>Ga0164243_10003121_pt1 | contig 26731 bp, 22 predicted proteins | sample OricompcompostOP_FD_108781 | JGI IMG/M metagenome (GOLD analysis project Ga0164243, IMG submission 108781) | Organic Plus compost microbial communities from Emeryville, California, USA - Original compost - Organic plus compost (OP) | ecosystem: Engineered > Solid waste > Mixed feedstock >...
CCGCCTCCGCGACAAGGGCAAACCCCACAAACAGGCCCTCGTGGCCTGCGCCAGAAAGCTCCTCACCTTCGTCAACACTGTCGTCGCAAGAGATGCTCCATGGGTTCAATACAAGCCCTATAACTAATGGTTGCTGAGCCTGTCGAAGGACGGCCACAGCCTGAGCGCTTGGCCAGCGCTTCGACAGGCTCAGCGCGAACGGTTGTGCAGCCAGCGAGTCCAGTACCGAATTCGCCGGTCAAATCGATGAATGAGGAAGGGGGGGAATTCCGGGTATCGCCGGCAGCTGCGGCGTTACTGCTTCGACGGAAAGGCGCTCGTGCTGCTGGTGGCGGTGATCCTGTGGGCCAGGTCGTCGGCGCGCATGGGCTCGGCGAAGAAGAAGCCCTGGAAACTGTCGCAGCCCAGGTCCGCCAGGATGTGCCACTGGTCTTCGGTCTCAACGCCTTCGGCCACCACCGTCATGCCCAGCCCGTGGGCCAGGCCGATGATGCCGTTGACCAGCGCCGTGTGCTGACCGCCCTCCTCCAGCCGGGAGACGAAGGAGCGGTCGATCTTCAGGCGGTTGACCGGCAGTTGCTGCAACTGGGTGAGCGAGGAATAGCCGGTGCCGAAGTCATCCAGCGCCAGGGTCACGCCCAACGCCCGCAGACGCTCGAAGGCGGAAATGCTGCGCTGGGGGTCGTCCATGGTGAAGCGTTCGGTGATCTCCAGTTCCAGAAGGTCGGCCCGGGCGCCCGTTTCGGCCAGGATGGTGCCCAGGCGCGCCGCGATGCGCTCGATCTCCAGCCCGTCGGAGGACAGATTGATGGACATGCCCAGATGGCCCAGCCCCTGCCCTTGCCAGTCCTGCATCTGGCGGCAGGCATGGGTCATCACCCAGTCGCAGATGGCAAGGCCCATGCCCCGCTCCTCGGCGAAGCTGATGAAGCGGCCCGGCAGGGTGAGCCCCATGCCCGGATGGTCCCAGCGCACCAGCGCCTCCACGGATTCGATGCGGCCGGTCTTGAACGACACCTGTGGCTGGTAGAGGAGATAGAGTTCCGTATCATAGCTGAGCGCATGGCGCAGGCTGGTTTCCAGCGCCAGCTTCTCGCCGGCGGAGGCCAGCATTTCCGGCCTGTAGGACGCCACGCCGCCGGAGAGCCGCGCATCCTCCAGCGCGATATGGGCGAGCCGCATCAGGTCCTCGGCGGTGTGCACCTCGGCCGGTCCCACAGCGCCGATGGACAGGTCCAGCCCGACGACATGGCAGGCAACGGTGACCGGCGCCGCCAGCGCGGCCGCCGCATCTTCCGCTATGGCCGATACGTCGCCGCTGCCGGCCACGCCCTGGACCAGGAGAGCGATCTCATCCTGCGCGACACGGCTGATGACCAGCGTGAGCGGGCGCTGGCCGGACACCGAGGCCACGCTCAAGGCTGTCAGGCGCGTCAGCACCTCCTCCATCACCTGGCGCGACGGCATATCGCCCATGGACCCGCGCAGGCGCCGGAAATTGGCGATTTGCAGCACGATGAGCCCGGCGGACCGGCCGCCCGACCGCAGACTGTAATTCAGCCGGGGGAAAAACGCCTCCGGCTCAAGGATACTCCACACGTTCCATTTCCCTCTACGACGGCTGACTTCCGTGCCGTTTCCCCCCGGTACAGCCATCCGGAGCCAATCGGGGCTCCGGTGTCTGGACGCAGTCGCATGGGTTGAAGCACAGCCTGTGACGGTGGAAAGATTTAATCAAGTATTAACTGCCTGATGCGAGCATCTGCTGAACGTTGGCCGTCCCCTTCCCGGCGAAGGGGACATGGACAGTATGGGCCCGCGCATGAACCTCAAGCGCCAGATCGACTATCTCTACGAATTGTCCAGGCAGCGCGACAGCGAAGGCCGGGAAGACCTCTACCTCTGCGTCGCCGACCTGTTTTCCCGGAACCACTCCCTGCTCTCGGATACCGAGCGCCAGTTGATGAAGGACATTCTCTGGTCGCTGACGCGGGACGTGGAAATGGCGGTCCGCCAGAAGCTCGCGGCCTCGCTGGCGGATGACCCGGACGCCCCCAAGGACTTGCTGCAGCTCCTGCTGAACGACCGCGTGGAAGTGGCGCGCCCCATCCTGATGCGCAGCGAGGTGCTGAAGAATGCCGACCTGATCGAGATCATCCGCCACAAGACCCAGGCCTATCAGCTTGCGGTCGCCGCCCGCCGGCGGCTGGACCCGGAGGTCTGCGACGTGCTGGTGGAAACCGGAGATGTGGACGTCATCGTCTGCCTGCTCGGCAACAGCGGTGCGCGGTTGAGCGAGGAGACGATGGCCCGGCTGGCCGAGGCATCCAGGGATATAGAGGCCTTCCAGCAGCCGCTCCTGGAGCGCCACGACCTGCCGCCGCAGATCGCCAAGAGCATGTGCAGCTGGGTTTCGGCAGCGCTGCGCCAGTTCATCGCCAGCAAGTACCATGTCGATGTGGACGATCTGGATGATGCCCTCTCCGCCATCGTGAGCGAGCTTGCCGAGAACACCCAGGCCTCCAGGGCATCTGAAACGCCGAACGCGCTTCTCGTCCGCGCCCTGCAAGAAGCGGGCGGGCTGGACGAGGCGTTCGTGCTGCGCGCCCTGGAGACGGGATATATCGGTATCTTCGAGGAAGCGCTGGCCGGCATGTTCGGCCTGGACCTGCGCATGACCCGCCAGTTGCTCTACGATCCGGGCTGGGAGAACCTGGCCATCGCCTGCAAGGCGCTGGAATTCGGCACCGAGGGCTTTTGCGCCATCCAGTCGGCTGCCGCTGCGACGCGCCATGCCGTCGACGCCTTTGCCGACATGTCGTCGGACACGCCGCGTCGCTTTTATGACTCCCTCAACGCGCAGGATTCCATGGGCGTTCTGCGGCGCTGGCGGCGGGATACGGACTTCACGAGCGCCGTCGCGGCATTTTCAAATCTTTGACGCGCCCTATATTCTCATGCATAAGGTAACGCATGAGTATCGAGGCCAATTTGGAACAGCCAAAGCCCCGGAACCAGCGGGTTTCCAACCCGCTGATCGACCCCTTTGCCCGTCGTGTGACCTATCTGCGCGTCTCGGTGACCGACCGGTGCGACTTCCGCTGCGTCTATTGCATGGCGGAGGACATGACCTTTCTGCCCAAGTCCCAGGTGCTCAGCCTTGAGGAGCTGGAACGCCTCAGCCGCGCCTTCATAGAGCGCGGGGTGAAGAAGATCCGCCTCACCGGCGGCGAGCCCCTGGTGCGCAAGGGCGTCATGCAGCTCGTCACCAATCTGGGCTCCTGCATTGGCGAGGGTGGGCTCGAGGAGTTGACGCTCACCACCAACGGCAGCCAGCTCGCCCGCTTCGCCGACGATCTCTACAAGGCGGGGGTCCGGCGCATCAATGTTTCGGTGGATACGCTCGATCCGGAGCAGTTCTCCCGCATCACCCGTGGCGGCAGCCTGCCCAAGGTCATGGACGGGCTGAGGGCCGCCAGGGCGGCCGGCCTGGCGGTGAAGATCAACACCGTGGCCCTGCGCGGCGTCAACGAGGACGAGCTCAACGACATGATCGAATGGTGCGGCCGCGAGGGATATGACATGACCCTCATCGAGACCATGCCGCTGGGCGACATCGAAGGGGACCGCACCGACCAGTACCTGCCGCTTTCGCTTGTGAGAAGCCGGCTGTCCCAACGCTGGACGCTGGAGGACATCCCCTACCGCAGCGGCGGCCCGGCCCGCTATACGCAGATCGCCGAGACGGGGCGCAAGCTCGGCTTCATCACGCCCCTGACCCACAATTTCTGCGAATCCTGCAACCGCGTGCGTCTCACCTGCACGGGCGAGCTCTTCATGTGCCTGGGCCAGGAAGACAAGAAGGATTTCCGCGCGCTGCTGAGAGCGGGCTGCACCGACGAGGAACTGCAGGAGGCGATCACCGACGCCATCCGCCACAAGCCCAAGGGCCACGATTTCATCATCGACCGCGAACACAAACGCCCCGCCCTCAGCCGCCACATGAGCACCACGGGCGGGTGATCGGGCTGGCCTGCGGCGCTCTCTTTTTGTTTTGTCCCTCAGGCGCCGGGCGGGGCACGTCCGTGCCCCTTGGCTTTCGCGCAAACGTGCGCGCGCCGCAGTCGCGGCATAGTCGCTGCGCTCCATCTTTTTTGTCCCTCAGGCGCCGGGCGGGGCACGTCCGTGCCCCTTGGCTTTCGCGCAAACGTGCGCGCGCCGCAGTCGCGGCATAGTCGCTGCGCTCCGCGCCCTTGCCGCTACTCCGGTGTCATGCTGAACTCGATTCAGCATCCAGTCCTGAGAGTTTCCGTCAGATGGATGGGGGAGTATGGATTCCCGCCTGCGCGGGAATGACGATCGGGGGGTAGGCACCACCCCCTTCCCCCGTCACCCTCGCGCAGGCGAGGGTCCATACGGCCTGTCGGCGCCACTGTTCCAGACGGACATGCTCGGGAAGGACGCATCCGAGATGCCGGCAAGCGCCCAAGCCTATAAACAAGGCCAAGAACCCGAGGGCCGCAGGCCCGAGTAGCGCCAAGGGCGCGCCGAGCCTTTGCGAGGAAGCCAAGCGGGCGGACGCCCGCGCCCGGCGCTTGAGGGACTTACAAAGACTCACTTAAAACACCAGCATGGTGTTTTAAGTGATCCTCCACAAAGCTGGCGATGAAGAAGTAGCTGTGGTCGTAGCCGGGCTGCATGCGCAGCCTGAGCGCCTGGCCCTTCTGCCGGCACGCCGCTTCAAAGAGGTGCGGCTTGAGCTGCTCTTCCAGGAACTCGTCCGCGTCCCCCTGGTCGATCAGGATTTCGGGACAGGACGAGCGGTCTCCCCCGGACGTTATGAGTTCCGTGGCGTCGTGCTGTGCCCAGAGCGCCCGGTCCTCCCCCAGATAGCCGGAGAAGGCCTTCTGCCCCCAGGGGCACTGCATGGGCGCACAGATGGGGGAAAAGGCGGAGATGCTCTTGTAGGTTTTGGGGTTCTTCAGGCCGATGGTCAGGGCGCCGTGCCCGCCCATGGAATGGCCGAAGATGCCCTGCCGCCCGGCATCGCCCGGAAAGGCGTTCAGCACCAGCGCGGGCAGGTCCTGCGTGACATATGAATACATGTTGAAATTGCGCGCCCAGGGGTCCTGCGTCGCGTCCACATAGAACCCGGCCCCCTGGCCGAAGTCATAGGCCGTGTCGTCTGGCACGCCCTCGCCCCTTGGGCTGGTGTCAGGCGCCACGATCATCAGGCCGAGCTCCGCCGCCGCGCGGTACGCCCCGGCCTTGACGGTGAAATTGTCCTCAGTGCAGGTGAGGCCCGAAAGCCACCAGAGAAGCGGCACCCTGCCCTCCCTGGCCTGAGGCGGCGTGAACAGCGAGAACCGCATGGGGCACATGGTGCTCGACGCCTCGTGCCGGTAATAGCCGATGGTCCCGCCAAAGCATTTCCGTTCGGAAATGGTTTCGAACTGATGTTTGGTCCCTGTCACATGTCCCTCCCTGCCATGGGATTCCGGTGTAGCAAGCCTTGCCTGCCAGGACAACAGGGAGCGAAGATGGTATCCTGTTCCCATGCAGCACGCCCTGCCTTTCGACACGCCGGATGATCGGCCGGCCGCGCCCTGGTCGCCGATGGAGGGGATTGTGGTGCTGCCGGGCTTCGCCGATGGCGCCATGGCCATGCGCCATGTGGAGGCCGTCGCCGCACGGGCGCCCTTTCGCCACATGGTCACGCCGGGCGGCCATCCCATGTCCGCCGCCATGACCAATTGCGGAGCACTCGGCTGGGTGTCCGACCGCAAGGGGTACCGTTACACGGCGCACGATCCCGAGAGTGGCCGGCCCTGGCCGGTCATGCCCGAGGCGCTGAAAACCATAGCCGTCCGCGCCGCGCAGGTGGCCGGATTTCCGGGTTTCGAGCCGGATGCCTGCCTGATCAACCGCTATGCGCCCGGCGCCCGCATGGGCCTGCACCAGGACAAGGACGAAGCCGATTTCTCGCAGCCGGTGGTTACCCTGTCCCTCGGTCTCAGGGGCATATTCCAGCTGGCCGGCGCGAAGAGAACCGGCCCGGGCACCGACATCCCCCTCGATGACGGCGACATGCTGGTGATGGGCGGGCCGGCCCGTCTTTACTTCCACGGCATCCGCATGGTTAAGGCCGCGGGGGAGTCACCGAACGGGGATTATCGGGTCAGCTTAACGTTCCGAAGGGCCGGGGGACCGCACGGACGCCAGTAAGATATTGGGAGGCCATATATTTCCAAAATGCCGCCTCGGCGGAGGCGCCATAAAGTTCACCAATCTTTCCACATTATTAACCAATTTAACATTTACTTAAGAGCGGCGACTGCGCCGGTTCTCTGCTTTGCCGGGGCGTTGACGGGGCATTTCAACCTGTAGGTGATCGAAATGAGATCAAAGCGCGGACTGCCGTCGGCGATCATCGCCGTTACCTTGCTTTCGTTCCTGGCCGGGGAGGCGCAGGCGGCGGGGTTCCATCTTTCCGAGAAAAGCACAAGGGCGGCGGGACGCGCCTTTTCCGGCGTCTCCGCCGCGACGGATGACGCGGGCATTATTGCCTATAATCCTGCCGGAATGACCGAACTGGGCGGCCCCAGCGGCGGCATCGGCGGGTTCTACGTGCAGCCCAGGGCCAAGCTGGACGATGACGGGTCCAGCATGACCGTGGGGCCTGTGGGCCCCCTTCCCGTCACCGGCGACAGCCAGGGCCAGGGCTTCCATGCCCAGTACAGCGGCTATGTCTACGCCGCCGCGCCGGTGAAGGACGAGCTGTCGCTCGGTCTTTCGGTCACCGTGCCCTTCGGCCTGAAGGCCCGATACGATCCCGACTTCTTCGGACGCTACGATTCCATCAAATCCAGCCTTATCGTGGTCGAGATCGCCCCCTCCTGGGCGCTGCGCATCAGTGATCAGGTGTCCATCGGCGGCAGCCTGAACATCCAGCGCGTTAACGCCACCCTGACCAACGCCCTTCCCAATCCCCTCGACCCCAACGGCCCCAATCCGGCATCCGACGGCCTCTTGACCATCAAGGGGAACGACTGGAGCGTCGGCTACCTGTTCGGCATCCATCTCCGGCCCACCGAGCAGCTGGAGATGGGCCTCACCTACCGCCGTTCCCCCACCCACAAGCTGGAAGGCACCTCGACCACCGATTTCGCAGGCATGGCGGCCACCGAAGGCGCCTCGGCCAAGCTGCACCTACCGGACGTCATGACGCTGGGCGCCCGCTTCAAGGCAACGGACAGGCTGAGCCTGCTGGGCGAAGTGAGCCATTTCGGCTGGAGCGAGTTCGACGAGCTGCGCATCGAATTCGAGCAGTCCCCCGCCGCCGTCACCACGGAGAATTTCCGCGACACATGGGCGCTGTCCGTCGGCGCCGAATATGCCGTGAGCGAGGCATTGACCGTGAGGACCGGTCTCCTTTATGACCAGACCCCGGCGCGTGACGCCTACCGGTCCACACGCATCCCCGATACTGATCGGCTCTGGGCGGGGCTTGGCGCAAGCTATGGCTTCGGCGGCAACTGGAGCGTCGATATCTCCTACATGCACATGTTCACCAATACCGAGCCGGTGACGCGCGATAACGAGTTCGCGGCCCTGGCCACCAGTGTCCGGACACAGGCAATCACCCATACGAGCTCCAATGTGCTGGGGCTCGGCCTGCAGGCACGCTTCTGATTTCAATGGACACGCTCATGAACAGGGAAATCGCAACAGACCTGCTCAGCGAAGCCTATGGGCTGCGCCCGCTTCTGTTGCGTTTCCGGGGAAAGGAGGCGGAACAGGAATTCCAGAAGCGCAGCCTGGTCATGGGCCTGCCCACCATCCGCGCCTTCCTGTTCGTGGGAACCCTGCTCTACGCCCTCTTCGGCATCCTTGATGTCGCGGTGCTGGGGCCGGATTACGAGGCGGTCCTGCTGCTGCGTTTCGGCTTCATCCTGCCGGTGCTCCTCGCCGTCTGCGGCCTCAGCTATCTGCCGGCCTTCATCCGCTTCGCCCAGCCGGTCCTCACCTTCGCCATGTTCTGCGCGGGGCTGGGCATCATCGCCATGACGGCGGTGATCGAAGGCCCCATGCGGGCCAACTATTATGCCGGGCTGATCATGGTGCTGATCTATTGCGCCGGCCTCATACGGCTGCACTGGACCAATGCCGCCGTCAGCACCGTCATCCTGGTGCTGATCTATCAGCCGGTCGCCCTATGGCTCAACCCCATTCCCCCCGACACGCTGATCGCCAACGATTTCTTCCTGGGCATGAGCGCCTCGGTCGGCATCTTCTCCAGCTATGTGCTGGAGCTCTATATCCGGCTGGAATACCGGAACGCCGAAATCCTGAAGGCCGAGAAGGAACGCTCCATCGTCCTCATGGAGGAGGCCCAGGCGGCCGACCATGCCAAGAGCGAGTTCCTTTCCATCGTCAGCCACGAGCTGCGAACGCCGCTCAACGCCATCATCGGCTTCTCCGAGCTGATCCGCAACCAGACCTTCGGCCCCCTGGGCTCCCAGGCTTATGTCGAATATATCGACGACATCTACGTCTCGGGCACTCACCTGCTGCGCATCATCTCGGATGTGCTGGATCTCTCCAAGGCGGAAGTGGGCAAGCTCACCGTTCATGACGAGGAGCTGAACCTGACCGAGCTGCTGTCGCGCTGCTGCCGCATGATGCGCGGCAACGCCGCCGAGCGGGGCCTGCGCCTGTCGCTCAACACGGCGCCCAGCAGCCCCAAGGTGCTGGGTGATTCCGCGTTGCTGAAACAGCTTTTCCTCAATCTGCTGAGCAATGCCATCAAGTTCACGCCGTCCGGCGGCAGTGTCACGGTCGCCTTCTCCCTCAAGGACAGCGGTGCGCTGACGGTGACTGTGGCGGACACCGGCGTGGGCATCGCCGAGAAGGATCTGGAGAAGGTGCTGCTGCCCTTCTCCCAGGTCGAATCCGCCTACAACCGCCAGCACAGCGGCGCCGGCCTGGGCCTCGCCCTCGCCAAGCGCATCATCGAGCTGCATGGCGGCACGCTGAAGCTGGAGAGCAAGCTGGGCGCCGGCACCAGGGTGCACACAACGATACCGGCGGAGCGCATCCAGGGCGCTCCGCCGGCAGCCAGCAACGTTGTGGCGTAGCGGGCTAGGCCCGCGCGGTTTCTACTTCTCGATGATCAGCATGCAGACGCGGCCGGTCGGGTCGAGCCGCGTCGTCACGCTGGACGCCGGAATATCGGCCGCCAGCGCCAACATCTCCTCCTCCGTGCGGAAGATCACGTTCCAGTCGGTGATGAATTCCATCGCCCAGAAATTGCTCATCTCCGTCTTCAGCATGTTGCTGATGACCAGCTTGCCGCCCGGCGCCAGGAACTGGAACAGGGACGATATCCACACCTTGGCCCGCCGGGGCTTGAGATAGTCCACGAGGCCGACCGTGTAGATGAGGTCCTGCTCCGCCAGGCGGCCGAACAGTTCCTCTGTATCGAAGAGCTGGTTGAAGGCGACGTTGAGGCAGTTGACGCTGGCCTTCCCGCCCAGGCGCATGACCTGCGAATAGGTGGATTCATAGGCGTGCGAGAGGGCGTCGTGGTCCTGGTCGATCAGCGTGAACTGGACCGGACCCGGCAGCACGCCGACCTTCAGATAGTCAGAGACCTCCCTGGCGGGGCCGCAGCCGACGGACGTGATGCGTGCCGGCTGGCCGCTGCCGCCTTCCGCCTTGTCGATGACCCTCTGGGCGATGATCTCGCGCATCACGGTCATGCGGGTGGCGATGCATTCCGCCACGTCGAGGCCAATGCGATGCACCAGCTTCTCGTAGATGGTCCCGCCCATCTGCTTCCAGTCGTAGACCATCTGCATGATCTGGAAATCGCCGGGATAGCCCAGGGGCTTCTCATAGGACCGCTTCCAGATGGCGCCGGCCATGAAGTCCGGCGTCAGCACCATTTCGGTGAAGCGCTTGGTGGCAAGCATGGCCTCCGGATTATCCAGCAGCGGCTCGACGATGGCGTTGGCCCGCTTCCAGAGTTCGCGCCAGCGCGGGATGATATGGTCCTCGAAGGTCGCCAGGGCATCCGCCTGGGCCGCCGCGTCACCCTGCGGCGGCATATCCAGGGTGGCCTTGTAGGCGCGCAGGAAGTGCAGCACGTCGGAGCACAACACGCGGTAGGCTTCGGGCACCAGGTCGGTGCTGGCCTGCCCAAGCCCTTCCAGATCCTTGCGGACCTGCAGCTCCTCATAGCTGGCCACGACCTCGGGGATATTGAAGCTGCGGTCCCTCAGACTGATCCCCAGCTGCACGCCGCGGCGGGTCTCCGCCGTGCGGACCACCTGCCCCTTGCCCGAGAACAGGACCTGATCATCCAGCTTGAGCTGGACGTTCACCGCCTGCTGGGCGAGATAGAGATTGCCCTCGCCCTTTGGCGCCGTGACCGCCAGGCCCGTCATGCTGAGATTTTCCAGCCTGTAGGCCATCTGGTTCAGGACAAGTTCCGGCAATGCCCGCTTGAACAGGTCGCGGGGTTCGTAACGGTGCGCTCGGAAGAAAATTTGTCGGCCTTCACTGCCACGAAGTTCTTCGTAGCTCTTTGTAGTCTCGCTTTTCATACACGCCCCCAACGCTAGAGAACAGAACCTGGAACAAAGGTGCAAACCCGAGACAAGGTTAGCCTTTATCGCCTCGGGGAACAACAATTGTTGTTTAAGAAATTTAACTAAGACACTGACTTGCAACAAACGGGTCTGAATTATCCACAGAGACTGCAGAATGCTGCAGCAGACCGCCGGAAAACCCTTTTCATCGTGACCGCGAGCAGCCCTTCAGACGGCCGCCCTCCCGCCGCTCGGGACAGGCTGCACCATGACGGGATCGCCTTCAGGAGGCCGGTTTCATCTCGATGATTCGGCTGGCCGGCCGGTCAGGCACATGTGGCTGGAGATAGCCCTTCTCCGCCGCCTGGTGGCAACTGTGGCAATCCACGAGGACGGTCTTGTAGGCGCCTTCGAACTGAGGCTCGTCCTTGTCCTCGATGGCCTGGCGCAGGTCGGCGAAGGACGATTCCTTGATGCCGTCGAATATCGGCCGCAGATCCAGCGGCCCATGGGACGTGGTGCGCACCGGCACGGTATCGATGGCCCAGTCGATGTGATGCTCGGCCTCGTTGAGATAGAAGGCGGCCAGCGGCCAGTTTTCGTTGGTGCCGGCGAACCACAGATTGGTGAACTGGTAGTCCACATCCATCATGGTGTGGGACTGGCTGGGAAGGCGCCGCTTGAGCTGGTCGATCTCCTGCCGAAGCCGGGCGATCTCCGCGGCGGCGTCCGCGCTGTCCTGGGGCGCTGCAGTGCCACCTCGCGGGGGAATGAAAAAAGCCCCTGCAGCGGCAATGAGAAAGAACGACGGAATCCCGATGAGCCAACGTTTCATGATTCAGCCTCCCCTGAGCATCTGCCCCCCTAGAGGGCGCACATGATCCTGGGAGGATAGGACCGCCGGGCACGGCCTGCAAGGAGATGCCATGGCTGGTCCGCTCACGATTAATTCAATCTCGGGATAGGCCGCGGCCGGTATTATCCTGTATTATATTGCGGAATGCCGTGTCGTCTGATACGGCGGTACCGACTGCGGCACGAACGAACGAGACAATACAGCTGCGTTCGGGGGAGTAAGGGAATGAAGTTCAAAGCGGCCTTTATGGCCGAAACCGGTTTTCGCACCGTCATGCGCTCGGCGCTCATGGGCGCGGTGGGCGCCGCCATGCTTGTCTCCCCGTCACTGGCCGAGACGGTGTCCGGCAACAGCCCGGAGGTGCAGCGCTACTGGGCGATGCTGAACGATTATTGCGTCAAGTGCCATAATGTGACCGATTGGGCGGGCGGCGTCGCCTTCGATGCGATGACGCCCGAGTCCCTGCCCCACGACGCCAAGACCTGGGAAGACGCGGTGCGCAAGCTGCGCGGCCGGCTGATGCCGCCGCCGGGCAATCCGCAGCCCGACCAGACCGAGATCGACCGTTTCGTCGGCTGGATGGAAGCCAGCCTGGACGACATCGCTCCCAAGCCCAATGCGGGCCATGTGCCGATCCATCGCCTCAACCGCACGGAATTCGCCACGGCGGTCAAGGACCTCATCGCGGTGGACCTGGACCCCAAGGCCATTCTGCCCACCGAGCTCGAGGTGGACGGCTTCAGCAATATCGCGGGCGCGCTCAGCGTTTCCCCCGCCTTCCTGGACCAGTACATTTCGGCGGCGCGCAAGGCGGCGCATATCGCGGTCGGCGACCCTCAGGGCAAGACCGCCAGCAGCTTCTTCACCGTCCCCGCCTACAATCAGTACAAGCATATCGAAGGCATGCCGCTGGGCACCCGCGGCGGCATGAGCTTCATGTACAATTTCCCGGCTGACGGCGAATACCGCTTCAACGTGAAGGACGTTGGCGCCGGGCTCTATCTGCGGCAGATGGAACAGCAGTCCACCATGGTGGTGCTGATCGATGACCGCGAAGTCTTCCGCACCGACATCGGCGGCAAGGAAGACCTCTATTACCTGAACAAGACCGGCGCCGAAGGCCGCGCCGCCATGGCCGATCGCATCAGCAACATCAAGGCCGACGTGAAGGCCGGCACCCACAAGGTGACCGTCACCTTCATCGAACGCGCCGACGTGCTGAGCGACGACTGGAACGAGACCGGCGGCCCCAACAACGGCTTCTTCGGCTTCGGGCACCTGCCGCGCATCGGCGAAGGTGTCGAGGTCTGGGGACCGTACGACGCCACGGGCGTCTCCCTGACCGCCAGCCGCAAGAAAATCTTTATCTGCCGGCCGCAGGAGGCCGCCGAGGAGCAAGCCTGCGCCGAGAAGATCGCCGAGAACCTGGCCCGCAAGGCCTACCGCCGTCCGGTCACGAAGGAAGATATCGCCGAGCTGATGCCTTTCTATGACGCCGGCCGCGCCAACGGCGGCGGCTTCGATGCCGGCGTGGAGCAGATCGTCACCGCCGTTCTGGTGAGCCCGGATTTCCTCTACCGCACCATCACGCCGCCCGAGAACGTGGCGAGCGACAAGCCCTATCCGCTGTCCAGCCTGGAGCTGGCCTCCCGCCTCTCCTTCTTCCTCTGGAGCCAGGGGCCGGACGAGGAACTCATCCAGGTGGCCGCCAAGGGCGACCTGTCCAAGCCGAAGGTGCTGAAGCGTGAAGTCCAGCGCATGCTGGCGGACCCGCGTGCCAAGGCGCTCGTCGAGAATTTCGCCATGCAGTGGCTGAATGTGGACGATCTCACCCCGATCGAGCCCGATCCGGTGATCTTCCGCAGCTACGACGACCAGATGCGCGATGCCTTCACCAGGGAAATCGAGATGTTCCTGGCGAGCGTGCTTCTGGAGGACCACGATATCCTGGACCTGCTGACCGCCGACTACACCTTCCTCAATGAGCAGCTGGCCCGCAACTACGGCATCGAGAATGTGCACGGTTCGCAGTTCCGCAAGGTCAAGCTCACCGATCCGAACCGTTTCGGTCTCCTGGGCAAGGGCGCAGTGCTGCTGCGCACCTCCTACGGCAACCGCACGTCGCCCGTGCTGCGCGGCGCCTGGGTGCTGGAGAAGCTCCTCGGCACGCCGCCCGCCCCGCCGCCGCCCAACGTGCCCGACCTGCCGGAGAACAAGCCCGGCCAGAAGGCGCTGACCGTGCGTGCGCGGCTGGAGATCCACCGCACCGAACCGGCCTGCAAATCCTGCCATGGGGTGATCGATCCATATGGCCTGGCGCTGGAGAACTTCACCGTGATCGGCCAGTGGCGCGACCGGGACAATGTGGCCAATATGGACATCGACCCCTCGACCGTGCTGCCCGACGGCACCAAGGTGACGGGTCCGGTGGAGCTGCGCAACCATCTGCTGGAGAAGCCCGACCAGTTTGCCCAGGCCTTCACCGAACGGCTGATGATGTATGCCCTGGGCCGCGAGCTCGAATTCCACGACATGCCGGAAGTGCGCGGCATCGTGCGCGCCGCCGCCAAGGATGATTACCGCTTCTCGGATATCGTGATGGGAATCGTGAACAGTGATGCGTTCCGCCTCCAGGGGCCGCCCGAGGGCGGCGATTCTCCGGTTCAGGAAGCGGCTCTGACCGGCGCCAAGACGGCGCAATGACCACAGAAAGGATGTAGCCATGTATCTGCGCAAGAAACACCTTTCCCGCCGCACCATGCTCAAGGGAGCCGGCGTCGCCATGGCCCTGCCGTTCCTGGACGCCATGGTGCCCGCCGGAACCGCCCTGGCCAATACCGCGGCCACCGGCGTGAAGCGCACCGGCTTCTTCTATCTGCCGCACGGCACCATCATGAACAACCAGCCCTATCCGGAACTGGACGCCTGGACGCCCAGGACGGTGAACGGCAAGCTGGAATACAACACCGTCATGAAGCCGCTGGAGCCGTTCCGCGAATATGTGACCTCGTTCGACGGCATCGAGAACCTGGCGGGCAACCATTCGGTGCATATCTGGAACCCGTCCACCTGGCTGTCCTGCACCAAGCCGGACCCCAACGCGACGGGCCCCAGCATGGCCACCACGCTCGACCAGATGATCGCGCAGAAAATCGGACAGGAGACGCCCCTGCCCTCGCTGGAACTGGCCTCGGAGACCACGGTCCAGACGGCGGCCTGCGCCGGCGCCAGCGGCGGCTGCTTCTACAGCCAGACCCTCTCCTGGAGCGGACCGCACCGGCCGCTGCCCATGGAATACAACCCGCGCAAGGTGTTCACCGCCCTGTTCGGCGAAGGCGATACGCCGCAAGAGCGCGAGGCCATCTCGCAGCAGACCACCAGCCTTCTGGACCTGATTTCCGACCGCGCCGCTTCGCTCAAGACCGAGCTGGGCAAGTCCGACAAGTCGCGGCTCGACGATTACCTGGACACGGTGCGCGAGATCGAGCGCCGTGTGGCCAAGGCCGGCTCGCGCGATCTCTCCAATCTCGCCCTGCCGCCGACGCCGGTGGGCGAGCTGCAGGATTTCGACGAGCAGGTGAAACTCATGTTCGACCTGATCGCCCTGGCCTACCAGGCGGACCTGACCCGCGTCGTCTCCTTCATCATGGTCTCGGAAGGCACCAACCGCACCTACAACCATATCGGCGTGCCGGACAGCTTCCATCCCGTGTCGCATCATGCCAACGACAAGGACAAGATGCAGCGTCTGATCAAGATCCAGACCTATCACATGCAGCGCTTCGCCGATTTCGTGAAGAAGCTCTCGGAAATGCCCGACGGCGAGAACACGGTACTGGAGAACTCGCTGTTCCTCTATGGCTCCAACATGTCCAACAGCGACCGGCACAACAATTTCCCGCTGCCGACCATGTTCGTCGGGCACGCCATGGGCGGGGTCAAGGGTGGCCAGCACCTCGTGCTGCCGGAGCGCACGCCGCTCGCCAACGTGCATCTGACCATGCTCAACAGGCTGGGCCTGGAGACGCAAAGCTTCGCCGACGCCACGGGCGTGATCACGGAGGTTTGAGTCCATGCAGTCCATCGACCGCCGCTTCCTGTTGAAGGCCAGTTTCGCCGGTGCGGCGGTGCTTTCTCTGCCGCCGCTGGCCGGCCGCGCCTTCGCGGCGGCACCCTCCGCCTCCGCCGTGGCCGGCAATGTGACCCTGATTTCCGGCGCCGGCGCCAATGTGCTGGCCCTGAAATCCTCGGACGGCACGGTGCTGGTGGACAGCGGCGCCGCGGGCCAGACCGAGGCGCTGATGGCGGTGCTCTCCCAGGTGACGCAGAAGCGGCCGGTGACCACCCTCTTCAACACCCACCGGCATCTCGAGAATACGGGCGGCAATGCCGCCTTCCGCAAGGCGGGGGCCGAGATCATCGCCCACAAGAAGGCCCACCAGTGGATGGCCAACGCCTTCTGGAACCCGGAAGAATACCGCTACGAACCGGCCCGCGCGGCGGACGAACTGCCCACCAGGACATTCCGCACCACCGGCTCCATGACCGCCGGCGGGGAACGGATCGACTATGGCTACCTGCTGGAGGCCCATACCGAGGGGGACATCTATGTCCATTTCCGGGATGCGGACGTGATCGCCGTGGGCGGCGTGGTCTCTCCCGTGCGCGACCCCGGCGTGGACTGGTTCACCGGCGCCTGGATCGGCGCGCGCCTGGACATGCAGGAGAAGATCATCGCCATGGCGGGGCCCAATACGCGCATTGTGCCCTCCTTCGGCCCGGTGCTGACCAGGAACGACGTGCAGGCCGAGCATGACATGCTGCTGGCCATCCACACCAAGATGGTGGAACTGCTGCGCAAGGGCATGGGCGCCGAGGACATGCTGAAAGAAGGCGTGATGGAGAATACGGGCCGGACATGGGCCGACCCGCTGCATTTCCTCTATGCCGGATGCAAGGGCCTGTGGGGCCATAACGACGCCTTGTCGCCGGACATCGTCTGACGCCGGTTGGGAGTTAGGACATGAAATACATCGCCACCGCCATTCTCGCTCTGTCGCTCTCGGCCGGACCGGCGCTTGCCGACAGCCCGCTCGCCGACGCCATACGCGACGGCCACCGCGACACGGCCATGGAGATGCTCTCCAACCGGAAGATCGACGTGAACGCCGCGCTGGCGGACGGCACGACGCCCCTGATCTGGGCCGTGCACAGCGTTGACCCGGACCTCGCCAGAGCGCTTCTGAAGAAGGGTGCCAAGCCCGACGTCATCAGCAGATACGGCGCCAGCCCGCTGTCCGAGGCCGTCACCCTCGGCAATGTGGAGATGGTGAAGATGCTCCTCGATGCCGGCGCCGACCCGGATTCACCCAACGAGGACGGACGCACGGCGCTGATGATCGCGGCCCATGTGGGCGTGCCCGAGGTCACCAAGCTCCTGATCGAGCATGGGGCGGACGTCAACGCCACCGAGAAATCCCGCGGGCAGACGCCACTGATGTTCGCCGCCGGGCTGAACCAGCCGGAAATGGTGGACATGCTCATCGCCGCCGGCGCCAAGGTGGACGCCCGCGCCATGGAGAACGACTGGCAGAGCCAGATCACCTCCGAGCCCCGGGCCCAGTACCGCCAATCGGGCGGGCTGACCCCCCTCCTCTACGCCGCGCGCCAGGGCTGCTTTGAATGCGCCAAATCGCTGGTGGAGGCCGGGGCGGACATCAACCTGCCCAGCCCGGACGGGATCACGCCGCTGATCATGGCCATCGATAATTTCGCCTATGACACGGCCAAATACCTCATTGAGAAGGGCGCCGACCCGCAGCGCTGGGACTGGTGGGGCCGCACGCCGCTCTATGTGGCCGTGGACATGAACTCGTTCCATCTGGGGCGCGGCGGCTTCAGCCCCGATGGCGCGGCCTACGGACGCAAGCCCATCACCGACGCCAAGACCAAGCCCATCGAGATCATCAGGATGCTGCTGGATGCGGGTGTCGATCCCGACACGCAGCTCAATATCCGCCGTCCCGGCCGCAACGGCGGCGGGCGCTTCGTGGACAGCAGCCTGACGGTGGGCACCACGCCCCTCTTCATGGCCGCCATCAACCATGACATTCCGGCGATCAAGCTGCTGCTGGATGCCGGGGCGGACGTGAACCTGCCCAATGTGCGCGGCAACACGCCCTTGATGGGCGCCGCCGGCATGGGCCTCGCCATCATCGACTCCCGCGGGGCCTATGTGGAGAAGAACGTCCAGCACAACGCCATCGAGACCATCAAGGTGCTCCTGGCGGCGGGTGCTGACATCAACGCCCGCATGACCGACACCACCAGCCGCACCGGGCGCATCGCCCGCCACAGCGCCATCAACAACCGGCAGGGGCAGAACGCCATCTTCTCCGCCGCGAGCTGGGGCTGGGGCGAGGTCGTGGAATTCCTCATCGCCAACGGCGGCGACCCCAAGGTGCTGGACGATTTCGGCAAGACCACCATCGATGCCGCCCGCAACACCAACGCCGGCGGCCGCGCCGACGGCGTGCACGAGGACGTGGTGAAAATCCTCAAGGCCCACGGCGTCCAGGAGCACCAGGAAGTCAGCTCCGCCGAAAGCAGGGCGGGGAAGAGCTGAGGGATCGTCGCCTCCTCGCCGATGCCACGGAAAGACGCTTCCGCACAAAGCAAAATGCTTTAGCCAGCAATCCGGCCCTGGCCGGCGCGGTAGTCCCGCGGGGGCTGGCCCACGTGGCGGGTGAAGAAGCGCGAGAAATAGGCCTGGTCCTCGAAGCCCACCGAGTAGGCGACCTCCCCCACCGATAGATTGGAGTAGAGGAGCAGCCGCCGCGCCTCCAGGAGCGCCCGGTCGTCGATGATCCGGCTGGGCGAGGCGCCCGCTACCTCCGCACAGGCAAGGCGCAGGGCGGTCGGGCTCACCCCCAGTTCCCGTGCGTGGACGGCGATGGGTTCGCGCAATCGGAAGCGCTGCTCCACCCGGTCGCGGAAGCGGGCCACCAGCGCCGCCTGCCGTCCATCCGCGCGGGCCGGGGCGCCCTGCAGGTGCGCCCGCCGGAGCGCGCGCACCATGACGGTGAGGAGCGCCGCCTCGACCACCGCCCGCTGGCCCGGCGCCGACCAGTTGAGCTCGCGCGTCATCAGGCCCACCGCCTCTTCCACGTGGTCCCGGTCATCCTCCAGCAGGGCCACCGCGACGGGATGCTGGAAGAGCGGCTGCAGGTCCTCGTCGCGCTCGACCAGATGGCCCAGATAGCTGTCGGCGATGGTGATGACCGAGCCGCGCGAGTCCCGGTGCCAGGTGAAGCCGTGCACCACACGGGCCGGAATGAGCAGCAGGCAGGGCGCCTGGAAGGTAACGCTCGCCTCCTCCGCCCGCATGGCGCCGCCTCCCTCGGCGATCAGGATCATGTGATTGAGATCCCGGTGCACATGCGGTTGGATTGTCCATTCGCTGGGCCGGGAGCGGTCGTCCAGGCTTTCCACATGGACAAAGCCTTCCGAGACCGCCTGTTCCGGCTCTCCATAAAGATAAAAGGTTGGAATGGACATGGCACCTCCCGTAACCGGCCCCTGAGACAGGCCGTTGGATAATCCAAATAATGCGTCGGGGCGGGCATGTCCACGGCCGGATTCTGCGCTACGATGACGCCAAACAGCTTTACCAGGGGGAAAGCATGAAAACGCAAGTGGCGATCGTCGGCGCCGGGCCCGCCGGGCTCCTGCTCGGGCATTTGTTGCGCGCCGAGGGCATCGACGCGGTGGTCGTGGAACGGCAGTCCGCCGATTATGTGCTGGGCCGCATCCGCGCCGGCGTGCTGGAGCGCACCACCACGGACCTGTTGGACCAGTTGGGCCTGGGCGCGCGCATGCATAAAGAGGGCCTGCCCCACGATGGCTTCAACCTGGCGGATGGCGAGCGTCTCATCCGCATCGATATCGCCAACCTGGTGGGCCGGCAGGTGATGGTCTACGGCCAGACGGAGCTGACCCGCGACCTGATGGAGGCCTGCGGCGCGCGCGGCCTGGACGTGGTCTACGAAGCGGCGGACGTAGCCCTGCACGATGTCGAGAGCGATGCCCCCTACCTCACCTACCAAAAGGGCGGCTCCAGCCATCGCATCGATGCCCGTTTCATCTGCGGCTGCGACGGATTCCACGGCCCTTCGCGCAAGAGCATTCCCGAAAGTGCCGCCAGGCATTACGAGAAGGTCTATCCCTTCGGCTGGCTGGGCATTCTGGCGGACGTGCCGCCCTGCAACCACGAGCTCATCTACACCAACCACCCCAACGGCTTTGCCCTGGCCTCCATGCGCTCCCACACCCGGAGCCGCTATTACATCCAGGTGCCGCTGGACGAAAAACTGGAGGACTGGCCGGACGACCGGCTGTGGGACGAGCTGGCGGTGCGCCTGGGACCGGAGGCCGGCGCCCGCATCCAGCGCGGCCCGGCGCTGGAGAAATCCATCGCGCCCCTGCGCTCCTTCGTCTTCGAGCCCATGCGCCACGGCAGCCTGTTCCTGGCGGGGGACAGTGCGCATATCGTCCCCCCCACGGGCGCCAAGGGGCTCAACCTCGCGGCTTCCGACGTGGCCTATCTCTCACGGGCGCTCATCGCTTTCTTCAAGTCCAACGACCGGGACGGGATCGCCCGATATTCAGAAAAGGCGCTGGCCAGAGTGTGGAAATCGGAACGCTTCTCCTGGCAACTGACGTCGCTGATGCACCGCTTTCCGGAAGCCGGCGAATTCGACCGGCGTATCCAGGTGGCGGAGCTGGACTATATTGCCAACTCCAGGGCCGCCCAGACCGCCATCGCCGAAAATTATGTCGGCCTGCCGCTTTAGAGTCTCCGCCCGCCGGCAATTCGCACTCCGCCCCTTGTCGGCGGCACTTGCCTTGGAGGGGACAATAGGGCTAGAGAATGCCCAGCCCTTCTCAGTCATCCCCGCTGCCGCCAGGCAGCCACAGGAAGTTCCAGAGCGTTGAAACGATTTCTCCCCGACCCCCTCATCCTGCTGCTGCTGGCCACGTTGGGACTGGCCACGATATTGCCGGCCAGCGGCGTGGCGGCCACCATCGTGGGTCATCTGGCCACGGTGACCGTGGTGCTCCTCTTCTTCTTCCATGGCGCCAAGCTGTCGCGCTCCGCGGTCATTGCCGGGCTGGCGCACTGGCGGCTGCACTTGACCATTCTGGGCTGCACCTTCGTCTTCTTTCCCCTTCTGGGGCTGGGGCTCTCGCATCTCTTCCCCGACCTGCTGAGCCCGGTGCTCTGGACCGGCATCCTCTATCTCGCTGCCCTGCCCTCCACCGTTCAGTCGTCCATCGCCTTCGTCTCCATTGCCAAGGGCAACGTGCCGGCCTCCATCGCCTCGGCCTCCGCCAGCCAGGTGCTGGGCGTGCTGCTGACGCCGGTGCTGGTGGGCCTTCTCTCGGGCGCGCAAGGGGGGCATGTGCCCATTTCCGGGCTCGGCAAGGTGGCGCTGGAAATCCTGGCGCCGTTCATCGCCGGCCATCTGTTGCGTCCGCTCATCGGCAACTGGGTCCAGAAGCACAAGGCGCTGATCTCCGTCACCGACCGGGCGACCATCCTGATCGCCGTCTACAGCGCCTTCTCGGGCGCGGTGCTGGAGGGCATCTGGCATCGCCTGCCGCTGCCCGATCTCGGCATTCTCGTCGCCGTGTGCATTGTCATGCTGGCCTTGGCGCTTCTGTTCACACGCACCACCGCCAAGGTTCTCGGCTTCAGCCGCGAGGACGAGATCGTGATTGTTTTCGCCGGCACCAAGAAATCCCTGGTCCAGGGCGTGCCCATGGCCCGCGTCCTGTTTGCCGGACCCGATCTGGGCCTTATCTTGTTACCCATCATGATTTTCCATCAGATCCAGCTCATGGTGTGTGCCTGGATCGCCCGTCGTTATGCCGCAGGAGTGAATAGTAATGACTGATGAAAGAGAATGGCCTCAAAAGGGCCGCGTCCGCATGATCATCCCGGCCCCCGTGGGCCGCATCGGTACCGATATCCCGGACCCCGAGCCGGAGCTCGTTGCCAAGATGGACGAGAACCATGTCTTCATGATGGGCGACAATCCGGCCCTGCCCCGCATGCCGGAAAAACCGACACTCATCGACTTCTTCAAGCTGCGCTTCAACCCCATCTCCATCCAGCATCTGACGTCGAGCGCCAAGAAGGCCATGGACGATGGGCACAGCGACGCCGTGGTGATGGCCGTCCTGCTGCACGATATCTCCAACGGCTGCCTGATCCGCTCCGACCACGGCTACTGGGGCAGCCAGCTCATCGCTCCCTATGTGGACGAGGAAGTGGCCTGGGCGGTGAAATACCACCAGCCGCTCAGATATTTCGCCGATCCGGAGGTGGGCTACGAATATCCCGAGAGCTACAAGAAGTTCTTCGGCCCGGACTATGTGCCCCCCGCCTATATCAAGCGCGATGCGGACTACGCCAAGTCGCACAAATGGTACATGACCGCCCGCCTGGTCACCATGTACGACCTCTATTTCTTCGACGATCTGGGCACCACGCCCATTGAATATTTCTCCGATCTCATCGACCGCAATTTCCGCCAGCCGGAGCAAGGCCTGGGCTTCGACGATTCGCCGTCGGCCCATATGTGGCGGACGATGATCTGGCCCAACAACTTCCTCTAAGGCGAAAGCCCGCTTTCAGAACCGGCCCTGCCTTTCCAGGCGGGGCCGTTTTTTTGCCTTGATCGCGGTCAAAAATATCCCCTGCATGGGAACCATCCCATAGCTGTCGGTTATGATTTCAGGGTTTTCCCTGATGGCGTTATCCTTGTCTGCCCAGGGCAACAACCATTCATTCAACGATTGAGGGGGGTCATGCGGGTATTGGCAATTTCCATGGCGGGTCTTCTGATCGCGGGCTGCTCATCCGGTCCCAAGGTGATGACTGGTCAGGCCCCCTCGGCCGCATTCGCGGCCTATCACACCTATACATGGGCCGCGCCGTCCGTTCCGGCCGGCATGAACCCTCTCCTCTATGACCATGTCAAAACCTCGGTCGACCGGGCGCTTGCCGCCAAGTCCTTCACCCGGTCGTCCGACGATCCGGATTTCGCGGTGGCGCTGACGCTTGGCCCCAGGGACCGGGTGCAGACCGCTGATTTCGGCGTCTACGGCGCCTCCTATCCCGGCTATCGCGGACCGGGTGGCTCGACTTGGGACTGGAGCACCATATACACGCCCATCGACATCGGCATGGTCACCGACGGCAGCATCTCCGTCGACATCTATGACGCCGACACCAGGCAGCCGGTCTGGCATGCCCACGCCCCGGAGGAAGTGCCGCCGGGCGAGATCGACCAGAGGGAGATCGACAAGATGGTGGACAAGCTGCTCGACAAATTCCCGCCGTCTGGGAAGGATTGACGCGAGGATATCGGCCGCTCGATCGTTCGCGCTGAGCCTGTCGAAGCGCGGCGCATCCCGAGCGCCAGCCGCCCGCAGGCAAGCTCAGGACGAACGGGATACCTAGGTCAGTGCAGGCCGTTGCTGCCGGAGGCGCGCTCCAGCACGGCGTACATGCTGACCGTGAAATAAGGCTCGAGCGCCGGGACGCGGCGCAGCAGGTTCATGGGACCGATGGCCAGTTTCTTGGCCATGCCCTCCACGCTGTTGACCGTCAGCGACACCAGGCGGGCGTTGGGGTGCGCCAGATGGCGCCGGAAATCCGCCGGAGTGAGGCCGTTCAGCCCGGCTTCCTGGATGGACCGGAATTGCGCATTCTCACGCCGGTTGATGCGCTCCACCACGGCCTTGCGCCCCGCCGCGACATGACCCCAGGGGAAACGGCTGTACCAGCCATGGTCTCCGAACGGGCTGTGATAGAGCGGCCCGAAGCCCACATAGAAGCGTCCGCCGGGCTTCAGGCAGGCCATGATGGCGTCCATCAGCCCGGTCAGGTCGTCGATATGCTCGAAGGTGTCCTTGCTGACCACGAGATCGAATCCGTGGTCTTCAAGCGCCCGGACGTCGCCGGCAACGAACGTCGCGCGGCCACCATATCCATTGTCCTTGGCGAACTGGTGGGCCCGGGCCACGCGCTCCTGCGACAGGTCGATGCCGGTGCACTCGGCGGCACCGCGGTCCAGGATGTCAAACACCAGGGGCCCATATCCGCAGCCCAGATCCAGAACTCGTTTGCCATTGAATTCGGGCGGATTTTCGAAACGGTTCCAGAAGCCTGGAGCCTTCATCCGCTGGTTGCGGAATACGGTTTCGATATCCCCTGGAACGCTGTCGAACAGCATGGCTTGGCCTCTCCCTCCGCCCCTATACCGCAGCGCAATAAGTATCATTGAAATATGGCAGGTTTGTGGTGGAAAGATGACATTGAAATCAGTTGCTTACATGAAGTTTCTATCTTTCGCATCGCAATAGATATGCTATGGTAAACGCACGGTTCCCGGATGTGGAACCGGAAGACGGCGCGCAGCGTTCTCGCCAAGCATTTTTATAAAAGTGCGCGTCGTGGCCAGCACACAGTCGTTTGTTCATTTTGGGGGCTCATGGAGATGTACCTATGAGTCACGAAGTAGCAGCCCGCTTTCTGGCCGACTGTATGGATACGGAGAACGTGGGAGCGGAACGCCCTCTTCCGGGTGTCGTCGGCCGTGTACGCAACATCTGCCTCTCGCCGGGAGTGATGACGGGCCTGATTCCTGTCATCGATGCGTTGGTTCTCTACGCCATTTCCATGCTGATCTGGTACTTCTATGTGGGCATCTTGAGCCCGGCCACGGTTCAGGGCTATATCGCCGCCACCGGACTGGGCACCTTCACCGCCGTTGTCGCTCAATATCTCAACGGGCAGTACCGGCAGGATCACCTCGCCAACCTGAGACGGGTTCTGCCCCGCGCGCTTCTGTGCTGGGGCATCGCCATCACCCTCATCGTCCAGCTCGCCTTCGCGCTCAAGGTCACCGAGGAGTTCTCCCGCGTGTGGCTGTTCTCCTGGTTCGTCGGCGGGGCCATCGGATTGACGGTGCTGCGGGTTCTCACCTCGCAGCTCATGGAGCGCTTCGCCCGGGCGGGTTTCGTGGGAGAACGCATCGCCATATACGGCGCCGGCACCCGCGGCCGCATGCTCCTGGAGCATCTGCGGAACGAAAGCGACAATTACCTGCACCTGGTCGGCGTGTTCGCCGACGAGGAGGATGCCACCGACGGCCCGTCCATGGCTCCGCGCGTGGTGCCCGACGGCTCGCTCGCCGATCTGCTGACCGCCGCCCAGAAGGGCTATATCGACACGGTCATCCTGGCCCTGCCCTGGGCCTCCAGCGAGCGCCTGTGGAACCTGGTGCAGGCCCTGGAAGCCGTCTCCGTGGATGTGCAGCTTTGCCCGGCCCCCTTGGGCGCCAAGCTGCCGTGCCATGACGTGCAGCGCGTCGCCTCCATTCCCATGCTGAGTCTCTGGACCCGTCCTCTGCGCTCGTGGCACGGGGCGGCCAAATGGGTGGAGGACAAGCTGCTGGCGCTCGTCGCCCTCGCCTTCTTCGGCCCGCTGATGCTCATCATCGCAGCCCTCATCAGGCTGGACAGTCCGGGGCCGGTGCTCTTCCGCCAGAAGCGCTTCGGCTTCAACAACGAAGCGATCCACGTCCTGAAGTTCCGCACCATGTATGTGGACCGGCAGGATGTCACGGGGGCGCAGCGCACCACCCGGGACGACCCGAGGGTCACGCGCGTCGGCCGCTTTCTCAGGCGCACCAGCCTGGACGAGCTCCCGCAGCTTCTCAACGTGCTGAAGGGCGACATGTCCATCGTCGGCCCGCGTCCCCACGCCGTCGCCATGAAGGTGGGAGACCGCTACTATTTCGAGGCCGTGCGCGGCTATGCCGCCCGTCACCGCGTGAAGCCGGGCATCACGGGCTGGGCGCAGGTGAATGACCTGCGGGGCGAGATCGACACGGTGCGAAAGGCGGAATACCGGGTCATCTACGACTTGCATTACGTCAATCACTGGTCGCTGTTCCTCGACCTCTGGATCGTGCTGATGACCTTCAAGTCCCTGGTCAGCACCCGCAACGCATATTGACCGAGCAAACCGCTGCCTCGGCCAGAGGCAGCCAGACAGAAAGGATGTTGCCATGAGCCGATTGATGGACGTGCTGGTCCATATGACGCCGTTTGCCTCCGCCGAGGATGCGCTGGAGCTCGTCTCGAAGCGCCGCAACGGCCACCCCGTGGTGGTCGGCTTCGTCAACCAGCACGCCATCAACATGGCCATTGGCGATCATGACTTCTATCGCCACCTGATGCGCTGCGACATCCTGCTGCGCGACGGCCGGGGCACCGAAATGGCCTGCCAGGTGCTGGGCCGCGAAGCCGGCGCCAATCTCAACGGCACGGATCTCATCCCGCTTCTGCTGGAGCATTACAAGGGCCAGCGCGTCGCCCTTTTCGGCACCGACGAGCCCTGGCTGAGCAAGGCCCAGAAGGCGCTGGAGAAGCAGGGCCACAAGGTGGTGGCCGCCCTCGACGGGTTTCAGAAGCACACGGTGTACGAGGACGCGGCGGTGGCCGCCCGCCCGGATATCATCGTGCTGGCCATGGGCATGCCACGGCAGGAAGCCGTCGCGGCGCGCCTCGCCAGCTCCCTCAATTCCTCGGTATTGATCATCAACGGCGGCGCCATACTCGATTTCATCGCCGGCCGCGTGCCGCGCGCCCCGCACTGGATGCGGCGCAGCGGCCTGGAATGGCTCTATCGCCTCTCAAGGGAGCCCCGCCGCCTGGCCCGCCGCTATATCGTGGGCATCCCGGTGTTCATGGCCCATGTCGTGCGGGCACGGCTCGGCGCCAGGGCATATTCCGTCTGATCAGGATCGGATCGCCACGGCCGCGGAGCCTGTCCTCGGGCGGGCTGGCGGCCCGAACCGGGGGCGGCTTCGCGATGACGTTTGAAGACACCCGGCAGAACCCTCTAAAACTGCTGTGCTGAGGTTGAATCACCTTCGCTCCCTTCTCGTCACCCTCGCGAAGGCGAGGGTCCATGCGATATCTCAGCCAGCACTGCTGTGGATAGGATCGGCCAAATGGATGCCCGCCTCCGCGGGCATGACGAGGAAGAAGGACCGGTCCGCTTCCATGCTTCAACCCAACACACTCTAGGTGGTGTGGACATTTGGCCAGGGGGAGGGTCTTCGGCTCCAGCCCCCTTCCTTCCCGCGTCACCCTGAATACCCGCCTTCGCGGGCACAGGCCCGATTCAGGGTCCATTCCTGAGCGG
>Ga0164243_10003123_pt1 | contig 26721 bp, 15 predicted proteins | sample OricompcompostOP_FD_108781 | JGI IMG/M metagenome (GOLD analysis project Ga0164243, IMG submission 108781) | Organic Plus compost microbial communities from Emeryville, California, USA - Original compost - Organic plus compost (OP) | ecosystem: Engineered > Solid waste > Mixed feedstock >...
CCACGCTATAGAAGTGGTAGCGCCCGCAGACGAGGACGGCATCTCGTTTGCGATAGAGGTGGTGCCCGGGGTGCAGCAGCAGCTGCTGCTGGAGGCTTCGGGCGTATCGGGGAGCGTAAGCGTATACCTTGCATAGCAAAGCCAGAATTGAATAAACAAGGCCTTAGCGTTGAGGTATACATCCTTAGTCCCTAATGGATGTTCTACGAAATCTACTTGCGTAGTGTAAGTGATGGAATGTAGCAAATCCTGTTCAATATAAATATAGATAACGTTATAAAATTTGTCTGATCATGTTTGATTTCGAAAAAGTAATGGCCGTAAAAACAGATGCAGAATTAGTTGCTGTAATAGATGCCGGGCCTTCAAAATTACAGCCTGAGGCATGGAAGGCCGCAGAGCAAGAATTTAATCGCCGAGGTTTCTTTACTGATCAGGTTGAAGCGTTGCGAAAGCGTAATGCTGCAGAAGTTGAGCGTGAACAGATTAAGATGAACATTCCTTTAGAAATCCATTGGCGTATTCTAACATTTCTAATACCAGTGATTTTTACTTTTATTTTGTCTGGGCTGTTTAAAGCTGAAGGCTATGACAGAAAAGCTAAGGAGCTTGTAAAGTGGACAATGTATGGTATCTGTTTCTATTCCCTTCTAATCTTGATAATAAAAATTGTGGAATAGTTTCTCAATCAGTATTTACGGTGCTTACTAAGCATTGCAAAGCCAGGAATTTGATACTCTAAAATGTAAAGATAAATTAAGGAGTAAGCCAGTCTGTGAATAATAGCTGCTTTTTCTCAACCCAAAATTCGTATCATGGAAAGACAATTATTCTTGTTAATGGCGCTTTTATGTACTAAATATTTTATGGGATAGCGCAAAACCGTGCTGTTAATGATATAGTACCTGGTGTAATACCCGATTCGTTTTTGCAGACTAAGCCGATATCAGGTTCTCCAATAGTTTTCGTTGAGAAAGGATTTACCTTGAAGGTGAGCAAGTGGATGTTATAAACGTACTTAAAGCTGCAGCTCAGGAAAGAGGAACAGGCTCTGAGAAATGTTCAATAAGGTAATCTCCTATCTTGCCTCAACAGACAAGCTGACCTTTAAGTACATTGGGACGAAGGCCGAGGATAGGGATGATTTAAGCTGGTCTGAAGCGGAGCAATCAGGAATAAAAATACTGGCAAAAAATATTGAAAGACAATATATGCGGTCTTGTTGAGCAAGGTAATTTTGAATTGCTTTTAGCCGGCAAGAAGCAAGATAAATATTTTTTGGCTCCTGTTGATACTGAATATGGCAAAAATGCAAGGGAGTATTTGCGGCTACCCGTCAGCTGACCGGGATATGCCCTCCATAGACCAGTTGTGCCCTGCCTCCTTTTTGGAATGGTTGGAACTTTTAGCAAAGTCAGAATTTGATACTCCAAAACGCGAAAGAAGATAACTTAGAATTGAAACAGCCAGTCAGCAATGATTGGCTGTTTTGTTTATGGTAGGGTAGCAAAACGATTTAAAGGTAGAGCCTAAGTTATATATTCAAGAGTATAATGCTTAAGGATTGATCACAGATGCAAACTTTAACTAAGAAGCAATTTGATAAAAGGTTTTAATATTCATCCCTTTACCGATATGAATTCCATAGTGTTTATCGCCTATCTTAATGTTAGTATTATTATATTCACATGTTCCATTGCTAAAATGGTCAATTAAATCTTGTTTAAGAAAATCAAGGATAATAATTTCTATGAAAGATAGTAAATGTTCCCAATGATTGATAAAGTCAAATGCCATCATTTTGCCCTTTCTGGGTATTTGATATCGTTCAATATGTCCTATAGCAATATGCATAAATTCCTTTGAGGTTAATTTTATTGCAACATCATTAGTCAATAGGTAGGTTCTTCCGTGAAATTCATTGACTATCTCAAACAATTCTTCGATTTCTTCTGAATTGGATCTAGGCGCTTTATTTTCAGTATCGCCTATAGAAAAATCAATGTTATGTTTAGATGCTTTCAATAGTTCTATTAAAGCAGAATAATTCTTTCCCGTATTCGGATCATGAACTTTTTTAGTTTCATCTAGAAGTTCTGAATAAATGTCTTTCAATACATCTACTGAATTGAAGTCATTATTTTGTTCTGCAGCATAAAATTGTTTATATAATTCTATATCCAAATTGCCAAACTGTTCATTGAATTTTTGTCGATATGCAATTTCCTTTGAAGAAAGAATTTTACCCTGATCTTCTTTAATAAGAATTCTAAGATATGAACAAATTGATAGAGAAGAATTGTATTTATCTGTATACATCATACAGACCTCAAGGAACTCCTCCGGCTGTAGAGTTGTAAATAAATTATATTGCTGGTCTATCGTCATTGTGATTGTCTGTTTTACTGAATGTATCCAATGCGAGGGTAATCTTAAAGCGAGAATCTCAAAATTATTGGTTTCTTGCTATTCTCCGGATCATATCCCAACTGCATCAGAAAAGTCATCAAATCCATCGAAGGTTTAACCACTGAAAACGCCCCAAAATTCTACTTTTAATTGCTTCGACTTTGGGGTAGAGGTCAGTGTGCCTCCGGTCAGGTATAATTCCATATAGTAAAATCGGTGGCTAAATTCAGCCAATCTACAACCTGCTGCCAGTGTATTAAAGCTTTCTCATTTCAGGATCAGCTTAATGATTTCGCCTGTTGCCATTTTTACAAAATAAGTTCCTGGAGCAAAGTGTTTAAGGGAAATAACCTGTGATCGGCCAGTAATATGAACCGTCTGGCACAATCGTCCCAATGCATCTGAAATGATTGCTTTTGTATTAAATAATTTATCATTCCCTGCGGTCAGAGTGATAGAGCCGTTTGCAGGATTTGGATAAATGGTGGTTGGATACGCACGCTGATCCATGTTTAAGTTGATAATAGGGCTGTATGTGGCCTTACCATCTTTATCTACCATGTGCAGGCGATAGAAATTGGTATACTGCGGTTGCTTATCGATGAATGTGTACTGGTTACCGCCCCATCCCAAGGCCTGCACTTTTCCTACAGATACAAACTTGCTGCCATCTTTGCTGCGTAATATTTCGAAATGATCCGTATGCTGTTCATCAGATGTTTGCCATTGTAATTGTATATTCCCGTTTAGCTGATATCCTGTAAAACTTAAAAGACGAAGTGGTAATGGCGCATCATCATCCATGATACTCATTGTGTCTGCTGGATTCACAGGACTGGGAACATAGGCAATGCCATTACCATCCATGCTTCCATTTTGAATAGTAAGAATAACAGACTCCGTTGGTTCGACGGCTGTGTTATTTATAACTGTAACCGGTACCTGAACACTGTTGCGATAAGCAGGCAGGGTTACCGTTCCAATAGTATAATCGTTATTCTGAGTTGCTGTCCCTGAAAGGGCATATGGTATAGTAATATTCGCTGATGACCTGTAATCTGAAGATAGCTTTACGGAAAAGAAGCCATTACTTGATGGCTCTGCTGCATCCGTTATTGTTGTTACACTTAGATACTTGTTGGTTGTCGCGTTATCATTGTCGGCCAGATTTATAGTAATGGCATTATATGCAAAATCGGGAGGAAATATAAAAGCATTACCACCGCCGCCATATGCAGAGCCGGACAAGATAGTAAAGGTCAGACTTTCCGTTGGTTCGATTACATGATCATTGATTACAGGAACAGACACCTGGATGCTATTAGTATTTGGAGGAATAATGATCTGATCCGCTAGTTGATAATCCATGCCCTCGGCAGAGGTGCCGGACAGGGCATAAGCTACGCTGACAGGCCATGCTGAGGTAGCAACACCTGCCAGCTTTAGGGTAAATACCGCTTGTGTAGCCGGTTCGGCTCCATTGGCGCCTGCTGTCACCTGGAGTGGCGTGGAAGAAACTGCGTTAGCATCTACAACTAATACGGTAGCAGAATCGAAAGCTGGATCTATTGTATAAGACTGGGTAGCTGAAACAGCAGTATTAAGTTGTATGCTTATAGTTTCAGGACCTTCATTAATACCATCATTTGATGCATCTGCTTGAAGAAAAATTTCTGTGGCACCGGCAGGAATAGTCATGGTATTTACACCGCTAAGGCCTAATATGGTATAATCCGTTCCTGGTGTCGCATTGGGCAGCGTATTTATGTAGGAGAATGTGATGACAATGTTTTCATTAACCGGAATTGGGTAATTTAATGCGACCCTAAACAGGCCATTAGTACCACCTTCAATAGCATCACGTACTTTTTGTAAAACGATCTGGGGAGGAATAGTCTGGGCATGTGTTGCCGTAAAAAACGCTACCACTACAGGCAATAGTAATATTTTTCCAAGAAGCTTCGGTGTAAAGATTTTCATTAATAGCTATCAGGTGGTTTAAGGGAGCAATTTAAACCGTCCTTTTGAAAGAACTCCCCATACGGCAAGATAGAATATGCATTTTCCGGCAAAAAATCTTCTCTACCTGAGTTCAGGCCTGATTCCGGGTAAAGCAGTTTTAACCTGATATAGTGCAAAAGAAGATAAGTACAAATTGGAACAGCCGGTCAGCAATGACTGCTGTTTTGCAGATGGTCCCTACATTGTGTAATACGAACCCTCCTTTCCCTTTCTTACTTTATTACATGGACTTTTCATACTAAGTTAAATAAGACGAAAAGTTGATTTTAAAAATAATGTGATTAATTTTGTTTTATAAATCATATTCTATGAAAAAGATAGTTGCTTTCTTGACACTATGTATAAGTATCCTCAGTGTAAATGCGCAAACGCCTTTCCTCGATTCCACTTTCGGTATAGGTGGGCGCCAGGAATTCACTACCACGGGAATAAAGGTATTCAGTTGTATCGCTTCGGACAGCAATGACTATATATATTCCGCAGGTATCGTTACGACCAATAATTACGCCAATACAAGCATTTTGCTTACGAAAAGCAAGCAAAATGGAACAGCGGACAGTACTTTCGGGAGTCAGGGAATTGTAATAAGCAGCCTCACCCCGGATGGGAAAGATTATATAAATGCCATAGCAGTCACTCCCTCCCAGGAAATTGTTGTAGGCGGATATGCAACTATCGGAACAGTAAGGAATAGCTTATTGGCAAAGTATAAATCCAATGGCACATTGGATAGCAGCTTTGGAGTTAATGGCATTGTTACCCATCTTACCGGGGCATCAACCCGGATAAATGCGCTTGCAGTGCAGAGCGACGGTAAAATAATTGCAGTAGGCACTTCCAGGATAAACAGATCTTCTATATGGGTGGCACGTTACAATAGTGATGGCACTTTAGACGGCACTTTTGGTATGAATGGAATTGATACGATCCACTATGCAGCATCAAGTTGGGATTCCGCTATAGCTGTAGGAATACAATCAAGCGGAAAGATTATTGTGGGAGGTATGACCGGAACCTCGGCAATACTGACTACTATGATGCTATTACGGTTAAATACCGACGGCACATTGGATAATACCTTTGGTACCAATGCGTTTACCACCTATGTTAATACTTTTCTAGGCGGTACTCTTATCGATATTGCCCTTTTGCAAGACGGTAGCATTATTGCAAACGATTACAGGCCCGGTTCCAATTCGAGCATAAGGCCCTTTGTAAAAAAGTTTTCCGCAAATGGGGTATTTGACCCCTCTTTTACCAATGCCAGCCAAACAGGTAATCCTATTGACTGGGGTGTAGTCTTGGATTTTGCTACCACTACTTCCACCGCTTCATTCGTCAATGCCCTGGTGGCAACTCCGGATGGAGGAGTGATAGGCGCAGGAATGGTTGCCACCTATGGCGGGTCATATCCAGCTATAGTTAAGCTAAAGGCTAACGGCCAGCTTGATTCTGCTTTTGGTGTGAATGGATTGATTACCGACGGCTACCTCAGCCCAACGCCGCCTGTTTGGAAAAAAGTTGAAGATGTGCTCATTCAAAAAGATGGGAAAATAGTAATCGGTGCGAATATTGGGTCGGCCATTTACACTTTCGAACTGGACCGGTATACGAATATTCCTTTATACCTTGGTGAGGATATTTCCATTTGCCAGGGCCAGAGCGTGACTTTAGACGCGCAAAATCCGGGAAGTACTTATCTCTGGAATACAGGTGCTACAACGCAAACCATCAGTGTGAGCGACAGCGGCACTTATTATGTGACCATAACTACCACAAAGGGCTCTGCTACAGACTCAATCCATATCGGATATTATCCCCAGCCTGTTGTTGCCCTGGGAAATGATACTGCGATCTGTTCCGGAAAAACATTAATCATTGACGCGCAAAATGCTGGTGCTGGTTTCCTCTGGAACACGGGAGCCACCACTCAATCTATAGCCGTTACTACCAGTGGTACCTATTATGTTACTGTTACAGATTTGCACAATTGCAGCAATAGTGATACCATACAAGTTACTACTCTTCCCGCTCCCGTTGTAGACCTTGGTAACGATACGCTATTGGCTGTTAGTGGTACTGTTGTTACCTTAGACGCAGGTAACCCTGGTGCAAGCTATCAGTGGAGCGATGGCGGCTCAGGGCAAACGCATAATGTTATCAATACAGGACTCTATAGCGTTATAGTCACAGGTGAGAACGGTTGCAGTGCTTCTGATTCTGTTTATGTATACTTCGGTTCAGTGGGGATTTATAAGCCGGATGACAAAGATTATAAAGTAACAATCAGTCCCAATCCGGTAAACGATATGATGACCATCGCATTTGAAGACTTGGACCAACTGCTGCACACGCCTCTCACTGTTATGGATGCAACTGGCAGAATAGCGAAAGTTTTTATTATAGATCGCAGAGTGCAATCTTACACATTGTCGGACCTTCCTTCTGGTATATACTTTCTAAAGACGATTTATGGTGGAAACTACAAAATAGTAAAAAGATAGTTACCGAACCAGGAAGAAAAGGCGAAGTATGCTTCGCTTGGCGATGGCTTCCTTCTCATATAGTTGGTAATTACGCCGGTACGGTGGATCGTGGAATAGAATTGGTCCGGCCTGTTCAAAAGATTTGAACTGGTTACAGCGATCGCTCGCAGACTTGACATGTGTTACCAGTACTTTATGGAAAATATCGGCCGCAAATCGCCCAACCTGACTCAGCTGAAAAAGGAAATTCTGAACTGATCGCTGCGAATCTTACCGGTCAACAGATCGACACATAAGCTTCCGGAGCCTGCGGACCGTAGAAGTCCATCGATTTAATTTTAAAAAGCGAAGCCGGTTGTCAATACCACCATAAGGTGGTGGATGCAGGCATACAAAATGATCCTGTGTTAAAAGTAGCGGGCCATCCTCTGTTTGCCTATAAAATCGTAGTATTGCCCGTTACCCGCCCTCCGCGCATTTTGCTTTACTTTTGACACCGGATCAGGGTAATATTATGCAGGTAGATTATCTTATTGCAGGACAGGGGATTGCCGGAACATTAGTAAGCTACGAGCTGTGGCGTGCAGGCAGGAGCTTTGTCCTGGTAGACGACGGGCAGGCCCGCAGCGCCAGCCGTACGGCGGCAGCGGTGCTCAACCCTATGGCCGGAAGGCACTGGCGCCCTTCAGCCGCTGCAGCTACCCTGATCCCTGCCGCATTGCGCACCTACCGCAGCCTGGAAGCCCTGCTGGGCATTGCCCTGCTGCAAGCAGCGCCGCTCTTCGTATTCCATACCGACGCCCGGCAGCAACAGCAATTCGAGCTGCGCAGGCAGCAGTTTCCCGGGTGCTTTTCGCAGGCGGATGCCCTGCGCTGGAAGTCTTGCTTCTCGGCTCCTTATGGCGCCGGTATGATCAATAGGGTATGGCTGGTGCATGCGGAGGCGCTGCTGGATGGCTGGCGCAGCTTTTTACAGCAGCAGGGAGTGCTGCGCGCGGAGCGGATGGAACCCGGGTCGCTTGCTGTCGAAGAAAAGAGTGTGCACTACAGGGATATCAGCGCCCGGAAGGTTGTTTTTTGCGAGGGCGCGGCTGCAAGCCGCAATCCCCTGCTGGCCCATTTGCCTTTTACGGCCAACCGGGGCGATGCTTTGCTGCTGCATATTCCCGGCCTGCCTGCCGATGCGGTCTATCACCGGGAATTGCGCCTGGTGCCCCGCGCCGGTAATCTGTTCTGGTACGGAAGCAACTATCGATGGGACATTGCCGGCCTGGAGCCGGATCCTGGCTGGAAAGCCGGTGCTATCGGTATGCTGGAAACATGGCTGAAGCTGCCCTTTGAGGTTGCAGCGCACTGGGTAGCGGAGCGGCCTACCACAGCAGGACAAAGAATCTTTGCCGAGATACATCCCCGGCATCCTGCCGTGGCTTTGCTCAACGGTCTTGGCACCCGCGGGTTCTCGGCGGGGCCGTATTATGCAGCAGAGCTGGTATGCAAGCTGCTCGCGCAAACAGAACGATGAGGAAGCTTACTTATCTTTCTCCTCGTGGTATTCCATTTCGGTATTGATCTCCCAGATGTTCTTTTTGTCCCTGGCGCCCGCCACGATATTGTCTACCGCCGTCATGGCCGTGAGCATGGAATGGTCGCTGTTGTTGTACTTGTGCATGCCGTTCCTTCCTATCAGGTACAGGTTTTCAAAAGTATCCGTATACTGCTTCAGCTCCTCGAAGCGGTTGTAAGTGCCGAAATAGGCGGGGTATGCCTTTTCCATGCGCAGCACTGTGCTGTCTATCACATCTTCCTTACTGATGATGTCGATCTGCGCCAGCTCGTCGATCGCGAACTTTTTCAATGCCTCGTCTTCCATATTCCAGAGCGGGTCGCCTTCGTTGCAGAAATATTCCATCCCGATCCATACATGATCGGGGTCGGCCACCATAAAAGGGCTCCAGTTATTGAATATCTGCAGGCGGCCCACCTTGACCTCCCGCTCCTGTATATAGATCCAGTTGTCTTTAACAGTATTGTCGGCCGAAGCCGGCGCCGTTTTATCCCTGCGTATCTTCAGCTTATTCATCAGCAGCCCCACCGTAATGAAATCGCGGTACAGCAATCCTTCGGCCACCTGGCGCACGGGTTCCGGGGCCCGGGGATGCATATGAGTAATCAGCTGCTTCACCGGCATGGTAGAAAAGAAGTAATCGCAGGCCTCTTCGCGTACGATACCTGTCCTGCAATCCCTGACGCGTACGGCCCTTACCCTGTTGCCTTCTGTAAGGATCTCCTGCACTTCGTGCTCCATCTGTAGCGTACCTCCCTTCTCCTGCACCTGTCTTGCCACTTCCTCCCACATTTGGCCCGGCCCGTATTTGGGATACAGGAAGCGTTCGATAAGGCTTGTTTCCGTTTCTTTCTGGCTGATGCCATCCGCCGGTTTCTTTTTCTTCAGCTCCTTCTTTACGGCATGCTGTATGGCCTTGATAACGGAAAGCCCCTTGATACGCTGCGCTCCCCACTCGGCCGATATTTCGCTGCAGGAGATGCCCCATACTTTTTCCGTATAATCCTTGAAGAAGGTAAGGTAAAGCTCTTTGCCGAAGCGGTTGATAAAAAAGTCTTCCAGGGATTTTTCCTCTTTTCGCGGGCTGATACGGGAAGCCATGTAGGAGAGGAAGATCCTGATGGTACGCCAGAGGCCCAGGCCGCGCAGCGTCTGCACCGACAAGGTTACAGGATAGCTGAAGAACTGCTTGAGGAAATAAATGCGGGAAAGCCGGCTGCGTACAAGCATGACCTTATCCTGGTCGTTGCTGCGGGCCACTTCCACCTGGTGGGTATCTACAAGACGCGTCTTGTTCTGGTACTGGATGCGTACCCTATCTTCGTGCGTGTCTTCAATAGGCAGTATATGCAGCCACCAGTCCATTACCCGGTCCGATTTGGAGAAAAAACGGTGTCCGCCTATATCGATGCGGTTGCCTTTATAGTTTACAGTCTTGCTGATGCCGCCTATATCGCTGCTTTTTTCGTAGATGACGGGAAGGATATCCGTACGTTGCAGCAGCTCGTAAGCTGCCGTCAATCCTGCGGGGCCTGCGCCTGCTATAATGGCTATTTTCCTGGACATTTAAGGTGAATGCAAGTGTTTTTTTGCGATGCGCGAAGATAGTTAAAAATTAAAGGGAAATCCTATTTGTCGAAGCCCGTTACGGTAATATTATCGAAAGAGCAGGGCAGGATGCCGTTGTTCTCGTTGTAATACACCAGCTCTATATTATCATACACATCGTACTTAACGCGGAGGTCTACCGTAATATTACGCGTTTCACCCTCTTTGAGGAAACGCTGTACCCGCAGGCTGTTGGCCTGTATCACATCGTTCCCCTTTTTCAGCCGTATCATGAAATGGGTCATGAACCAGACGTTCCATTCCTTCTGGCCAATATGCACATCCGCAGAAGCCCTGATCCATTTGTACTTTTTGCCCTGCTGGCTAAAGTTAAGAATCTGCTGCAGGTCCTTTTCCACCATGATATGCCCGTCCGGGAAAGTATCGCAGCTGTTTGCATACAGCTGCACGGGATGCTGAATGGGCTTACGGTACAGGTCTTCATTATCCCGGAGCTTTTGTATCTCCTCCGGGGCGCGGAAGCGGAAGATGGTGGCAAAGTAGTAAGCCCTTGTTGCCGGAGCACTGCCGATCAGGGTGCCCCGGTGCGCCTGGTAGGTCCACCAGAGGTTGAACCAAACAGCAGGCAGCAGGAGCAATACGCCGATGATCCTGCTGATCTTCCTTTTCTGCAGATACGCCACCAGGGAAGCAAGCGGGAAAAGCAGGGCGGGGTAATTCTGTATCATGGCCCTGCCGCCATAATCCCAGGCATCCCAGGCGGCTACTATATAATAGTTGACCAGGACCAGGCTCAGCAGGGCCAGCCTGTTCCGTCCTGAACGGAGAAAAGGCACCAGGCCGGCCAGCGCAAAGAACATCAGCGGTGTATACAAGAGCCACCCACACTGGTAATTCAGCGCATACAATTTAAGATGCGGTTTCAGCCAGGAGAACCCCTGCTCCTGGTAGGTATAGATAAACCATCTGCCGGAAGCATATTGCCAGTAGCAGAATTGCAGGCTCAGTATCAGCAGGCAGATAAGGGCTGCCGGCACAATATGCCGGATCTGCCTTTTGAAGAGCATAAGTCTTTCGCGGATTGCGGCTACAGAGATACGGTCCATGCCCCATAACAGCGGTATCAGCACCGAAATGATTTCGGGAGGGCGTACCAAAGCTGCCAGCCCGATCAGCGCACCCGTGCGCAGTATATATTTTCGCTGCAGCGTCCGGTAATAACGGTCTGTACTGTGCAGGATCAGCACATATAATGTAAACAGCCAGCCGTGGGTCATACCGGTATCGATGCCTGCATAGTTAAGGTAATTGGTGCCGGCTACCAGCAGCAGCAATACGATAGCGGTTACACTATCGCTGTAATACTGCAGCAACAGCCTGCGCAGGTACCAGAGACCCAGTATGGCAAAGAGGATCCCGCCCAGCCAGATCATGAACTGATAAGGAGGAGCAAACCCGTCGGCAGGATAACCCATCGGTTTCGCTATGGCATGCGCTATAAAAAACCAGGGCGCTTCCAGCAATGCGGTACCCATAGTATACCGGATCACTAAGTTATCGGACCCTTCGTACCTGAATGCATACTGGAAATCGTTGGGTGGGGTGGGCTGATAGCGCTGCATGATACTGTCCCGGAAATGCTGCTGCTTTACATCCTTATATATAAAGACGGCCGGCAGGTACCAGTAGTAGCCTCCTGCATCCCAGGAAAGCTGAGCCTCGTTCCCCCATTTCTGCCACCGCGGATAAAAGAAGGCGCCGCTGATGACCAGCAGAATGGCGCAGGCGAAGAAAGCACAGAGAGATCGGATCACGGCAGGGATTTAGGATAACTGCAAGAATAGCTAAAAATGCAATTCGCTCAAAATCTGCCGCAAATTTTTAACCGGATCGGTTTAGGTATATTCGCATAGTTTTGCCTTTAAAAAAGGAGCGCAGCAAAAGGTACGATGACCAAAAACGAACTAATACAAGACCTGGCCAAAGTAGAACGGCTGGCAGGGGCTTCCAGATGGGGACGGCTGATGCATCACCCGCTCCGGTACCTGAATGCGATCCTGTTCAAGGAAGTGCTGTATCCTCGCAGTAAAAAAGAGCGGCTGGAAAATGCCCGGCTTTTCTGGGGCAGGCGTATGAAAGTTGCTCTCCCTTCGTCTACCGATATCTATCTCACAGGCGGCAAGTCGCACGATTCTGAGCTGAGGCTGGCCCGCTTTATTGTCCTGAACCTGCCCGAAAAAGGTCATTTTCTTGATATTGGCGCTCATTACGGGTACTTTACCCTGCTGGCTGCCGAGGTGGCCGGCGCAGAAGGACGCGTACATGCATTCGAGCCGGCCGCTTCCAGCTGGTCCCTGCTACGGGAGAATGTATCCGGCACTGCTTCCGTTATGGTTTTCAACGAAGCGGTATCCGATGCGCCCGGTAAGCTGGTCTTCTACGAATTTCCCAACCTATACTCCGAATACAATACGATGGATGTGGAACAGTTCCGTTCCGAGCCCTGGTTTGAAGGGTTCAGCCCCAGGCAGACCGAAGTAACAGCCACTACCATCGATGCGCTGACTGCTGCCACAGGCTTGAAGCCGGACCTCATCAAGATCGACGTGGAAGGGGCCGAGGATAAGGTAATAAACGGCGGCGCTGCATTCCTGCAGCAGTACAACCCCTACCTGGTTATGGAGTACCTGGAACCCCAAAGGCATAACGATGCGCATAAAAAAGCGGCTGCCCGGCTGCGGGACTGGGGGTACCGCTCCTTTATCATTACGGCTTCCGGAGCGCTGGCGCCCGTCGGCGACATAGAAAGCTACCTGCTGCAAAGCAGCCTGGAATCCGACAACATTGTATTCCGGAAGGCCGGCTGACCGGTCATTGGCGGAGGTACACTTCGCCCCATACCTTTCCTTTATCTACCCTGAACACCCTGCGGAAAGCAGGGTTTTTCTTTACCATCTCATATTGGTAATCGGGCTCTATATTGGAAAAGACCGCGAGCTCCGTTTGAGGGGTAATTTCCCAGTTCACCTGGCTGAATGTCTTGCCGGAAGATAAAAAACCGGTATAAGGATCGGTAAGGTGCATCCGTTCCAGGTAGGAATTGGTCCCTATTTTTTTGTCGTAATACCGCATCCGCTCCAGGTAGCGGGTAAGCTGCTGCTGTACATACATACCATCGAAGGCGCCCGGGTTAATATCGCCGTAAGCCTCGTCCCTGTAAAAGGCCAGTGCCTCTGCAAGTACGATGAGCAGTAAAAGGGCGGCCATGCCTATACTTTTCAGCCGGCTCGCTTTCCGGGCCAGCATTATCCCCAGCACAAAGAGCGAAGGGACCAGCGCAATAAGAAGATAGCGGAGGATAAAAATATTCATGGCCGTAAAACAGCAGAAGGCCAGCACGAAAGCAGGACATAGCAGCAGCAGCCGGTGCTGCGCCGTACGGGAAGCGGGGTAATACTGCCGGAGAAAGCGGTGCACCGTCCGCAAAATCCAGATCAGCAATAAGGGCGGGAGGAGCAGCCGGACCTTGTGCAGGCCGGTTATAAACGGGAAAGCTGCCAGGAGCACCAGCGCAGCAAGATGGGGCAGGGCCTGCTTCCGCTTACCGCCGGCAAAGGCTTCCAGCACCAGCGCCAGCGCCCAAAGCCCGTACATGCAATGCCGGAAGCTTTCGAGATACAGGAAAGAAAAACATCCCCCCAGTTTCATCACGAAATTGCGGAGGCTGTGCTCGATAAGGCCCGTATGCAGCGGGAACAGGTACCAGCCCATGATCCGTTTCTGCGCAAGGAAGAAAAGTGCGGTGAGCAGGAAAGGCACGGCTATGGAGAGCAGCGGGAGCAGCCGATGCCGGAGCGGCTCCTGTTTCTGAAACAGCATCAGGAAAGCATGCAGTCCGAGGAGCGCCCCCAGCACCATGCCGCTCTCTTTTGTATAAAAAAGGCAGCTAAGGGCCAGGGCAGTAAGCAGGTACTTGCGGGCAGCATAAAAACAAAGGCCTAGAAAGGCAAAGAAAGCCAGCAGCACTTCCGGCAGCAGGAAAGAAGCCTGTATAAAAAATGCGACCTGGAAGGCTACCAGCAGGGATGCCGTCATGGCGGCGGCAGGCCCGTACCACCGCAGGCCTGCTTCGTACACGCTGATCAGCAGCAGTACCGAAACAAACAGCGGGAAGGAATGCATGGCCACGTGCGAAGTGCCGAACAGCTTCATCCAGCCCGATGCCAGGAAATAGAACAGGGTAGGGTGCCCGCGGTAGTATTCTGCGCCGATAGTGCCGGGCAGCAGGCTCGGGCCGTGTTCATACATCCGCCGTACCGCCGTGGCATAAGGCCAGCACTCGTCCCAGTAAAAAGGCACATCCAGGTGGGGAAGCTTGAGCAGCACAAATGCCGCAAGCAGCAGCCAAAGGAAGATACGGTCTTTGAAAAATGCAGCCAGGCGGCCTTGGTCGAACATAAGTGCAAATATGTGAAAACTTTTATAATAACGTTTTTTAAAACCGCGGCCCCGATTGTCCGACTTTACAAAACCTTGTCTTACTTTTATGGTGCTAATTACTAACAGACCCTGATATGAAACTTGTTTCCCTTCTTAGTGCCGGCATCATTGCGGGCAGCCTCCTGGCCGGCTCCTGCGTGTCCAGTAAGAAATTCAATGAATCCCAGTCGGCCCTCTCCAGCGCACGCAAAAGAATAAGCGAGCTGAGCGAGGACCTGGAAAATACCAAGAGCCGCCTGCAGCTCATGGAAGAAGCCAATGCTTCCGCGGCTGATCAGCTGGATGAGAAAGATAAAAAGCTCAGCGAGAGCGAAAAGGCTATTGCCGAGCAGCAGGAGCGCTTGCAGCAGCTGCAGGCGCTGATCGACCGGCAGAAAGCGCAGACAGAAGCTCTGCGTACCAGAATGGCCAACGCCCTGGGCAATTTCAGCTCCGACCAGCTTTCTGTGTTTACCAAGAACGGGAAGGTCTACGTAAGCCTGTCGGAAAAGCTGCTGTTTCCCTCCGGGAGCGCAGTTGTAAACCAGGAAGGAAAGGAAGCCCTGGAAAAAGTGGCCCAGGCGCTGAACGAAAACCGTGAGATCAATGTGAACATCGAAGGGCATACCGACTCGATCCCGATTCGGCTGAAGTTTGAAGACAACTGGGCGCTGAGCGTGGCCCGCTCCACCGCCATCGTAAGGCTGCTGACCAGCAATTACGGCGTGGATCCGGTAAGGATCACCGCCAGCGGCCGGAGCCAGTACGAACCGGTTGCAGACAATTCCACCCCCGAAGGAAGAGCCAGGAACAGGCGCACCGAAATCATCCTTGCGCCGAAGCTCGACGAGCTGATGCAGCTGATAGAAGGAGCCCAGAGCGGTAAATAGACAAGAACAGACAAAATGAACCTAATGAAGCATATAAGTATTCTGGTGCCCTTCCTGCTGGTATGGCTGAAGGCAGAAGCGCAAAAACCCGTAACCATCAGCGGCACGATAACCGACCCGGCCGATACGAAGGTAATCCTTGTCAATGCAGGGAATGTGAGGATAATACCCGGCAACAGGCAGGAAACGCTCACTCTTTCGCCGGAGGGGAAATTCAGCGTTACGCTCCCCGTAACACAGAAATACAGCTGGATTATCCTGGCGCATGGCGGCCGGCGCTTCGACTTCATGGCCAGGGAAGGCAGCGAGCTGGTCCTTACCGCAAACGGGAAGAAGCTGGACAGCACCGTAGTATTTGAAGGCAAAGGCAAGGAAGTGCCTGCCTTTTTTGCCCGGCGCAGCGCTGCCGGCATGGGGCTGATGAGCTATTACCGGCAGACCCAGGATGTAGCCGCCTGCGACACGGCCGGCTACATGGCGGCGCTGGACTCCGTGAAAAGAAAGGAGCAGGAAGCCGCCGACATCGCGCTGGCGCGCAAAGAGCTGCCCGGGGATTTTCATAAATACTGGTCGGCCTTTCTGGAATACTCCGCTTACGACGCTATGCTCCATTATCCTGCCGTACATGAAATGATCCGCCTCAAGAGCAATAATATCCAGAATATCCCGCCCGAACTGTATGCAATAACCAGGCAGGCTCCTGCAGCCTTCAGGGACGAATACCTGGAGCTGCCTTTTTACCAGACCTATGTGCAGAGCTACTTCGCGAAGCAGCTGGCCGCGCAGGGCTTTAACAATACCATTACCGTAAATCCTGAAACAGGAGCTGAAGACAGGAGCCTGGCCTACCGGCAGACCGACAGCGTGCTGCAGCTGCTGTTTCGTAAGGCGCCCCCTAAAACAGCCGAATTTGCGGCCGGAAGGATCCTGGCCACTGAAAGCATGGGCTGGCCGGTGGAAGCACTCGAAGAAAGAGTAGCCCTTTACCGGAAACGGTTCCCGCAAAGCCCCAATAATAAGATACTGGACAGCCTTGTGTACGAAGGGAAGAAATTCAACCCCGGCCAGCCCGCCATGGATTTTACCTTTACTACTATCGAAGGTAGGCAGATGAAGCTCTCCGATCTTAAGGGGAAAGTAGTGTATATGGATTTCTGGGCCAGCTGGTGCGGCCCCTGCAGGGGCGAAATGCCACATGCCAAAACCATCAAGGAACATTTCAGGGATAAAGATGTAGTCTTTCTCTACGTATCGATCGATGAGAACGAAGCAGCCTGGAAAAGAGGGATCGAATCCATGAGCATTTCGGGCATCCATACCCGTACCCCCGGCTGGGGCGGCGATATTGCCACGCTGTACCAGATACGAAGCGTGCCCGCATATTTCCTGATCGATAAAAAAGGCAATTTTGTCAATAAAAAAACACCCCGGCCCAGCCAGTCGGCAGAGCTGATACGCCAGATAGAAGCTTTGCTTTAAATGGTAAAAAAACGGGCCCTGAATACCGGGTTGCAAATGCAGAATTATCTTTTTACCTTGTCGGCCGGTGGCGCAGGATTGGGAATGAGCAGCATGGATAAGCAGGCCGCCCTTTCTCCGCTTTTTTCGGGTTCGGAAGAAAAAAACGGGAAAAAGCATACAAGGGAATAAGTTTTTTTTTACTTTCAACGCTCAAATTTTTGTTCCATCATGCGGAAATCATTACAAGGTATTTTTATTGCCGGTCTGATGACGGCGGGTCTGGTAAGCCTGACCGCCTCCCGGGCCAGTGCGCAACACGAATACGATTGGGGAAATCCCGATATCCCTTATATTGAGCAGAGAGGTTTCTCCATAGGATTTAACCTGGGTATGGCCGACCTGTGGGGCGATGTAGGTACCAAATCTGTACTGGACCATTACAACAACTCTGTATATAAGGACGATATCTTTGGCAACATGCGTTTTATGGGCGGTATGTTCGTTCGGTATACGCATGTGCCCGGTATTTCCTTCCGCCTTGGCCTGAACTACGGATCCCTGTACGCTACGGATAAATGGAACGAAGAGAAAGCGCTGGAAGCCCCCAATATAAAAGATGATGCCTACCAGCGCTATATCCGCAACCTGGATATCAAGACCAATTTATGGGAGAGCAACCTGCTTTTTGAATTCAGCCCGCTGCGTATCAGCAACTGGGAGTTCGGCAAACTGTCCAAATCGAGGGTGCAGCCCTACCTGCTGTTAGGGGTGGCCGGGTTCTATTACAACCCGAGGGGAACCTATAAAGACCTCGAAACCGGCGTTGAAAAAGAGGTAGACCTGCAGCCGCTTCGTACCGAAGGGCAGAACTTCAATGCCCCCGGGTATGTATTCCCCAAGTCCTACAGCCTGTTCTCCTATGCAGCGGTAGGCGGCATCGGAGTTCGGTTCGATATCGGCAAAGGCCTGGGCCTGGGCCTGGAATACCAGCTTCGCTATACCTTTACCGATTACCTAGATGACGTAAGCGGGAACTATATCGACCCCCTGCATCACGATATCGCGTTTATGAACGATCCCAATAAAGCCGCTTTGGCCAAAAAAATGGCTGACCGCTCCAGCGAAGTGATCCCCGGCTACAAGCACGAGCAGGGAGCGTTCCGTGGCGATCCCGGCAATAAGGATATGTATTCTACCTTGTCCATTATGTTTTTCTGGAAGATCAAGAAGCGCGCCAGCCCCTGGTGGAGCACTTATTAGTCTTACAGGTACTGTTTTATATACATGACCTTACTGCTTCTTCCGAACGCTGTCTTTGTGTACAGCGTTCTTTTATTTTATATTTTTGCGTCCCGGGCAAAATCTGAATACTACCTTTACTCACATTAATGGCATACCGGTGCCCATGCCGGGAATATCATGTTCGGTTATTTGGAAGGAAAACTGGTAGGGCTCAGCCCTGCACAAACCTATGTGGATGTACACGGGGTCGGATATGAAGTACAGATCACCCTGCACACCTACGAGCGCATCTCTGGGAAAGACGCCTGCCGGCTGTATACGCACCTGCAGGTCCGGGAAGACGCCTGGGTGCTTTACGGCTTTGCTACTGAAGAAGAGCGCACCGCTTTCCAGCGCCTGTTGTCCGTTTCGGGAGTGGGCGCCGCTACCGCGCGCATCCTGCTTTCCTCGCTTACCCCTTCCGATCTGTCGCGCCTGGTAGCCAATGGCGACAGCAAGGCGCTGGAAAAAGTCAAGGGCATCGGATCCAAAACAGCGCAGCGCATTATCCTCGAATTAAAAGGCAAGTTGCCCGATGCGGTTTCAGGAGAATTTAATACCTTGCCACACAATACCACAGAAGCTGATACGTTAAATGCTTTACTGGGCCTGGGTATAGCCAGACCAATGGCAGAGGCGGCAGTAAAGAAAGTGAAGAGCATGACCGGCGATCAGGATATCAGCGTGGAAGAATGGATAAAAGCAGCATTAAGGAACTTATAGGCACAGCGTACAGGATAGCAATCTCCTGTATGTAAACTTTTTTGGTTCCGGCTTGACGATAAAAGACAATTACCTCATACCGTACCGTTTTAGGAAGAGCATTGGCACAGCAGCAAACAAATCTTGGCTATAAAATATTGGCATGTGTTATTATCGTAATAACATTGGCTCAGGTATTTACAGCCCGCGGGTTTGACGATCCTTTCGATCCGCCGCCGCCCCCTCCGCCGGTAGATACGCCCGAGCTGCGCTTTCCCATCGAACCCGGGCAGCAGATAGATCCCCAGAAGGAGGGGAGCAACACCTCCATAGACCTGGAAGACCCGGCCAACGTGGAAAAGCAGGTGGAGTACGATCCGGAAGAGAACCGGTTTTACCTGAACGAGAAAGTAGGGGGCCAGGATATCAAGAACCCCACCTACCTGGAAGCCGACGAATACCTGAAGATCAGGGGCGCCCAGGACGAGAGGGACTACTGGCGTCAGCGCCTGGATGCGCTCAGCATGTTCAACCAGAAGCCCAAGCTGCCGGAGCTGTACAAAGAAGGCATCTTCAACCGCCTGTTCGGAAGCGACCAGATCTCCATCAAACCGCAGGGCAATCTCGACCTGACCTTCGGGGGCAACTGGCAGAATATGAAGAACCCCAACCTGACACAACGTGCTCAGAAATACGGCATCTTCGACTTCGACATGCAGATGAACGTAAACCTCCTGGCACAGATCGGGGACAAGCTCAAGCTCAACATCAGCAACAATACGCTCCCTTCTTTCGGAGAACAGAATACCCAAAAGCTCGAATACACCGGTAAGGAAGACGAGATCATCAAGAAGATCGAAGCAGGAAACGTAAGCTTCCCGCTGAAAAGCAGCCTGCTCACAGGGCCGCTTTCCCTCTTCGGATTAAAAGCGCAGTTGCAGTTCGGCAAGATGTTCGTGACCGGGGTCCTGTCGCAGCAGCGTTCCCAGCGTAAGAGCATCAACCTGCAGGGAGGGGCGCAGACCCAGAACTTCGAGGTAAAGATCGACGACTACGAAGAGAACAGGAACTTCCTGCTGGGCCAGTACTTTTATAACAACTACGATGCGGCGCTGGTCAATTATCCCCGGATCAACTCCCAGATCGTGCTCACCAAGGTGGAGGTATGGGTAACCAATCGTACCGGGGCTACGCAGAATGTGCGTAACATGATCAACTTTATGGACCTGGGCGAAAGATCGCCTTATGTGGGGTCGCTCGCCAATCCGTCGTCCGCCATTCCAAGAGATTATCCCGACAACCGGGCCAACAGGCTCTACGAACTGCTGCTTCAGCATCCCAGGCTCAGGACCCAGGGCAACGGCAGCACCACCATACTGGCGTCTATAGGCCTGGATTCCAGCCAGGGGCGCGATTATACAATGGCCACCATGCGGCAATTGAGCAGTTCGGAATTCTCTTTCCAGCCCCAGCTCGGCTACATATCGCTGAACACGCAGATCAACGCGGACGATATCGTAGCCGTGGCCTACCGGTATACCTATAACGGGAAAATTTTTCAGGTGGGCGAGTTTGCGGAAGATTTTCCTCCCGACTCCACCAATGCCAAAGTATTGTTCCTGAAAATGGTGAAGGGCGTGGCCGCCACACCCAGGCTTCCCATCTGGAAGCTGATGATGAAGAACGTCTATTCCATTGGCGGCGGCAACATCACCAAGGAAGACTTCCGGCTCAATATCATGTACCAGGACCCCGGCGGCGGGGAAAAACGGTACCTGCCCGAGGGGCCCAACGTGGGCATCCCCCTGATCACCCTAATGAACCTGGACCGCCTGAACATACAGAACGATCCGGCGCCCGACGGGGTATTCGACTATGTGGAAGGGATTACCGTAAACTCGCAGATGGGCAAGATTATCTTTCCCAAGCTGGAGCCGTTCGGCAGGGCTTTGGCCCCGGCAGTCGGCAATGATCCGCAGCTGGAGCGGCGCTACCTCTACCAGATACTCTATGATTCCACCAAGACCATAGCCCGCCAGTTCCAGCAGAACAACCGGTTTATTATTAAAGGTAACTACAAGGGCGCTTCGGGTTCGGAAGTAAGCCTGGGCGGCTATAATATACCGCAAGGCTCCGTTACGGTGTCGGCCGGGGGGCAGCGCCTTGCCGAAAACGTGGATTACCAGGTCGATTACAGCCGGGGTTCCGTAAAGATCCTCAACGCAGGCATCCTGGCGTCGGGTATACCCATCAGCATCTCCTACGAGGACAATGCCACCTTCGGGCTGGTGCAGCAGAACTTCTGGGGCCTGCGCATGGATTATTTTTCCAGCGACAAGCTTACCATCGGAGGCACCCTTATGCGGCTTACTGAGCGCCCCTTCACCCAGAAGGTGACTTACGGCGACGATCCGATCAAGAATACCGTAGCCGGCCTGGATGCCAACTACCAGAGCGAATTTCCCCTGCTGACCAAGGCCCTGGACAAGCTGCCGCTGTACAGCACTTCGGCGCCGTCGCTGATATCGCTTACCGGCGAGATTGCCGGTATTTTCCCCGGCCACCAGCGCTTTATCAATGCGCTGGACCCGGAAGGCGCCGTGCAGATCGACGATTTTGAAGGAGCCAATACGTCTATAGACCTCCGGTTCCCCACTACCAGCTGGAGCCTTGCCAGTCCGCCCGTAGGCGCGAAGGATGCTTCCAACAGGACCCTGTTTCCCGAAGCTGCCAACACCACCGACCTGTCGAGCAACAACAACCGCGCAAAAATTGCCTGGTATACCCTGGAGCCTACCCTGATCGACGGGAGCTTCGGCACGCCCGAGAATATTAAAGCCGATACCGGGATGCAGGATTACTGGCGCCTGGTGCAGCAGCAGGAAGTGTTTACGGCCAGGACCGTCATTGCAGGCCAGAACAACCTCCAGACATTTGACCTGGGCTTTTACCCCCATACCCGCGGCCCCTACAACTTCAGCGTCAATAATATAGATATGGCCACGGGCAACCTCCTCAACCCCCAGGATCGCTGGGGAGGCATCCAGCGTGCCATAGACAACAACTCCAACGACTTCGAGGCCAACAACGTGGAATATATTACCTTCTGGCTGCTTGATCCTTTCATCTATAATCCCACAAGCACCGGAGGCGACCTCTACATCAACCTCGGCAATGTATCGGAAGATGTGCTGAAAGATTCCCGTATGTCGTTCGAGAACGGGATACCTTACCCCAAAACCACCGATAAGCTGGATGTGACCCAGTGGGGATATGTGCCCCGGTTCCAGCAGCAGATCACCCGGTCTTTTGATAACGACCAGGCGGCGCGCGTGGTCCAGGATGTGGGATACGACGAGCTGGACAACGCCGAGGAAGCCGACCGGTTTTCTTCGTTCCTGAATACAATGGCATCGGCAGGCCTGGCGCCCGCTGCCCTGCAGAAACTGCAGAAAGATCCTGCTTCGGATGATTTTCACCATTACCGCGGCGATGATTATGACCAGATCACCGGAAGACACGGCGAAGCCTTTCTTCGTTATATCGACTATAACGGGCCGCACGGCAACTCTCCCGTCAATGAGCTGAATACCCAGTTCACTACTTCGGGCTCCACCATTCCCGAATCGGAAGACATCAACCGGGACAACTCCCTGAATGAAACCGAAGCCTATTACCAGTACCGGGTAAGGCTTGCGCCTGCCACGGACCCGGAAATGCAGGTTGGCCGCAATTTCATAGTAAATAAGAAGGAAAGCATAGTGACCCTGAACACCGGGCGCAAGCAGGTGGAGCACTGGTACCAGTTCAAAATACCCATCCGGGAATACCAGCAGGCGGTCGGGGGCATCAGCGATTTCCGATCCATACGGTTCGTGCGTCTGTTCATGTCCGGGTTCCGGGACACTACGATCGTGCGTTTTGCCCAGCTGCAGCTGGACCGCAACCAGTGGCGCCGTTACCTCTTCTCGCTGACGACTCCCGGAGAAAATATACCGGAAGAAGACCTGCGTACCACCAACTTTGCGCTGACCTCGGTAAGCCTGGAACAGAACGCTGACCGGGATCCCATACCCTATGTAATGCCTCCCGGCCTTGAGCGGCAGCTGACGCCTTCCAGCTTCGGCGGCGGGCAGAACATTCAGCAGGATGAGCAATCCCTGTCGCTCCAGGTATGCGGCCTGAAGGATGGAGATGCCCGGGCCGTATATAAAGAGCAGCGCATGGATATGCGCCAGTTCAAAACCCTGCGTATGTTCATCCACGGCGAATCCGTAACAGGGCAGCCCCAGCTGAGGGACGGCGACCTGGTAGCCTTTATCCGTATCGGCAGCGACTTTATCAATAACTACTACGAATACCGCATACCGCTCCGGATCACGGCGCCGGGCTCCGGTAAAAATGCAGACCTTATATGGCCGGAAGGAAATAAACTGGAGCTCGACAAAGAAAAGCTGGTGAACCTGAAAACACAGCGCAATGCCCAGAACTATCCCTCTTACCTGCCTTACAGCAGCGTGGATGAGCTGGGCAATACCATGGTCATAGTAGGGAATCCCAATTTCGGGGATGTCAAGAACCTTATGCTGGGAGTTTCCAACCCTAAAAAGACCCTGCAGACCCCCGATGACGACGGGCAGCGCAAATGCGCAGAAGTATGGTTCGACGAGTTCCGTATGGCAGGCCCCGACGAGCAGCCCGGTTATGCTGCCTCGGGGCAGGCCAACATCCAGCTGGCCGACCTGGGTAGCGTGCATCTGGGCGGAAGCACCCATACCGTCGGCTACGGGAACATCGACCAGAAAGTGGACCAGCGTTTCCGCGATAATTTCTATACCTACGACGCCTCTACCAACCTGAATGTAGGCAAGCTCATGCCGCGTTCTTTAGGACTGCAGCTCCCCCTCTTCGTCGGCTATAGCCAAACCATCAGCAACCCCAAATACGATCCGTACGATAAGGATGTGGAACTCAGCGACAAGCTTAATATGGCCCAGGACGACTACCAGCGCGACTCGCTCCGGAAAATAGCGCAGGACTTTACCTCCGTGACCAGCTTTAACCTGTCTAACATCCGCTACCAGGGCAACCCCGAAAAACAGGGGAAGGCCCCCATGCCCTGGAGCCTTAAGAACTTCGACGCAAGCTATTCCTATAACCGCAACTTTAAACGGAGCCCCCTGCTGGCAAAAGACGAGCTGGTAGAGCAGCGCCTGGGCCTGGGATATAATTACCAGATAAAGACCCGGTCCATTGAGCCGTTCAGGAAAATGATCAAGTCGAAATCCAAATGGCTGATGCCGATCAAGGACTTCAACTTCAACCCCCTGCCCAGCAGCTTCTCTTTCCGCACCGACCTGCACCGTATTGTAGGCGAAACCCAGGTGCGCAATATAGATGGCGGGCCGTACCAGATACCCTCCACCTTTTATAAGAACTTTACCTGGGACAGGGTCTATAACCTGCGCTGGGAGCTGACCAAATCCCTGTCGTTCAATTACACCGCCAATAACCAGTCAAGGGTGGATGAGCCTTACGGCCGGATCGACAGCAAAGCGAAAAGAGATTCGCTGCTGAGCAATATTGCCCGCCTGGGACGGAACACCTATTTCTCCCAGACCCTTAATGTAAACTATACGCTGCCCACACAAAAGTTTCCGGTGCTTGACTGGACCAGGGTTACGGCTACCTACGGCTCTACCTATAACTGGACGGCGGCCTCGCGCCTGGTCTATTCGCAGGGCAATATCATAGCCAATACCCAGCAGAAACAGATCAACGGCGAATTCACCTTCAGCCAGCTGTACAATAAATCCAGGCTGCTGAAAGCCATCAATGCCCCGGCGCCCGGCAGAAGCCGGATTGCCAAAACAGTTTCCAGGAACGAATCCGTGGGCCTCAATTCGAGCAAGCTTAAAGAAGCAGGAGGCAACGAAGCCGTTCCCGGCAAGTCTTCCAAACAGGAAGAAGACCAGCGCCGGAAACAGACCCAGCTGCCCCCGCGGCCCGAAAAAAAGAAAATTGACAAGGAACGGCTCCCCGGCGCCGATACCATGACGCGGCAGGAGCTGAACGCAGCTTATAAGAAGGCCAAAAAAGCAGAGCGGGCCCGGTTCCGCAAGGAGCTGGCTGCCTGGAAAGCCAAAAGAAGGAATATACTCCCCGAAGTGTCGGACGGAGTGCGCGTGGCGGGCCGCCTTGTAACCATGCTGAAGCGCGTTACCTTCAACTACTCGGAAAATTCCGGCACCATTCTGCCCGGGTTCATGGACAGCACCCAGTTCCTGGGCGTCAACAGCCGCACGAGCGATCCCTGGTACGATTTTGCCTTCGGCGCCCAGCCCGACCGGGCCTGGTTCGACCGGCAGGCTGCGCTGCATCGTATATCGATGGATAGTCTGTTTAACGGGCAGCTGCAGCAGAACTATGCCCAGAACTATAATATACAGGCTACCCTTGAGCCTTTCCCCGATCTGCGTATAGACCTTACCTGGAGCAAACAGTTCTCGAAAAATTATTCGGAAACATTTAAATACGATTCCAGCCGGTACCATCATTACAGCCCTTACAGCATGGGCACTTTCAACATATCCTATATAGGGCTGAAAACCATATTCTCCGCTTCGAAAGCGAACCAGCTGTCGCAGCCCTACCAGGACTTCATGAACAACAGGCAGACCATTTCACGCCGGCTGGGCGCGATCAATCCTTATACCGCGGGGCTCAGCGACCCCGATGATCCGAATTACGCGAAGGGGTATACCCAGTATGCGCAGGATGTGCTCATCCCTGCCTTCCTTGCCGCCTATACCGGCAGGGACCCGAATACCATTCCCCTGCTGCAGAACAGCAATCCCGGCATAAGGAGCAACCCGTTCAAATACTATTTCCCTATGCCCAACTGGCGCCTTGTATATAATGGCCTGACCAAGCTGCCGGCCTTCTCGGAGTATTTCACCAATTTTAACCTGAGCCATACCTATACCGGCAACCTTTCCATGAACAGCTTCCTCAGCTCATTCTACTACCAGGATATCCTCTCGGCCGGGTTCCCTTCCTTTATCGATTCCGTATCGCATAACTATGTGCCCTTCTTCCAGGTACCGAACATCACGATTACGGAGAACCTGGGCCCGCTGCTGGGAGTGGAAGCGGCTTTCAAGAACGGGGTCAATATCAGCGTTAAGTTCAATAAGACCCGTATGCTGAGCCTGAGCCTGGTAGACTACCAGGTAAGCGAAACCAAATCTTCCGAGCTGGTAATAGGCGGCGGAGCCCGTATCAAAGGCATGAACCTTCCTTTCACCGTATTCGGTACCCGCAGGCTCAAAAACGATATCAACTTCAACATGTCGGTAGGCTACCGCGACGACATTACTTCCAACACCTACCTGGCGCAGAATACCAATATACCTACGCGCGGGCAGAAAGTGATCACGATATCGCCCACGGTCGATTATATCGTCAACGATAACCTGCAGCTCCGCTTCTTCTTCGACAGGCGGCAGAGCATACCGGTAATGTCTACTTCGTACCCTATTACAACTACGCGGGGAGGTGTGATGCTGCGGGTGCTGTTTGCGGGACAGTAGCATGTGTTTTATACACTCCCGCATTCGCCATTTCTCCCTATTTTCGCGGCATGAATGCACAAAATGTACGCGTACGCTTTGCCCCCAGCCCCACGGGAGGGCTGCACCTGGGAGGTGTACGTACTGTCCTGTTCAATTACCTTTTTGCCCGCAAACACAACGGAACATTTGTACTCCGTATTGAGGATACCGACCAGGGCCGCTTTGTGCCCGGTGCGGAAGAGTATATATTCGACTGCCTGGACTGGTGCGGCCTGGTACCAGAC
>Ga0164243_10003124_pt1 | contig 26717 bp, 29 predicted proteins | sample OricompcompostOP_FD_108781 | JGI IMG/M metagenome (GOLD analysis project Ga0164243, IMG submission 108781) | Organic Plus compost microbial communities from Emeryville, California, USA - Original compost - Organic plus compost (OP) | ecosystem: Engineered > Solid waste > Mixed feedstock >...
CCGCGGCGATCTGGTACCTCATCTACATGCAGATCGAGGCGTACCTGATCGCCCCGCGCATCATGAGCCGCGCCGTCGCCGTGCCCGGCGCCGTGGTCGTGATAGCCGCGCTGTCCGGCGGAGCGCTTCTCGGTCTGCTCGGCGCCCTCATCGCCATCCCGGTGGCCGCGAGCATCCTGATCATCTACCGCCAGGTGCTGATCCCCCGCATGAACGAGCGCTGATCGCCGCGCACGACCGGCTCAGGCCTCGGGCCACTCCGTGGGCAGCGGCAACGCGTCGGGGTTCACCGCGGCGACGATCTCGGTCAGCACGCGGCGCGTCTGGTTCTCGCCGACCCAGAGGTGCTTCCCGCCCTCGACGGGGATGATCGTGGCATGCGGGACGACGGCGAACCTTTCGGCGGCCTCTTCCGGCCGCAGATAGTCGTCGAACTCGGGGATCAGCGCGACGACCGGGCGCGGATCGTCCTTCCAGGCGGCCAGCTCCTCCGCGCTCGTGCGGTGCAGCGGCGGTGAGAGGAGGATCACGCCTTCGACATCGTGCCTGGCGCCGTACTTCAGCGCGAGCTCCGTGCCGAACGACCAGCCGACGAGCCAGGGCCGGGGAAGGCCTCGCTGATCGACGAAAGCCATCGCGGCGGCGAGGTCGTGCCGTTCGGCGACGCCGCCGTCGAACGCCCCCTCGCTCGTCCCCCGGGGCGAGGTCGTGCCGCGCGTGTTGAAGCGGAGGACCGCGAGGTCGGCGAGAGCGGGCAGACGCGCCGCCGCCTTACGGATGATGTGCGAGTCCATGAATCCGCCCGCGGTGGGCAGCGGGTGCAGGGTCACGAGCGTCGCGACGGGCGTGCGCTCCAGAGGCAGCGCGAGCTCACCGACGAGCGTCAGCCCGTCCTCCGTGCGCAGCTCGACGTCCTCACGCCGCGCGGGCAGCTCCCGAGGTCCGCGGATCTCCATCTCAGCCCTTTCTCCAGCAGCCGTTGTGCCAGTGCCGTCGTGCGGCGAGGTCGGCCGCGTCGCCCAGCACGCCGTCCGCCCGCCAGGCCACCACATGCGCCGTACCGGGGAGGACGAGTCCTGAGCAGCCAGGACAGACATACTCCTTCTGCGCCTGAGCAGCCGAGACGGGCTGGACGTACCATTCCGCGCCGCCGCGCACCTCGGTGCGCTTCCACCCTGCGATCAGGCGGTCAAGGGAATCGTCGTGCGGACGCTCTGGGCGACGTCGATGGGAACGGGGCATGGGCGAGCGAGAGCTCACCACCAGTGGTTGTTGGCCCAGAAGGACTGCGCTGCAGCCCAGCTCCCGTAGCGACCGACGGCGTAGCCGTTGGCCCAGCGCAGGTTGTCGACCGGATCGAAACAGTTCCCCGGGACCTTGCTGCAAGGCAGCGCCTGGACCAGGCCGCTCGCACCGGAGCCGGAGTTCACGGCGTTCGGGTTCCAGCCGCTCTCACGGCTGACGATGTAGTCGACGTAGCCCCAGTCGGCGGGATCGATGCCCGCGGCGGTGAGCCACGCGGTCGAGTCGCCGCCACCGGTGTAGTACACCGAGCCGCCGCCCGAGCTGCTGGAGGATCCGCTCTCCGAAGAGGAAGAGGAGGACGAGGACGAGGATTCGGACGCGGGCGCCGCGGTCGGCGTGGGAGTCGGCGTCGGGGTCGGGGTCACATAGACGTCGAACCCGTCCCGTGTCGCGGGCGTCGCCGGGGCGCCCTCCACGGTCACCGTGATGTTCTGCGCGTCCTTCGCCGCGAGCGAGTAGGTCGTCTGCGTGTCCGTCACCGGCGCGGGCGTCGCCATCGCGATGCCGGCGGGCGCCAGGATCGCGGCCGAGAAGCCGGCGACGGCCACCCCCGCGAAGACGGCCGAGACGCCGCGACGACGAGCCGGCCGGGTCGTCGTCGCGCGGCGTCGCGAGAGTTCTGCTGTGTCCTTGACGTCCGCTCGGGCAGCGGAGGCCGAAACCAAATCGTTATCGGGAGTCACAATGCTCGATAGTTTAGCGACCCCTGCCTGAATCCACCATGAGAACACACGGAGACGGGATGGGAAGCGTCAACGGACCGCGAGCAGCACCTCGATGGTCGCATCGAGCAGGGCGTCGACCTGCTCCTCCCGATATCCACGGCGCTGCATGCGGAAGGCGGCGTTGCGCACCTGCTCGGCCGAGAGAGCGTCACCGTCACGCAGATAGCGGACGATGCGGTCCGCGACGTGGTCGACCTCGTCGATCCGGTAGCCCCAGGTGAGCAGACCGGTACGGGCGAAGCGCTGTCCCACCGGTCGGCTGAGGTGGTCGAGGATCACCTGCGCCTCGGCACGCGCCCTGCGCACCCAGGCCCGCGCCCCGCGCTGCGACAGTGCCGCGGTGCGCTCGCGCTGCGCGAAGGCGTCCTCGACCCGCGCGAGCGCCGCGTCCACGTCGACGATGCGGTAGCCGCCACGCACCACCGGGAACGAGGCGACGCGAATCGACGCGGCGTCGAGGGTCGGCGGCTCGGACTCGAAGGCCTCCTTGGCGCGGGCGAGGAAGACGTCCACCGCCGCACGCTGGTAGCCCTTCTCACGGCCCTGGGTGAGGGGGAAGTGCGGCCGGGCGTCGGACGCCGCGGAGCCACTCGCAGAATCGGAGATCGTCACAGTACCGCCAGTTCTCAGGAGGACAGGGGGGCGAGGAGGTGGAACAGGGCGAGGCCGACGACCGCCGACGGGAGGATGCTGTCCAGCCGGTCCAGCAGACCGCCGTGCCCCGGCAGCCAGGAGCTCATGTCCTTGATCCCGAGGTCCCGTTTGAGGAGCGATTCGCCGAGATCCCCGATGGTCGCGGTCGCGACCAGGACGGCACCGAAGATCATGCCCGCCCACCACGGGATGCCCAGCGCGTAGACGCCGAACAGCACGCCCGCGGCGAGCGAGGCGACGACCGCGCCCGCGAACCCCTCCCAGGTCTTCTTCGGGCTGACCCTCGGGGCCATCGGATGACGACCTCCTCGGCCGAACAGCAGTCCCGAGGCGTAGGCCGCCGTGTCCGCCACCACGACGACGCCAATGAACGAGAGCACCCACCATTCGCCGTTCGGCTCGCGCAGCAGCATGAGGGCGGTTCCGGCGAAGAACGGGATGTAGACCTGGACGAAGCCGCTGGCGACCGCGTCGGTGAGGACATCGCCGTAGGTGCGGCCGTCGCCCTCCACCATCTGCGCCATGAGCCGCCACACCACGACCGCGGCGACCGCGACGAACAGAGCGACCCAGAACAGCCAGGGCTCGGCGAAGTAGCCGGCGCACACCAGCATCGTCCCGGCGACCAGCTGTGGCCAGAGGTCGACGCGACGGCCACCGGTCCTGAGCGCGATCGTGAGCTCGCCGATCGCGAGCAGCGCCCCTGCGGTCGCGAAGATGACGAACGTCCACTTCACGAAGAGCAGGGAGGCGAGCAGCGCGGCCCCGATCAGGAGGCCCATGACGATCGCGAGGATCAGGTCACGACCGGTGCGCTCCTTGAGACGCTCGTTCGCCTGGTCGAGTTGATCGCGGGCGTTCGAGACGTGGGTGCCGATCTCGGCCTTCTTGGCCTGCCAGTGGGCGTGCAGCTGCTCCGCCGTCCGCGAAGGCGGCGGGACCTCCTGCTCCCCCGGATCCGGTGTCATCCCGACCTCACACCTCGAGGAGCTCGGCCTCTTTGCGCTTCACAGCCTCGTCGATGAGGTCGACGTGCTGGCGCGTCAGGGCGTCCAGCTCCTTCTCGCCACGCGCGATCTCGTCCTCGCCGAGCTCGCTCTTGAGGGCGTCGAGCTCGTCCTTCGCCTTGCGGCGGATACCCCGGACGTGGACCTTCGCATCCTCGCCCTTGGACTTGACGAGCTTCACGTACTCCTTGCGGCGGTCGGCGGTGAGCTCGGGCATCGTCACACGCACGATGTTGCCGTCGTTCGTCGGGTTCGCCCCGAGGTTCGGCATGTCGCGGACCGCCTGCTCGATCGCCTTCAGCGCCGACTTGTCGTAGGGGGTGATCAGGAGGGTGCGCGCCTCGGGGTTCGCAAGCGAGGCGAGCTGCGCGAGCGGCGTCGGCGTGCCGTAGTAGTCGACCAGCAGCTTCTGGAAGAGCTGCGGGTTGGCCCGACCGGTACGCACCGTGCTGAAGTCCTCTTTGGCCGCCTCGACGGCGCGCTGCATGCGGGAAGTGGTGTCGGCGAGGACGTCCGCGATCACGGTTGCTCCATTCGTCAGAGTGTTCTCATCAGTCTACCCGGGGCGTGTCCGACGCCCTGCATGCCGACGGGCCGTCGGACACGCCCGCCGGCGAGGGTCACGCGGTGACGCGTGTGCCGATCGCCTCGCCCAGGAGCGCCCGGGTGATGTTGCCCGCGGGCTCCATCCCGAACACCCGCATGTCCATGCCGTTGTCCATGCAGAGGCTGAAGGCGGTGGAGTCGACGACCTTCAGTCCACGCTGGAGCGCCTCACGATACGTCACCTGGTCGATCCGCGTCGCCGAGGCGTCCTTGTTCGGGTCAGCGGTGTAGATCGCGTCCACGCCGTTCTTGGCGACGAGGACCTCCGTCGCCCTGATCTCCAACGCGCGCTGCGCCGCGACGGTGTCCGTCGAGAAGTACGGCAGCCCGGCGCCGGCACCGAAGATCACGACGCGCCCCTTCTCCATGTGGCGCTCTGCACGCAGCGGGATGTAGGGCTCGGCGACCTGTGTCATCGCGATCGCCGACTGCACGCGCGGCTCGGCGCCGGCCTGCTCGAGGAAGTCCTGCAAGGCGAGGGCGTTCATGACCGTCCCGAGCATGCCCATGTAGTCCGCCCGTCCTCGATCCATGCCCCGCTGGCTGAGCTCCGCACCGCGGAAGAAATTGCCCCCGCCGACGACCACCGCGATCTCGACCTTCTCCGTCGCCGCCGCGATCTCGCGGGCGATCTGGCCGACGACGTCAGGGTTGACCCCGAGCTGGCCTCCGCCGAACGCCTCCCCCGACAGCTTCAGAACAACGCGCCTGCGTCCGGTGTGCTCCGTCATCGTGATTTCCTCTCGTCCCAGATCAAAATACCCCGCGTGCTCCGATGCGCGGGCATGAAGAAGGGGTTCGGATCGAGACGATCCGAACCCCTTCCGCGGTCTTACGCGCCGACCTTGAAGCGCGCGAAGTCCGTCACCGTGATGCCGGCGTCCTTCGCGACCTGGCCGACGGACAGCTTGTTGTCCTTGGCGTAGTCCTGCTCGAGCAGCGCGACCTGCTTGAAGTACGCCGCCACACGCCCCTCGACGATCTTCGGCAGGGCGGCCTCGGGCTTGCCCTCGTTGCGCGAGATCTCGGTGACGATCTCCCGCTCCTTCTCGACGTCCGCCGCCGGGACGTCCTCACGGGTGAGGTACGACGGGTTGGCGAACGAGATGTGCTGGGCGATGCCACGAGCGGTCTCCGCGTCGTCGCCGGTGTAGGCCACGACGACGCCGATCTGCGGCGGCAGGTCCTTGCTGGTGCGGTGCAGGTACACCTCGGTCTTGTCGCCCGAGACGGTACGCACGCGACGCAGCTCGACCTTCTCGCCGATGATCGCTGCCTCGTCCGAGATCAGCTGCTCGACGGTCTGGTCGCCGGCGGAGGCCGAGAGGACCTCTTCGACCGTGTTGGCCGAGGCCGCCGCGGCCGCGTCGGCGACCTTCTCGGCCAGAGCGATGAAGCGCTCGTTCTTCGCGACGAAGTCGGTCTCGCAGACGAGCTCGATGAGCGTCACGCTGTTGCCGTTCTCGCGAGCGACGACGAGGCCCTCGCTCGTCGAGCGGTCGGCACGCTTGGCGTTGCCCTTGGCCCCCTTGAGACGAAGGATCTCGGTGGCCTTCGCGACGTCGCCGCCCGCCTCCTCGAGCGCCTTCTTGGTGTCGACCATTCCGGTGCCGAGCTGCTCACGCAGCGCCTTGATGTCGGCGATGGTGAAGTTGGCCATGTGTGGTGGCTCCTTGCTTCCTATGTCGTTCGTGCGGTCAGTCGGTGATCACTCGGCCGCCGGCGCCTCGGCGACCGGCGCCTCCTCGGCAGCCGGGGCCTCGGCCGGCGCGGTCTCTGCAGCCGGGGCCGCCGTCTCGGTCGCGCCCTGCTCCAGAAGCTCCTGCTCCCACTCGGCCAGCGGCTCGGCGTCGCCGGCCTCCGGGTTGTGCTTCTGCTGCAGGCCCTCGGCCGCCGCGTCGGCGATGATGCGGGTCAGCAGCGACACCGAGCGGATCGCGTCGTCGTTGCCGGGGATCGGGTACTGGAAGTCGTCCGGGTCGGCGTTCGTGTCGAGGATGCCGATCACGGGGATGCCGAGCTTCTTGGCCTCGTCGATCGCGAGGTGCTCGCGCTTGGCGTCGACGACCCACAGCGCCGAAGGCGTCTTGGTGAGGTTGCGGATACCGCCCAGCGACTTGTGCAGCTTGTCGAGCTCGCGCTTCTTGAGCAGGAGCTCCTTCTTGGTGAAGCCGGACGCGGCCGGGTTGTCGTAGTCGAGCTCCTCGAGCTCCTTCATGCGGGCGAGGCGCTTCGCGATGGTCGAGAAGTTGGTGAGGAGGCCGCCGAGCCACCGCTGGTTCACGTAGGGCTGGCCGACGCGCGTCGCCTGCTCGGCCAGGATCTCCTGCGCCTGCTTCTTGGTGCCGACGAAGAGGATCGTGCCGCCGTGCGCGACGGTCTCCTTGACGAAGTCGTAGGCGCGATCGATGTAGGCCAGCGACTGCTGCAGGTCGATGATGTGGATCCCGCTGCGCTCGGTGAGGATGAAGCGCTTCACCTTCGGGTTCCACCGGCGGGTCTGGTGCCCGAAGTGGACGCCGCTGTCGAGGAGCTGGCGGATGGTGACGACGGCCATGGTCGTTCTCCTTGTTCTGGCGCTGGGCGCCGTTCCGGTTGTCGAGCCGATCGGACGATCGGCGGTCCTGGTGCCCGGCGCACACCCCGCCCTCGAGAGGGACCGTCGGAGTGGATCGCCACGATGAGACGCTGTGGGCACGCGTAGTCACCCCGATACCGAGGTGCTCGTCCAGCATATCAGCAGCGGCCGCGAATCCCGCACGTTCCGCCGTGGCGTACGAACAGAGGAGGCCTCGTGCCGGGCTCGCCGCTGCGGCCACCCGCTCCTCCACAGATCATGGGCATCGTCGGTTGTCCACCCGCCACGGGAACGCGGATCTCGCCGGACGCGGCCGCGAGCAGGATCGATGGATGACTCCTGCCCCGTTCGCGAGAAAACGCCGGTTCGCGGCCCGCGCGCCGTCCGACGTCCGGTCTGGCCCTTCGTCCATGGTCGAAGAGGGCCGCGGGTCGAGCGGTCGCGAGCCAAGGGGTCGTGCGGCGCGCATCGTCGGACGGAGGAGCTTCGCGGGAAGGGCGCTCTCGCGGGGCGTTCTCGTGCGGTGGCTCGTCGGGCTGTGGGCGATCGTGCTGGCGCTGTCCTGGATGTCGGCGCCCGGTGCTGCAGCCAGGGTCGCTGCTTCTGGCGACGACGTCGTGTCGGCATCGCCTCTCCTCGCCGGCCTGCCGTCTTGGCCCTCCGAGGCGTCCGGCCGTCCGGTGGACGACGCCGCCGCAGTCGTCCAGGACCGGGGCGGTGGCTCGTCCGCCGAGGCGCGCTGGCTCTGGCCGTTCACCGGCCCGAGGAGCGTGGTCGCCCCGTTCCGCGCACCCTCCCACGTCTATGGGCCCGGCCATCGCGGCATGGATGTGGCGGGCGCAGGCGAGGTGCGCAGCGTCGCCGACGGTGTCGTCGCCTTCCGCGGCGTCGTCGTCGATCGCCCTCTCATCACGGTGGACCACGGCGGCGGACTCGTCGCGACCTACGAGCCGGTCGAGAGCACGCTCGCTCCCGGCACCCCGGTGCGTCGCGGCGACATGATCGGGCAGCGGACGAGCGGAGGCCATGCCCCACCGGGTGCGCTGCATCTCGGGGTGCGCCGGGACGGCGTCTACGTCGACCCGCTTCCGTTCTTCGCGCCGGCCCCGCGGGCCGTGCTCCTCCGTTGTGGCGGGCCCGTGTGCTGACCCGCACCGCGCCAGAGCCGGGCTCATGCCCGCGGATGCGCCAGACGATAGGCCGCCGCGAGACGCTCGGCAGAGACGTGCGTGTAGATCTGTGTGGTGCCGAGGCTCGCGTGGCCCAGGATCTCCTGGACGGCGCGGAGATCCGCCCCGCCGTCGAGCAGGTGGGTCGCCGCGGAATGGCGCAGCGTGTGAGGGCCCACGGTCTCCGAGCCGATGGCCGGCCCGAGCGTACGGGCGACCAGCTCATAGACGGCTCTCGGACCGATCGCGCCGCCGCGGACACCGCGGAACAGCGCCTGCGTGGCCCGTGACGTCCGCGCCACGAGGACGGGGCGGGCGCGTGTCAGATAGGCTCCGATCGCCTCGGCGGCGGGCCGCCCGAACGGCACCACCCGCTCCTTGGCCCCCTTCCCGAGCACCCGCGCGGTCGCGCGATCGAGATCGACGTCGTCGACCGCGAGGCCGCACAGCTCGGACACCCGGATGCCGGATCCGTAGAGCAGCTCGAGGACAGCGCTGTCGCGCAGCGCGATCGGGTCTCCGTCGGCGGCGACCTCTCTCATCTCGTCCAGCAGCGTCCGCATCGCATCCGCCGACGCGACCGCCGGGAGGGTACGTCCCCGCTTGGGCGCCACCAGCCGGAGGCTCGGGTCGACCGCGATCCTCCCCTCCTCCTTCGCCCAGGAGAGGAAGGAACGTGCTGCGGCCGTCCGCCGTGCGAGCGTGGAACGCGCGTCTCCGCGTCGGGTGGCACGCCACAGCCAGTCGCGGAGCGCCTCGAGGTCGACGGCCGCAAGCTCGGGATCGCCCGTCGCCGCCGCGAGGTCGGCGAGATCGGAGCGGTAGGCGCGGACCGTCGCCGGCGACAGGCGGCGGACGCGCTCGAGGTACGTCGCGAAGTCCGCGGCGGCGGCGGAGATCTGCATTCCCCCAGAATGCTCCGCGCTCCGGTTTCCACGCGTCTCCCGCGCCGTGATCCGCCCATCCCTGCCGGGCGCCCGTGCGCGTGCCCTGTCACCCGCCCTGCCCGCCGTCTCTCCGCACACTCGTGCCTTCGCCGTGTCCGCCCTGGCCGCGCCAGCCGCCCGCCTCCCGCTCGGCGAGGCCGTCGAGAGACAGCACCCCGAGCAGGGCCTCGACCCGTCGCCTCGTCAGCCCCGAACGCTGGGCGAGCTCATCCGCGGTGCGCACGGCGCGCCGGCTGAGCGCACCTCGCAGCCGGGTCAGATCGGGATCGGCGAGGGCCGCCGACGCCGCGAGGGCTCGCTCGCCGATCAGCTCGCGCACGTCGGCGGCGGAGGTGACGCATCGTGCGTCGTACTCACGCAGGAGTCGATGGCATCCGGCCGACATCGACGACAGGATGCTCCCTGGGACGGCGCCGAGCGGACGGCCCAGGGTCGCCGCATGCCCCGCGGTGTTCAGCGATCCGCTGCGCCAGCCGGCCTCGACCACGACCGTGGCCGCCGCGAGCGCTCCGATCACGCGATTGCGCGCGAGGAAGCGCCACTTCGTCGGCGCGGTGCCGCACGGGAGCTCGCTGACCACGGCGCCTGACTCGGCGATGCGGGCGAAGAGCTGGCTGTGACCCGCCGGATAGGCGCGATCGACTCCGCCGGCGAGCACCGCGACGGTCGTCCCGTCCGCTCCCAGCGCGGCCCGGTGGGCCGCCCCGTCGATGCCGTAGGCGCCGCCCGAGACGACGACGATGCCCTGCGCCGCCAGCTCTCCGGCAAGGAGGCCTGCGACGTGCTCGCCGTAGGATGAGGCGGCGCGCGCACCGACGAGCGCGACGCCGACGGCGGCCAGCGAGCCCGCCGACCCTCGAACCCAGAGAGCGAGGGGCACATGCGAGCCGAGGTCCGAGACTCTCTCCGGCCACTCGTCGTCGCCGGGAAGGACGAGCCGGGCGCCGCACCGCCGAGCCGTCCGCATGGCCTCGTGGATCCGGTCCGGTTCGAGACGGGTGAGCCACCGTCGCCGCCCGTCCCTGAGCTCCCCGTACGCGGGACGGTCGGCCTCTCTCCCGGCGACGGCGGCTGAGGCCCAATCGCCGGTGCGCGCCAGCTGCAGCGCCTCGACCGGTCCGAGCGCCGAGACGAGGGCACCGGCGACGCCGTCGCCGGGCTCGGCCATGACGTTCCATGCCACGTATGCGATGGTCTCCTTCCCCTCGCGATCGGGCCGAAGCGTCTCGGCCAGGCGCAGGAGGTCGCCGTCGGCGAGCCCGTCGTCCGCACCTCCGGTCTTGTGTCGTGCCGCGCTCCCCACGCCTTCCGGCCCGGCGCCTGCCACCGCCGTCACGCGCGCAGCCCCTTCTTCAGGAACAGCGCCCTGCCGACGTGCTCGGCACCCGGGCGCTCGGCGCCGTCGAGATCGGCGACCGACCATGCGAGGCGGAGCACCCGGTCGTAGCCCCTGAGCGTCAGCGCTCCTCGGTGCAGCGCACGGTCGAGCGGGTCGCTGACGGCGGACGGCAGGCGGTGGCTCCCTTGACGCAGCCACGTGCCCGGCACCTGTGCGTTGGTCGACCACGGCGTCCCCGCCCACCGCTCCGTTCCCCGCGCACGCGCGGCGGCGACCCGCTCCCTGGCGGCCGCGGTCGACACACGACCGCGGCCTGCGCCGGTCGCGACCGCCGCAGAGACCCGCGAGACGTGGATCTCGATGTCGAGGCGGTCTCGGAGCGGCCCGGAGATCCGGCCGCCGTACCGGCGGATCGCGGCCGGCGAGCAGAGGCACTCCTCGCCCGCCACCCCGTAGGAGCCGCAGGGGCAGGGGTTGGTCGCGAGGACGAGCTGGAAGCGCGCGGGGAACGAGGCGGTGAACTCGGCACGATGGATCTCGATCACCCCGTTCTCGAGCGGTTGGCGCAGAGAGTCCAGGGCCGTTCGCGACGCCTCTGCCGCTTCGTCGAGGAACAGCACGCCGCCATGCGCGCGGGCGATCGCTCCGGGCCTCGCCCGCCTGCTCCCTCCGCCCACGAGAGCCGCCACCGAAGCACTGTGGTGCGGGGCGACGAACGGCGGAGTCCGCTCGAGCGCGACGACCCGCTCGCCTGCGAGCGATCGGATGCAGGCGACCTCGCGCGCTGTCTCGTCGTCAAGCGGGGGAAGGATCCCCGGCAGCCGGCGCGCGAGCATGGTCTTGCCCGCGCCCGGGGGCCCGCTGAGCAGCAGGTGGTGTCGTCCGACGGCGGCCACGAGCAGGGCCTCCACCGCCTCGTCCTGGCCCACCACCTCGGCGAGCTCCGGCACCTCTTCGCGGAGGGGCGCCGGAGCGGGGTCACGCACCGGCGGCAGGTCGACGGGTTCGGCCAGCTCGGCACCGTGAAGGAGCGCGACCTGGGCGAGCGAGGCCATCGGGCGGACGTCGATCCCGGCGACGAGGCCCGCCTCCTCGGCGTTCGCCGCGGGGACCACAGCGCGGGCGAACCCCGCACGGTGCGCGGCATGGAGCGCCGGGAGAACTCCGGGGACCGGTCGGAGACGGCCATCCAGCCCCAGCTCGCCCAGATGGACGGTCCGTGCGACGGAGGCCGGGTCGAGCGTGCCCTGCGTGGCGAGCGCCGCCGCCGCGATCGCCACGTCGAAGCCGGAACCGTGCTTGGGAAGGCTCGCAGGCGACAGGTTGACGGTGAGCCGCCGAGGCGGCAGATCGAGACCGCTGTTCTTGCACGCGTTGTGGACACGGCTCGCCGCCTCGCCCAAGGCGCGATCGCCCAGGCCGATCAGCTCGAACCGCGGCGTCTGCTGAGACAGATCGGCCTCGACCTCGACGAGGTGCCCGACGATCCCCGTGAGCGCGACGGCCCAGGTCGTGGCCGTGCTCATCGAAGGTCCTCGAGATGCTCGAGCTCGCCGGTCGCCGGATCCGCGCCGACGATGCCGATCGCATCGACACGGCGCGCCTTGCCCCGGCTGTGCTCGGGATGGCTGGCCGCCCATGCGTGCGCGAGCCGCCACAGGCGCTCCCTCTTGCGCGCGTCGACCGCCTCGAACGGATGCCCGAACGCGAGCGATCGCCGCGTCTTCACCTCGACGAAGACGAGCACGCCGTCGCCGGAGGCCACGATGTCGACCTCTCCCTGCGCACAGCGCCAGTTGCGGTCAAGGATCCGGTAGCCTCGCGCGATCAGATGCCGTGCCGCCCGGCACTCGCCCGCTCGTCCGAGGTCGTCTTTCGCTGCCATCCGGAGAGCATCGCGGATCCGGCGGGGCCGCGAGACCGGGTATCCACGATCCGTGCACAACTGCGCCCGTGTCCCCGCTGTGCAGGACTGATCGTCACGGGCTCCCAGCCGTCTCCACGGGCTCGGACCCGGGGCTCACTCTCCGTCGAGCGACAGCTCCTGGGGGATCTCGAACTCCCGCCGGGAGAGCTCCTCGATGTTGACGTCCTTGAAGGTGAGCACCCGCACGGCCTTCACGAACCGGTCGGCGCGGTAGATGTCCCACACCCAGACGTCGCTCATCGAGACCTCGAAATAGAAGTCGTGCTCGGTGTCGCGACGGACGACGTTGACGTCGTTGGCGAGGTAGAAGCGCCGCTCCGTCTCGATCACGTACTGGAACTGCGACACGACGTCCCGGTACTCCCGGTACAGAGCGAGCTCGAGCTCGCGGTCGTAGTCGTCGAAAGCCTCGTCGTCCATGGTCCCTCCATCCTAGGAGCTTGCGGCGCCCCGGCGTGCACCGGACGGAGCGGGGTCAGAACAGCGTGGGCGCGTCGGCGATCGCCCAGGAGGCGCGGTGCAGAGGACTCAGCCCGTGCTCACGGATCGCCGCCCTGTGCTCCGGGCTCGCATAGCCCTTGTTGCGATCCCATTGATAGGCGGGATGCTCCTCGTGCCTGCGGACCATGAGGCCGTCGCGCTCGACCTTGGCGATCACGGAGGCCGCCGAGACCGACGCGCAGTCCCGGTCGGCCTTGACGATCGGGCGCACCAGGAGCCGACCCGGATGGACCGCGGAGACGTAGTCGTGATTGCCGTCGAGGATCACCAGCGCCGACGCCGCCTCGAAACGCTCGCCGCACGCGGCGATGATCGCCCGCGACGCCGCGAGACCGAGCGCGCGCATGATGCCGACCTCGTCGACCTCGTCGTTCGTGGCCCAGCCCACGGCGCTGGAGAGCACCCAGTCCGCTGCGCGTGCCGCCACCTCGGGGCGTCGTCGCTCCGGGACGAGCTTCGAGTCGCGAAGCCCTTCGGGAACGCGACGCCGCGCGGCTGCGGCGTCGATCACGGCCGCGCCCACCGCGACAGGGCCGGCGAGAGCGCCCCTGCCCACCTCGTCGAGGGCGATGATGTGCTCGTGCTCCCGCAGGAGCCGCCGTTCGAGCGTCAGGCGCGGTGTGACGACCGTCATCCGTCCCTGCCCCGATCGGCCCGGCCGGCGCGGGTGCGCCCGGCGCTCCGCCGCTCCTCGACCCCGCTGAACACCGCGTAGTGACCGTCGATCACACGGAACCTGTCGAACGGCCAGGTGATGAGGAAGGCACGACCGACGATGTTCGACATCGGCACGAAGCCCTCACCCGGCTGGTCCTGGTGGTACCGGGAGTCCTGCGAGCGGTTCCGGTTGTCGCCGAGCACCCAGACCGTCCCCTCGGGGACGGTGACGTCGAACGGCACGTTGGAGGCCTTCGTGTCGCCCGGCGGGAGCTTGATGTACGAGGTCTCCTCGATCGCGGAGCCGTTGATCGTGATCTGCCCCAGCGCGTTGCAGCAGACGACGCGATCTCCGGGCAGGCCGATCAGCCGCTTGACGAGGTGGTCGTCGGAGTCGGGCGCCGCGATCCCGACCACGGTCAGCAGCCACTCGCCCGCTTCCTCGATCGGCGACCGCGCAGGCTTCGGCGGCTGAGGAGGGAGCCAGCCGCCCGGGTCCTTGAACACGATGACGTCGCCCCGATGGTAGGAGGTCCACCGCGGCGTCAGCTCGTCGACGAGGATCCGGTCCTTGATGAGGAGCGTGTCCTCCATCGAGCTCGAGGGGATGAAGAAGCTCCGCACGACGAAGGTCTTCACGAGGAAGGAGACGAGGATCGCGACCAGCAGGATCACGAGCACGTCGCGGAGGAAGACGACCCAGCCGCGTCGTCGTCGAGCGGGCCGCCGATTGCGGCGCAGCGGAGCCGACTCGGCGGCGGTGTCGTTGCTCATCGACTTCCTTACACACGGGGATCCGGCCGCCCGATGACGGCTTCTCTAGCGTCGCACACGATGGGAAGAACAGAGCGCCCCGGGACGTCGTGTCTCGGGGCGCTCTGCGGGAGGATCTGCGCGTCAGTTGTCGCGCTTCTCCTTGATCTTCGCCTTCTTGCCGCGGAGGTTGCGGAGGTAGTACAGCTTGGCGCGCCGGACGTCGCCGCGGGTGACGACCTCGATGTGGTCGATCACCGGGCTGTGCACCGGGAAGGTGCGCTCGACGCCCACCTGGAAGCTGATCTTGCGGACCGTGAAGGTCTCGCGGACACCGTCGCCCTGGCGGCCGAGGACGACGCCCTGGAAGACCTGGATACGCGAACGGGTGCCCTCGGTGATGTTCACGTGCACCTTGACGGTGTCACCGGGGAAGAACTCGGGAATGTCGGAACGGAGCGAGGCCGCGTCGACGGCGTCGAGGATCTGCATGATCGTCTCTCTCTGCACTCGCCTCAGGTCGGATGCAACTGGAAGGGATAAGAAGTGAGCGGTGCCGTACGGCGCGCAGCGCGTCCGTGGGCTCCCCTGAGGCAGAGCCGGTCACGACACAAGGATCAATTCTGCCACGGATCACGGACCGCGCCAAAACGACGGCTCCCTCTCCCCTTCGGCGGCTAGCGCTCGTGCCGCTCGCCGCCCGCGGACCCGCTCTCCGCGATCACGATGACCTCGCCGTACTGCCGTGCCCGGTCTCGCACGGTCCGCTCGTGCTCCCCGAATCCCGGCTCGAACGCGGCGTCGGCGTCGGCCAGGAGTCCCTTCGCCCCTCGCGTCACGTCTTTCCAGAGCTGCCAGAGCGTCGACCAGAACAGGGCGAGGAAGGCCACGATCGTGGCCGTCAGCAGCCATCCGAACGCGTCCCGGGGGAAGAACCCGAGCGCGACGGTCAGGGCATGCCACAGCCCGAAGCCCAGCGCATCCTGCCAAGACGCCGCGCGCTCCTGGCGGACCGTGGGCCGCGCCCGCACGAGCAGCGACAGCACGAGCTCGCCGACGAGCACCGAGGGGATCGCGACGAAGAGAACCCAGAGGAAGGCCCAGCCGCCGGCCTGGAAGACGCCCCAGCCGACGAGCAGCCAGAGCGGCAGCACGACCGCGGCCGGGAACAGCCAGGAGAGGAACGCCCGCCGAATCCACATATCGCGATCGTACGGCCGCCTCCTCTGCGTCGGGCAGACGTTCGCTGTGAGCGTGCCGAGGGTGAGCGTGCCGGGAGCGACGAGGACCGGGCGCTCCGCGGATGCGTGAGAATGGAGGGGACGAGAGGAAGACCCGATGATCGAACTGCGCACCCCTGCCGAGATCGAAGAGATGCGCGCGGCGGGGCGTTTCGTCGCCGAGACCCTGGCGACGCTGCGCGAGGAGACCAAGGTCGGGACCAACCTCCTCTCGATCGACCGTCGTGCGCACGACCTCATCCGCAAGGTCGGCGCCGAGTCCTGCTACATCGACTACCACCCCTCGTTCGGCGCGAGCCCGTTCGGGAAGGTCATCTGCACCTCCGTCAACGACGCGGTCCTGCACGGGCTCCCCCACGACTACGACCTGCGCGACGGCGACCTCGTCACCCTCGACTTCGCCGTGGCCGTGGACGGCTGGGTCGCGGACTCGGCCGTGTCCTTCATCGTGGGCGCCGCGCGCGACGAAGACGTCCGCCTCATCGAGACCACCGAGCGCGCGCTCGAGGCTGCGATCGCCGCCGCCACCGTGGGCAACCGTATCGGCGACATCTCCGCCGCGATCGCCGCCGTCTCCCACGGCGGGGGATACTCGATCAACACCGACTTCGGCGGGCACGGCGTCGGACGCACGATGCACGGCGATCCGCACGTGCCCAACGACGGCAGGGCCGGGCGCGGGTTCCCTCTGCGTGCCGGCCTCGTCCTCGCCCTCGAGCCCTGGCTGCTCGCAACGACGGACGAGCTGGTCACCGATCCGGACGGGTGGACGCTGCGCAGCGCCGACGGCTCCCGTGGCGCGCACTCCGAACACACCATCGCCATCACCGACGAGGGTCCGATCATCCTCACCGACCGCTCCTTCCTCGGCGTCCGCTGAGAGGCGCCGGACGCGCCCGGCAGCCACACCCCGTGGCGGGCACGGCCCTGCTTTCCCTAGAATCGGAGCCCTGGCGCGTCGTCCGGCGTGCCGGGCGGCTTGCCCTGGCGATCCGCGTCGCTTCCACCGAGAGGGTGAGATCATGACCAACCCCGAACAGCCCGGCTCCGTTCCCGGTTCGCCGGTTCCGCCCGCGGACGCCGCTCCGCCTGCCGGATCCGTCCCGCCCGCCCCCGCGGCTCCGCAGGGGCAGCCCGCCTACCCGGCGGCGCCGCAGGCCCCCGCCCCCGGCGCCGCAGACCCCGCGGCTGGCTACGCCGCTCCGGCGGCGGGCTACCCGGCCGCACCCGGATACGCCCCGGCGCCGGCCTATCCCACTCCGGTCCCCGGCCGCGGCCTCGCCATCGTCGGGTTCGTGCTGGCGTTCCTGCTCCCGCTGATCGGCATGATCATCAGCATCGTCGCGACCGTGAAGCTGCGCCGCGCCGGTGCGCCCTCGGGCCTGGCGATCTCGGGGATCATCATCGGCGCGATCCTCACGATCGTCTGGATCATCATCGGGTTCGTCCTCATCGCCGGCATCCTCGCCTACGCCTCGGTGTGTGCACAGTACGGCCCCGGCGTGTGGGAGGGCAACGGCGTCACGATCACCTGCGGCTGATCCGCTCACAGAAGGCCGAGTCCGGCCTGGCCCCGCGATGCGCGGTCACGTCGGACTCGGCCTTCTGCATGTCCCGGCACGGACGCGCAGAGCGAGGAAGCGGAAGCCAGGGAGGCCTTCGCCGATCGACGGCGCATCAAGAAGCGGCAAGGAGCCGAGGACGCTGTCGAGACGAGCGCCGTGCCGTCAGGGGCGAGGACCGTCGGCCGCGCTCGAGAGCGACTCGTCGCCCTCGTCCCGCCCGAGGAGGTCGGGACGACGCCGACGTGTGCGCTCGAGCTGCTGATCGCGCCGCCAGGCCGCGATCGCGCCGTGGTTGCCGCTGAGGAGGATCGACGGCACTTCCCTCCCCCGCCACACGGCGGGCTTCGTGTACGACGGGTACTCGAGAAGGCCGTCCTCGTGGGATTCCTCGACCAGGCTCTCCGGGTTCCCCACGACGCCGGGGACGAGTCTCCCGATCGCCTCGATCATCGCCATCGCCGCCACCTCGCCTCCGTTGAGGACGTAGTCGCCCAAGCTGATCAGGCGCACCTCCCCGAGCTCGGCGGCCTCGTCGAAGACCCGTTCGTCGATGCCTTCATAGCGACCGCAGCCGAACACGATGCGATCACGCGCTGCGAGCTCACGCGCCGTCGCCTGCGTGAAGACCTCGCCGGCGGGTGACGGGAAGACGATCGTCGGGCGCTCGTCGCCGGCGATCTCGTCGAGCGCGAGGCCCCACGGCTCCGGCTTCATGACCATCCCCGCGCCTCCCCCGTACGGGGTGTCGTCGACGGTTCGATGGCGATCGTGCGTCCATGCCCGCAGGTCGTGCACGCGGAGGTCGAGCAGCCCGGTCTCGCGAGCCTTTCCCAGGAGCGACAGGGTCAGCCCGTCGAAGTACGACGGGAAGATCGAGACGATGTCAATCCGCACCGGGGGCGTCCTGCTCCGTCGCGCCGCCCTCCCCGGCGACCTCGTCCTCGGCGAGCTCCTCGAACAGCCCGGGAGGAGGGGTCACGACCACGCGGCCTGCGGAGATGTCGACGGTCGGCACGATCGCGGAGACGAAGGGGACCATCACCTCGGCGTCGCCGGACCGTACGATGAGGAGGTCCTGGGCCGGGAGGTGATCGACACGGACGACGCGACCGACCACCGCGTCGTCGCGCACCACGTCAAGGCCCACGAGCTGATGGTCATACCAGGCGTCGTCCTCGGACGTGTCCGCAGACTCGCGCTCGATGTCGATCCACAGGATCGCGCGGACCAGGCCCTCGGCGGCAGTGCGGTCCTCGACGCCCTCCAGGAAGACCACGGAGTTGCCGTTCATCACCCGATAGTCGCGGATGGTGACGGTCTTCCCGTGCCACGGCGAGGACTCGGGGACCTGGAGCGTGAACTCCGCACCGGGAACGAACCGCCCGGCGGGGTCGTCGGTGTAAAGCTCGACCTTCAGTGCGCCCTTGAGGCCGTGGGCCTTGACCAGGCGTCCGACGCGCAGCTGGTTCCGGCCTCCCGCGCGTTCGCGAGCGGCCACGTCAGTCGTCCGCGACGTCGACGCGGACGCGACGCCCGTCCGCCAGCGCGGAGACGAGCGTGCGCAGTGCCTTGGCGGTGCGGCCGCCGCGCCCGATCACCCGTCCTCGGTCGTCGGGGTGCACACGCACCTCGAGCAGGTCGCCGCGAGGCGACGAGGACTCGGTGATTCGCACGTCGTCCGGGTGATCCACGATCCCCTTGACGATGTGTTCGAGCGCGGCGGCGAGCACGGCGGATTACTCGGCGTCGGTCGCGGACTCGGCCGCGTCCTCGGCAGGAGCCTCGGCCGCCGGCGCCTCGTCAGCAGGAGCCTCCTCGGCGGGAGCCTCCTCCTTCTTCTCGGCCTTCGGCTTGATGACCGACTTCTTGGACGCGTCGACCTCGAACGGAGCCTTCTCCTCGGCGACCTTGAGGGTGCTCTTCGCGCCCTTCTCGCCCTTGAAGATGCCCCAGTCACCCGTGATCTTGAGGATGGCGGCCACCTGCTCGGTCGGCTGTGCGCCGACGGAGAGCCAGTACTGGGCCCGCTCGGAGTTCACCTCGATGAACGAGGGCTCCTCGGTGGGGTGGTACTTGCCGATCTCCTCGATCACGCGACCGTCGCGCTTGGTGCGCGAGTCGGCGACGACGATGCGGTAGTACGGCGCACGGATCTTGCCCAGGCGCTTGAGACGGATCTTGACAGCCACGATTCTCCTGAATGGTGTGGAAGGAAGACGAACTGGTCACCTGGAGCGTGGGGTGCACACCCGGTGGAAGCTCTACGGAGGATGGCGCGCTGGATAGAGGGTCGAGCGAGCCGTCCGACCCTCCATTCTGCCAGATCCCGCCCCTGCCCGCGAAACCCGGCGCCCGACGACGTGTCGCGCGGATCATGACGCCCCGCGTCGGCGCGCCCGGGTGCCGCGGACACCGCGTGTCAGACTGTGCGCGTGACGATCCGCTTCGCCGATTCCGAACGCTCGACGGTGGGCCTCGAGTGGGAGCTCATGCTGGCAGATCCGCAGACAGGGGACCTCGTGGGGCGCGCCCCTGAGCTGCTGTCCGCGCTCGAGACGGCGAGCGCGCGCGAGCGCCACACCGTCACCGGCGAGCTGCTCACGAACACGATCGAGGTCACGAGCGGCGTCGGGCGCTCGGTCGCCGAGGCGGCCGCAGACATCGCCGCCGCGATCGCCGCCGTGCGGGCGGCGACGGTTCCCGCGGGGATCGCCCTGCTCTCGGCGGGAAGCCACCCGTATGCGCAGTGGTACGACCAGAGGGTGTCCGACAAGACCCGCTACCGCACCCTCATCGACCGGACCCAGTGGTGGGGACGCAACATGATGATCTGGGGCATCCACGTGCACGTCGGCGTGGAGGACAGAGACAAGGTGCTCCCGATCATCGGCGCGCTGACCGCGTTCCTCCCGCACCTGCAGGCTTTGGCGGCGTCGAGCCCGTTCTGGGCCGGGGAGCGCACCGGCTACGCGTCCAATCGAGCCCTGGTCTTCCAGCAGCTGCCGACCGCGGGTCTCCCCTGGCCCCTGGGCACATGGGCCGACTTCGAGTCCTACCTCGACGACATGCAGCGCACCGGGGTTCTCGCCGACGCGACCGAGGTGCGCTGGGACATCCGCCCCGCACCGCGCTGGGGGACGATCGAGGTGCGCGCCTGCGACGGCATGTCCTCTCTTCCGGAGCTCGCCGCGGTGGCCGCGCTCGTGCAGACGCTGGTCGAGCACTTCTCGCGTCGGCTCGACGAGGGCGAGGAGCTCCCTGTGCTCCCTCCCTGGTTCCACCGGGAGAACAAGTGGCGCACGGCGCGCTACGGGCTGGACGCCGAGGTGATCGTCGACACGGCCGGCACGCAGCGGCCTGTCGGCGAGCACCTCAGCGAGACGCTGGCGCTCCTCGGTCCGATCGCCGCCGACCTCGGCGCGTCCGACGAGCTGTCCAGGGTGCAGGGGATCCTGGACGGAGGGGCGAGCTATGCGCGGCAGCTGAGGGTCGCGGACGAGACCGGAGACCTCCGCGCCGTGGTGCACCACCTCATCGCGGAGTTCGAGGCCGGCCTGCGCTGAGGCCGGGAGCGCGCCGTACGCCGAGGAGCGGATGACCCCGTCTCGCGCCCGGGACCGCCTCCGCGCCTCGGGACGTCACGGCGTCTCGGCGAGCCCCCGCGCCAGGCCCTCGTCGAGGACGACGTCGGTGATGAGCCCGGAGCGGATCGCCGCGTGGAGGCTCGGGAGCTTCTGCATGCCCGCGACCACGCAGAACCGGCGGGCCACGCGGCGCACCCGGTCGAGATCGGGACCGGTCGCCCGCGCGTTGAGGCGGATGTCCTTGCCGCTGCCGTCGGAGCGGAAGAACACCGTGGCGACGTCGCCCACCGCACGGTCCTCGCGAAGGCTCCGGTAGTCGTCGCGGCTGAGGTAGCCGCCGATGTAGACCCGGCTCGGGACCTCAGCCGTGGGCGATCCGAGCCCGAAGACCGCGATGTCCATCTTCGCCTGAAGGTCCAGGACGCGACGCGTGCTGCGCTCCCGCCACATCGCCTCACGGGTGCGCGGGTCGTCGAAGAACGCCGGGACCGGGAAGAGCTGCACCTGCGCCCCGAAGGCCTGACCGAACCGTTGCAGGATGTCGCTGGAGTACTCCAGGCCGCTGGTCTGCGTGTTGCCTGCGCCGTTGAGCTGGACGACGGTGGTCCCGTGCGTCTCCTTGTGCCCCAGCTCCCTGCTCACGGCGCTGATCGTCGAGCCCCAGGCGACGCCGACGACCATGTTGGACTCGACGAACTGCGGGAGCAGTCGCCCCGCCGTCAGAGCGACACGTTCGAGGCGCTCGACCTCGGTGACGCTCTCCGACATCGGGACGACGTGCGCGGACACCCGGAAGCGCTCGTGGATCCGGTGCTCCAGCATGCCCACCCGTTCGACCGGCGAGTTGATCCGGATGTCGACGAGGCCGACCTCCCTGGCATAGCTCAGGAGGCGTGAGACCGAGGAGCGCGATGTCCCGAGCTCCCGGGCGATCACGTCCATCGTCTTGTCCTGCAGGTAGTACAGCTGCGCCGCCGTGAGCGCTGCGAGGACCTTGTCATCGCGCGTCCGTTCACCCCTGGAGCCCATCTGGCGCCTCCTCCCGGCCGATTCTTGCACATTCGTGCAGTCGGCTTGCGCAAGACGCAGGGAAAGCAAGATGCTGACACCGAGAGACGAGCGCCGCCACCGATGGCGGGGAGAGGAATCGAGGATGAGCGACCGCATCGGATCCGCCCCCGAACGTACCGAGGTCCGCGAGGTCCGCGAGGCAGGACGTACGACGGTCCTCGTGATCGGCGGAGGCATCAACGGCATCTCCACGTTCCGGGATCTCGCCCTTCAAGGCGTCGATGTCGTCCTCGTCGAGCGCGGCGACTTCGCCTCCGGCGCCTCCTCGGCTTCCAGCCACATGATCCACGGCGGCATCCGCTACCTCGAGAACGGCGAGTTCCGGCTGGTGAAGGAGTCGGTCGAGGAGCGCAACGGGCTCCTCAAGATCGCCCCCCACTACGTCAAGCCGCTCGAGACGACGATCCCCATCTACTCGACCTTCTCGGGCATCCTCTCCGCTCCGCTCCGGTTCCTGACCCACAGGTCGGGCAAGCCCAAGGAGCGCGGCGCCTTCCTCATCAAGGTCGGCCTGACGATCTACGACACCTTCTCGCGCGACGGAGGCACCGTGCCTCGGCACCGCTTCCACGGCCGTCGCAAGTCGCTCGCCGCACTCCCCTCGCTCGACCCGAAGGTGAAGTACACCGCGACCTACTACGACGCGTCCATGCACGACCCGGAGCGCCTCGCCCTCGACGTGCTGCAGGACGGGCGCGCCGCGCACCCCGGAGCTCGCGCCCTCAACTACGTCGAGGCGATCGGGCACGACGGCGACGCGGTGCTGCTGCGCGATGTGGTGACCGGCGAGGAGTTCTCCCTGGCCGCCGAGGTGATCGTGAACGCCTCCGGCCCCTGGACCGACCTGACCAACGAGGCGCTCGGCGAGCTGACCCGCTACATGGGCGGGACCAAGGGCTCGCACATCGTCCTCGACAACCCGGAGCTGCTCGAGGCGACCCGGGGGCGCGAGATCTTCTTCGAGCACTCCGACGGCCGGATCGTGCTCATCTACCCCCTCAAGGGACGAGTCCTCGTCGGGACCACGGACATCGACGCGGACCCCCGCGAGACGCCGCTGTGCACCGAGGAGGAGGTCGACTACTTCTTCGACCTCGTGCACCACGTGTTCCCGTCGATCCGTGTCGATCGCGACCAGATCGTCTACCGGTTCTCCGGGATCCGTCCGCTCCCGCGGCACGAGGACACCGCTCCCGGATTCGTCTCCCGCGACTATCGCATCGAGATCGACCGCACTCGCGGCGTGCCGCACCTCAGTCTCGTGGGCGGCAAGTGGACCACCTTCCGCGCGCTGGGCGAGTCCCTGTCCGACAAGGTGCTCGAGGTCCTCGGCCGCACCCGCACGGTCTCGACCGCGGGGCGCGCGATCGGCGGCGGACGCGACTTCCCCCGGGACGACGCCGCCCGCGCCGCCTGGATCGCCCGGAACCTCCCCGGTGCGGGCGAGCGTGCCGAGCGGCTGCTCGCCCGTTACGGCACCCGCGCCGCCGAGGTGTGGGAGCACGTCGAGCAGGGCGCGGACGCCCCGCTCGCGCACGGCCAGCTCTCCACCCGGGAGCTGGAGTGGATGGTGAAGAACGAGATGGTGGTGCGTCTCGCCGACGTGGTGCAGCGCCGGACCAGCCTCGCCTTCACGGGTGACGTCGACACCGCGGTCCTCGACGAGCTCGCACGCGCCCTCGCGCCCCTCCTGGGCTGGGACGCCGCCCAGGTGGACGCGGAGATCGAGCGCACCCGCCTCCTGCTGAACGAACGCCACGGCCTGGCGCTCCAGTCCCCCGCGCGGGGCTGACGCCCGGCCGGACGCCGCCCTCGATCCGGCTACCCCACCCCCGCAGACGGCAGAGGGGCCGCTGCACTTCGAAAGGTCAACGAAGACATGACTGATGTCAATCTCGGGTTGTACTTCCTGTCCGAGCTCGTCGGTACCGCCATGCTCATCCTGCTCGGCTGCGGCGTCGTCGCCAACGTCGCGCTCGTGAAGAACAAGGGCTTCGGCGGCGGCTTCCTGATGGTCAACTGGGGCTGGGGCCTCGCGGTGTTCGCGGGTGTCCTCGTCTCCGCCTACTCGGGGGCGATCCTCAACCCCGCCGTCGGGATCGGCCTGCTGATCTCCGGCGAGATCAGCGCCGTCCAGTTCGCCGTCGCCACCGGGGCGGAGCTGCTCGGAGCGGTCATCGGCGCCGTGCTGTGCTGGCTCGCCTACAAGCAGCACTTCGACGAGGAACCGGAGCCGGCGAACAAGCTCGGTGTGTTCTCCACCGGACCCGCCATCCGCTCATACGGCTGGAACCTCGTGACCGAGATCATCGGCACGTTCGTCCTCGTCTTCGTCATCCTCGCGTTCGCTGACCACGGCGACATCGCGGTCGGCGTCCCCGGCCGCCTCGGCCCGCTCACGGCCCTCCCCGTCGCGCTCCTCGTGGTGGCCATCGGCGCCTCGCTCGGCGGCCCGACCGGATACGCCATCAACCCCGCCCGCGACCTGGGCCCCCGCATCGCGCATGCGATCCTCCCGATCAAGGGCAAGGGCTCCAGCGACTGGGCGTACTCTTGGGTCCCCGTCGTCGGCCCGCTGATCGGCGGATCCATCGCCGCCGTGCTGGCTCCGGTGCTGCTGCACCTCGCCGCCTGATTCAGATCCTCGAAGGAGAGAGAGAAGCACATCATGGCCGACTACATCATCGCCATCGACCAGGGAACGACCTCCAGCCGCGCCATCATCTTCGACCGCGAGGGCAGCATCGTCGCGACCGGTCAGAAGGAGCACGAGCAGATCCTGCCGAAGGCTGGCTGGGTCGAGCACGACGCTCAGGAGATCTGGCGCAACGTGCAGGAGGTCATCGGGCTCGCCCTGACCCGTGCGCACCTGACCCGGCACGACATCGCCGCCGTCGGGATCACCAACCAGCGCGAGACCGCCGTCGTCTGGGACAAGACCACCGGGGAGCCGGTGTACAACGCGATCGTCTGGCAGGACACCCGCACGCAGGAGATCGTCGACCGTCTCGCCTCGGAAGGCGGTGTCGAGCGGTTCAAGCCGATCGTCGGCCTTCCGCTGGCGACCTACTTCTCCGGGACGAAGATCGCCTGGATCCTGGAGAACGTCGACGGCGCGAGAGAGAAAGCAGATGCCGGGGACCTGCTGTTCGGCACGACCGACTGCTGGGTGCTGTGGAACCTGACCGGCGGCGTCAACGGCGGCGTCCACGCCACCGACGTCACCAACGCGTCCCGCACCCTGTTCATGGACCTGGAGACGCTGGAGTGGCGCGACGACATCCTCGAGGTGTTCGGGGTGCCCCGCTCGATGATGCCGGAGATCCGCTCCTCCTCCGAGGTGTACGGCACGGCCGAGAGCTCCTCTCTCCTGCGCGAGACCCCGATCGCCGGCATCCTCGGCGACCAGCAGGCGGCCACCTTCGGCCAGGCCGCCTTCGGCGCCGGCGAGAGCAAGAACACCTACGGGACGGGCTGCTTCCTGATCTTCAACACGGGCGAGGAGATCGTCCACTCGAAGAACGGGCTGCTCACGACCGTCGGCTACAAGCTCGGCGACGGCCCCACCCACTACGCGCTCGAGGGATCGATCGCCGTGACCGGGTCGCTCATCCAGTGGCTGCGCGACCAGCTCGGCATCATCGACTCCGCACCGCAGGTGGAGGAGCTGGCCGACAAGGTCGAGGACAACGGCGGCGTCTACATCGTCCCCGCGTTCTCGGGCCTGTTCGCCCCGTACTGGCGCTCCGACGCACGCGGCGCGATCGTGGGTCTCACCCGCTACGCGAACAAGAACCACATCGCCCGCGCCGCCCTCGAGGCGGTCGCGTTCCAGACCCGCGACGTGCTCGACGCGGTCAACGCCGACGCCGGCGTCGACCTCACCGAGCTCAAGGTCGACGGCGGCATGGTCGCGAACGACGCGCTCATGCAGTTCCAGGCCGACGTGCTCGGCGTGCCCGTGGTCCGTCCGGTGGTCGCCGAGACCACCGCGCTGGGCGCCGCGTACGCCGCCGGCCTCGCCGTCGGCTTCTGGAACGGCCTCGACGACCTGTCGGCGAACTGGCAGGAGGACCGCCGCTGGGAGCCGCAGCTGGAGGCCGCGGAGCGCGACCGCCAGCTGCGCCTGTGGCGCAAGGCCGTGACCAAGTCGATGGACTGGGTGGACGAGGACGTACGCTGACGCACGCCGGATGAGGAAGGGCGGGACCGGATGACCGGTCCCGCCCTTTTCCTTCGTCCGGGTCGTCTCAGCTCTTGCCGAAGAGCCTCTGGATCTCGGCCATCTCCTCGTCGCTGGGGGCGGCCTGGGCGCCCAGGCCGAAGCCCGAGCCGGAGCCTGCGGCGTTCGCCGCGAGCCCGGCGTTCTCGGCGGCACGCTTGGCGGGGTTGCCGGAACGCGATCCGCTCCCCTTGCCCTTCTTGCCACGCTTCGACGAGCCGCCGGGGCGCCCCATGCCGGGGACCGGGCCCATGCCGGGGATGTTGGGCGCGCCTCCGCGGGCGACGGTCTTCATCATCTTCGCCGCCTGCTCGAACCGCTGCACGAGCTGGTTGACGTCGGTGACGGTCATCCCCGATCCGCGGGCGATGCGCAGGCGGCGCGAGCCGTTGAGGATCTTGGGGTTGCGACGCTCACCGGGCGTCATCGAGCGGATGATCGCCTCGGTGCGATCGATCTCGCGCTCGTCGAAGTTCTCCAGCTGCTGCTTCATCTGGCCCATCCCAGGCAGCATCCCGAGCATCTTCTTCATCGAGCCCATCTTCTTGAGCTGCTGCATCTGCTCCAGGAAGTCTTCGAGCGTGAAGGTCTCGGAGGCGAGCTTCTCGGCGACCTTCTTCGCCTCGGCCTCGTCGAACGCCTGCTGGGCCTGCTCGATGAGGGTGAGGATGTCGCCGAGATCGAGGATGCGGCTCGCCATGCGGTCGGGGTGGAACGGCTCGAGGTCTCCGAGCCCCTCGCCGGTGGACGCGAAGAGGATCGGACGCCCGGTGACCGAGGCGACCGAGAGCGCCGCACCGCCGCGGGCGTCGCCGTCGAGCTTGGAGAGCACGACGCCGGTGAAGTCGACGCCGTCCTGGAAGGCC
>Ga0164243_10003125_pt1 | contig 26709 bp, 23 predicted proteins | sample OricompcompostOP_FD_108781 | JGI IMG/M metagenome (GOLD analysis project Ga0164243, IMG submission 108781) | Organic Plus compost microbial communities from Emeryville, California, USA - Original compost - Organic plus compost (OP) | ecosystem: Engineered > Solid waste > Mixed feedstock >...
CGCTGGGCCCGCAATTCCGGAGGGAGCCTCCCCATGGCTACGCTGGATGGCGCAGCGTCCCACGCCCAAGAAGCCTGGCCGTATCACCGCCAGGAACCGGCGGTGGCTCATGAGATCCTCCAAGGCCGACCCGGCGACGCTTGGGCGCTCCGCGCCACAGGTCGCGATCTGCTTCGACGGCCGGGTCAGCTGGCCGACGGCCGCAGCTCCGCCCCGAGCCGCTCGGCCAGGAGCTTGCGCGCGCGGTAGACGCGGGTCTCGATGGTCTTGGCCGAGACCCCCAGGACCTTGCCCGCGGCCTGCTGGGAAAGACCGTCAAAGGCGGTGAGAATCAGCGGCGCCTTGAGCTGCGGAGGCAGGGTGGCGATGGCCCGGTCGAGACGGGCACGGCGCTGCCGGTCGGCGACGTCCTGTTCGGCCCCTGCGGCGGGGTCGGCGACGTCCATGGCCTCGCTGTCCTCCAGGGCCTTGGTTCCGAACAAGATTCGCCGGACCAGGGCGCGACGGCCCCGGTCGCGCGCCTTGTTGATGGCGATGGTGCGCAGCCAGGCGCCGAACGGCCGGCTGGGGTCGTAACGGCTGAGCGCGCCCCAGGCGGCGATGAAGGCTTCGTGGGCGGCCTCGTAGGCGTCCTCCGGGTCGCCTGTGTAGCGGCGGAGCAGGCGGTAGAGCGGCTCCTTGTGACGGCCCACCAGTTCGGCGAAGGCGCGGTCGTCGCCCCGCGCGGCCCGCTGCGCGAGCTCGCCGTCGGACGCCTCGGCGCCGGCGCTCACTGGCCGTCTTCGGTCAGCGACTTGGCGACGGTCTCATCGAACTTCGCCGCCTGCTGGGGCGTCAGCACCGCGCGCATCGCCAGCACGTGAAGGATCGTCTCCTTCTGCAGCTCGCCCATGGCCCGGTGAAAGCGATCCACCGCCGCCTGAACCTGCGGCGTATAGGCGTGGTTCGCGGCGATGGCCTTCGCCAGGTCGGCGTTGGCCGCCCGCATTTCGGCCTGCAGCGCCTGTTGCCGGGCCGCATGTTCGCGCTCCAGGCCCTGGATGCGATGCAGCTGCTCCGGCGTGAGGCTCAACCGCTCGTGCACCAGTTCGTGCAGCGGCGTCGCGGGCCGGAGCCGGTTCAGGACGTACTGCGCGCCGCCCCAGGCGCCGAGCCCCGCCAGCAGCGCCGAAAGCACCAGCGTCAGCGCGATGCTGCGCGCCAGGCTCATCCGACGCCGTCCAGCAGGATCGAGGGGGCCAGCTGGGTTCCGGCGGCGAACGGGCCGGCTGGGTGCGCGGTGCGGATCGCCGCCGTCGCGGCCGCCCCGCCGGTGGTGACGCCGATCGCGAGCGCCAGGCCGACCGTCGCCATGCGGACCGGCGCCAGCGCCCTGACGGTATGGGCGTCGCGCCGGCGCATGGCGATGTCACGGCCGATCCGCGCCTCCAATCCGTCGAGGGATCGGTCGGTGGTCTCGGCCGCCAAGCTGGCGACCCAGTCGTCGAGGTCGGTGGTCATGTCCGCAGGGATCCTTGCCGTTGCTGGCCACTATACGCGCGGCTGCGCGATCTCGCCTTGGTGCTACTGCTGCTGGATCGCGACGACCTGGTTCTCGGGCGTCTTGAGCGTGAACTTCACCGTCTGTCCGGCCTTGGCCGCCTGCAGCGCCCCGGGCGCCGCCCTGAAGGTCATGGTCATCGCCGGCCAGCCGAGCGCCGCGATTGGCCCGTGGTGGATGGTGATCGCCCCGGCCTTGACGTTGACCGACCTGATCTGGCCCGTCGCCTCGGCGGTGTTCGCCGGGGCGGTTTCGGCGTCGCGGGCGGCGTGAGCGTCCGGCTCCGCCGTCTGGGCGAGCGCGGGCGTGGTGATCAGCAGGGCCGCCGCAGCGGCGATGGCGAGCTTCATATCGAGTCTCCTTGGCTCCGCCGTTTGCGCAGCGGAGGGGTCATGGGGGCTACGCGCAAGGCCGGCTGCGCCCCTCACGCCCCGCTCAACCCGTCGGCGGCGGCTGCGTCCCGAGCACCGCGACGAGAACCAGCACCGCGAGCCCCAGCGCGGCTTCCAAAGCCACGCTCCGGCGGAGCGCCGCCACGGCCGCCCCGGGCCGCCCGGCGAGCGCCGCCTCCAGGCGCGGGGTCAGGCGGAAGCGGTTGAGACAGGCCAGAGCGAGCATGACCAGGAACAGGGCGAGCTTGATGAGGAGAAGTTCGCCCCAGAGCGTATGGCGCAGGCCGTTGAGATGGGCGGGCCCGACCAGGAACCAGCCGTTCATGAGACCGCTGGCGACGATCACGGCCACCACCGCGGAGCCGACGCCGGAAAAGCCCTTGAGCGCCCCGTGCAGCGCGCGAACCTCCGCGGGCTCGGATCGTCTGGAGGTGAGCAGCAGGACGAAGGCCGCGAGCGCCCCGAGCCAGATCCCGGCCGCCAGAAGATGGGCGACGTCGGCCAGCAGATGGAGCGCGCCGGCCGCGCCTTGGTCCGCAGCCCCGTGACCCGACCAGGGCAGGGCGCCCAACGCGACCGCGCCCAGGGCGACGCTGAGCGTCCAGAGCCTGCGGCCGGGACGCATCGCGATGCTCACCGCCGAGGCGGCGAAGCCCGCCGCCAGGCGTGCGCCGACCGCCAGGCCGAACGCGCTGCCGATCACGTCGTGCAGGGTCGCGGGATCGAACCCGGCCCTGGGATCGCCGGCCATCTGGCCGGTCTGGACCACCAGACCCGCCACGGCGGCGAGCGCCACGGACAGGCCGCTGAGCGCCAGCAGCACCTTGAGCCTGGCCAGAGCGACGCGGCTGAAGAGCGCGAACAACGGCACGCCGAACAGGACCGAACCGGCGGCGTAGGCGATCAGACGCGCGAGGACGAGCGCCGCGTCCACGCGGCTATTTCACTGTGAAGCTGTAGGCGCCCTGCGTGCGGTGGGTGTCGGCTGTCACGGCGTGCCAGCTCACCTTGTAGGCGCCGGCCGGCAGCGCCTCGCTCGGCGTGGCCACCAGCGACAGCCCATCCTTCCCGACCTCGACTTTCACCGCGACCACCATGTTGCTCATCTTCGGCATGGTGACAGAGAGCCCGGAGAACTTCGGGTTCAGCTTCTCGCTGAATTGCAGGGTCAGCTGTCTGGGCGTGGCCACCGTGGCGTTGGCGGCGGGATTGGAGGCCGTGAGGTGGGCGTGAGCCGAGGCCTGGCCCGCGACGGCGAGGGCGGAAAGGCCGGCGAGGGCGGCCGCGATGCGAGTCATGGATGCTCCCCTGGAGGCGACCTCAGGGCTACGCGCCAGGCTGCGCCGACCCCTCATTCTCCCTCGGTTGCCGCCCCGCGCGGATCACCAAGGGGCGCAACGCGAACGATTGCGGATGCGTTCTGCGGGTGAGGGATATCCGCCCGCTGCGGCGTATCCCCCGTGCCCCCTGGGGGCATGTGAGCGGGATGGCAGATGAGCGGTATCGACCGGCGGCGCGTGCTTCGAGGCGCAGCTCTCCTTGGGGGCGGCCTGGCCGCCACCAGCGTCCTTCCAGCATGGGCGCAGACCGCCACGTCCGGCCTCGCAGACATGCCGATCCTCTCAGGCCAGGATCTGAAGCTCACGATCGAGCGCCGGCCGTGGACCGTCGACGGCCGGCGCGGCGGCGCGGTGCTGATCAACGGCGCGCTGCCCGGGCCGATCCTGCGGCTGAAGGAAGGGCAGACGGTCCGCATCGCCGTCGAGAACCGCATGGACGAGGAGACCTCCGTCCACTGGCACGGCGTGCTGACCCCGCCGGCGATGGACGGGGTGCCGGGCGTCAGCTTCCCCGGGATCGCGCCGCGCTCGACCTTCGTCTACGAGTTCCCGATCAGGCAGAACGGCACCTACTGGTTCCACAGCCATTCCGGCTTCCAGGAGCAGGAAGGGCTCTACGCCCCGATCATCATCGATCCGGCGGGCCCTGACCCGGTCGCCTACGACCGCGAGCACGTGGTCATGCTCTCGGACTTCAGCTTCATGCGGCCGCTGCGGATCTTCCAGAAGCTCAAGCAGGAAGGCGGGGTCTTCAACTACCAGCGCCAGACCCTCGCGGGCCTGCTCGCCGGCAAGGACCAGACCCTGCGCGAGCGCATCGCCTGGGCGAAGATGCTCATGGACCCGACGGACATCTCCGACGTGACCGGCGCGGTCTACACCTACCTGGTCAACGGCCACGGGCCGAAGGACAACTGGACGGGCCTGTTCAGGCCGGGCGAGCGGGTGCGGCTGCGGTTCATCAACGCCGGCGCCCAGACCATCTTCAACGTCCGCATCCCCGGGCTGAAGCTGACGGTCGTGGCGGCCGACGGCCAGCTGGTCCGTCCCGTGGAGGTCGACGAATTCCAGATCGCCAACGCCGAGACCTACGACGTCGTCGTCCGGCCGTCCGAGGACCGCGCCTACACCATCGTCGCGGAGGCCTCCGACCGCTCAGGCCTGGGCCGCGCCACCCTCGCGCCCCGCGCGGGCATGGTCGCGCCGGTCCCGCCGCTGCGCGCGCGGCCGCTCGACACCATGAAGGACATGGGCATGGACATGTCCGGCATGCACATGGACGCGTCCGGCGACGCCCACGCCGGTCACGGCGGCGGGACGATGGCCGGGATGGACATGTCGGGACAGGGCGCCTCGCCGCCGCCCGGCATGGCGCCCACCAGGCCGCGCGGCTCGGACGCGACGGGCGGGATGCAGGGCATGCAGATGTCCATGCTCGACCCGCGCAACGCGCCGCAGGTCCGGCTCGGTCCCGGCGTGCAGATGATCGCGCCGATGCCGCAGGACCGCACCGGCGAGCCGGGCCAGGGCCTGGAGAGCGTCGGCCACCGGGTGCTGACCTACCGGGACCTGGTCGCGCTGGAGCCCAATCCGGACCCGAGGCCGCCGGAGCGGAGCGTGGAGATCCACCTGACCGGCAACATGGAGCGGTTCATGTGGGGCTTCGACGGGCTGAAGTTCAGCGAGACCTCCAAGCCCTACATGTTCCGCACTGGCGAGCGGGTGCGCGTCACCCTGGTGAACGACACCATGATGGCCCACCCGATCCACCTGCACGGGCACTTCTTCGAGCTCGTCCACGGGCCGGACGGCCACAAGCCCCGCAAGCACACCGTCAACGTGCTGCCCGGCGGCAAGGTCAGCTGGGACTTCACGCCCGAGGCCGGCGACTGGGCGTTCCACTGCCATATGTTCTACCACATGGTCGCGGGCATGTTTCAGGTGTTCGCCGTGCGGCCCCTGGCGGAGGCCGCGGCGTGACCCGGCCCCTCCTGCTCGCCTGCGCCGCGCTCCTGGCGGCCGCGCCCGCCGCGGCCGAGGAGATGGACCACGCCCACATGCCGGGCATGCCGGCGCAGCCGCCGGCCGCCGCCGCGCCGCCCGCCGCCGGCCCGTCCGAGCCCGCGCCGGCGTCCTCCCGGCCGCCGGCGTGGAGCGGGGACTACGCCGCGGACCGCGACTACGACCCCCAGGCCATGGCCCACGCCCGCGCGATGATGCGGCGCGAGATGGGCGGCATGAGCTACTCCAAGATCATGCTGAAGCTCGGCGAGTACCGCACGGGCTCGGACGGCGACGGCTACCGCTGGAACGCCGAGGGCTGGTTCGGCGGCGACATCGACCGTCTGGTGCTGAAGTCCGAGGGCGAAGGCCGCGTCGGGGAGGGGCTCGAGACGGGGGAGGTGCAGGCGCTCTATTCCCGCGCGGTCGGCCGCTACCTCGACCTGCAGGCGGGGCTGCGGCAGGACGTCTCCCCGCACGCCCGGACCTATGCCGCCATCGGGGCCCAGAGCCTGTTCCCGTTCTGGTTCGACGTGGAGGGCGCCCTGTTCCTCTCCACCAGGGGCGAGCTGCTGGCGCGGGCGGAAGGCAGCTACGACCTTCGCCTGTTCCAGCGCCTGGTGCTGCAGCCCAGGATCGAGGCGAACCTCGCCGCCCAGGATTCGCCGGGCCTCCGCACGGGCTCGGGCCTCTCCAGCGCGGAAGCGGGGCTGCGCCTGCGCTACGAGATCCGGCGCGAGTTCGCCCCTTACATCGGGGTGTCCTGGGAGCGCCGCTTCGGCAGGACCGCCGACTACTGGCGCGCGGCCGGCGAGGGGGCGCAGTCCACCAGCTTCGTCGTGGGCCTCGGCGCCTTCTTCTAGCCCGGCGCGAACGATCCGCCGCGCCGGTCTGGCCCTGAACCGGTTCGCCGCGGCGGCGGCAGGATCGAGATCCTGGCCTGACCGCCCTCGAGCCGGTTGCGGACCGCGGGCGCGTTCATCCGGAGCGTGGACCGGCCCGGGTCGCCTTTCGCCGGTTCCAGCTGAAGCCGACGACCAGCGCCACGATCATCAGCGCCTGCGCCGCGACGGTCTGCACGGTGGGGAACAGGCCGAGCAGCTCCAGACGGGGGAGCGAAGACAAGGGCGAGACGCCGACCACGCCCGCCTCCTGCAGGGCCGCCACCCCCTTGCCCGCGAGCACGACGGTGAGGATGGCCATCAGCCAGGAGCTGTAGCTGAAGAACCTGCCGATCGGGAGCGTGCGGCTGTAGCGCAGCAGGGCCCAGGCGATGGCCGCCAGGGCGACGCCGGCGCTGCCGGCGCCGGCGAGCATCGCCCCGCCGTTCCCCTGGGACCACAGGGCCGCATAGAACAGGATGGTCTCGAACACCTCGCGGTAGACCACGACGAAGGCGAGGGCGGCCAGCAGCCAGGCCGTGCGGCCGGACAGGGCCTTCGCCATCTTCTCGCGGATGTAGCGCTGCCACTGGTCGGCCTGGGCCTTGCCGTGCATCCAGATGCCGACCGACAGCAGGACCAGGGCGGCGAACACTGAGCCGAACCCTTCGGTGAGCTCCCGGCTCGCGCCGCTGATCCCGATCACCCAGGTCGCGGCCGCCCAGGTGAGCAGGCCCGCGGCGAGCGCGCCGATCCATCCGGCGTGGACGTAGGGCAGCGCCTCGGTCCGCTCGGCCTTGCGCAGGAAGGCCAGCATGGCGACCACGATCAGCAGGGCCTCGAGCCCCTCACGCAGCAGGATGGTCGCCGCGCCGAGGAAGCTCGACAGGCTGTCCCCCGCGCCGCGGGAGAGCGACGCCTCGGCGGAATCGAACAGGCCGTCCAGGACCTGCGCCCGGCCGGCCAGGCTGTCGGCGGGCTCGCCCCGCTGGACGGCGGCGCGGTACTCGCCCATCAGGCCCTCGATCCGCACCATGAGCGCGCGGTCGCGCGCCCCGAGGGCCGGCTCGACCGGCTCGACGCCGTCGAGGTAGGCGGACAGGGCCAGGTCCGCGGCGCGCCTGCGGTCGCCGGCCCGGTAGGCGGCGAGGCTCTGCGCCAGACGGCTGCGCGCCACCGACAGGGGCCCGCCGCCCGGCGAAGCCACGGCCGCTTCCGGGTGGCGGCGAAGGTAGGCCGTCAGGGCGTCGGCCTTGTCCTGGCCGAGGCGGCCGGCGAGCGCCGCCGGCGTCACGCCGACCAGGGTCTTCAGGTCCGGGATGACCTGACGCAGGGACGGATCCTGTTCCCAGAGCTTCTCCCCCCGGGCCGCCGCCCGGCCGGAGAAGGCGAAGCGGGCGGCGTAGAAGGCCAGGGCCCAGCGGTCCTCGTCCGGAAGCTGGGCGAAGCCCGGCATCGGCGTGCCGTCGATCCCCTGGGTGATGGTCTGGTAGAGGCCGAAGACGCTGCGCTGGCGGGCCCGGTCGGCGTCGGTGAAGGCGATCGGCGCGGTGGCGAGCCCGGCGGCCCCGGGGCCGCGGCCGTCGCCCGTCCGCCCGTGACAGGCGGCGCAGTCCTGCTCGAACAGCGCCTGGCCGCGCGCAAGGCTCGGGGGCGTCTTCGGCGCCAGGGGAACCGGGTAGGCGGCCAGCAGCCTCGCGCCCAGGCCGCGCGCGATCCCGGCGACCTGGACGGGGTCGGCCTTCGCGGCGATCGCCCGCTGCAGGTCGGCGGCCTCGGCCTCCAGCGCCTGCCGCTGGGGCTTGTCGGGGAGGGCCGCGATCCTGGCGGCCACGGTGGCGGCGAACTCCTTCTGCTCGGCGTATTCGGTGGCGCTCGACACCCGCCCTTGGGCCACGGCGCCCCCGTAGTCGACGGCGATGTAGTCCAGGAGCCGCCAGGCGGTCTCCACGTCGCCCGTCCCCGCCCGCGCCAGGCCGGCGAAGGCGAGGACGGCCGCCAGGACGAAAGCGGCGGGGGCGGATCGAAGCCGGGACAGGCGCACGGGCATGCTCGATAGCGGGACAGCTGATACTGCTTCGCACTCTTAGCATCCCCGGGCCGCCTTGGCGTCAGGACGGCCGACGTTTCCTTCCGGGCGCCGCGAGGCCCCCGCGGCTGCGCCTTAGAAACGATCCCGCGCCGCGCGTGTTTAGATCGTGACGCGAGCCGGAGCCCGGCGGCCCGCACCCACCTTGCGGACATCGACATGACCAAGATCGGCGTTGTGGGCGCCTGGGTGATCGCCGCGGCCGCGGCGGCGGGGCTGGCGTCGGCGCTCTATCGCTACCTCCACCTCGGCTCGGGCGTGGATCACACGCCCGGCGCCCTGCTCGTCACGGCCTCCAGCGCCCTGCTGGCGGTGGCGGCCGTGGTGCTGGCGCTGGCCGCCGGCGCGGCGGGCTGGATCCGGGCGCTGCTCATCGTGCTGGTCCTGCTGGACGTGCTGGGGACCGGGGCGGCCGCCTGGTTCCTGGAGGGCTGGTTCCTGCTGGCCATGATGCTGGCGGCGCTGGTCGCCTGGGTCGTGGTCGTCGGCGGCCAGGGCGGCGCGCCGGCGCGGCCAGCCCATGCTCGGGGAGACGCCCGATGAGTCCTGTGCTGCGCATCGCCGTTCCGCTCGCCCTGGCGCTCGCGGGCGCGGCGGCCCTGGCCCAGGTCGCGGCCCCGACGCCGCCGTCGCCCCCGCCCGCCGGGACGCCGGGGACCTGGTCCACCTTCAACGGCGACCTGGGCGCCCGCAAGTACGCCCCGGACGGCCAGATCACGCCCGCCAATGTCGGAGGGCTTCGGAAGGCCTGGGAGCTGCACACCGGCGACATGTCGGACGGGGGCAAGATCCCCGCGTCGGACTGGTCGGCCACGCCCCTGTTCGTCAACGGCACGGTGTACCTGGGCACGCCATTCTACCGGATCTTCGCCGTGGCGCCGGACACCGGGAAGGTGAAGTGGGTGTTCGATCCCCACGCCACCCTGAAGGCGCCCACCCAGCCGGAGATGAAGAACCGCGGGGTGGCCTACTGGCAGGCCGAGCGCCCCGAGCCGGGCCAGCCCTGCCAGAAGATCGTCTACATCGGGACCATGATGGCCCAGCTGTACGCGGTCGACGCCGACACCGGCCGCGCCTGCCCCGGGTTCGGCCACGGCGGCATGGTCGACATCAACCAGTGGAACACCGTCAACGCCAAGTGGCCGCTGTCCATCCTGCAGCCGCCAACCGTCTACAAGGACACCCTGTTCGTCGGCTGGGCCGGCAAGGACTGGGCCAGCGAGACCGCGCCGCCGGGCACGGTGTTCGCCCTGGACGCCCGCACCGGCCGGCTGAAATGGACCTTCCACGCCCTGCCGCCCCAGGCCGCCGCCTCGACCGGGACCTCGAACGTCTGGGCCAGCATGTCGGTGGACGCGCAGAGGGGCATCCTCTACCTGCCGGTGAGCTCGCCCAGCCCGAACTTCTACGGCGGCGACCGCAAGGAGCCGCTGCCCCTGGCCACCTCGGTGACCGCGCTGGACGCGGAGACCGGCAAGGTGCTGTGGAGCCGCCAGCTCGTCCACCACGACATCTGGGACTACGACGCCAACGCCGCCCCGGTCCTGGTCGACATCCGCCGCGGCGGCCAGACCATCCCGGCCCTGGTGGAGTCCACCAAGCAGGGCTTCCTGTTCGTGCTGAACCGCGTCACCGGCGAGCCGGTGTACCCGATCCAGGAGCGGCCCGCGCCGGCCTCCGACGTGCCCGGCGAGCAGGCCGCGCCGACCCAGCCCTATGTCCCGGTTCCCGAGCCGGTCCTGGCGGACCGCTGGCCGGGGGTGTCGACGATCGCCGATATCGTCAGCCTGGGCTGGTGCAGCCGCGAGGCGAACAGGCTGCGCAACGAGGGCCCGTTCACGCCGCCCAGCCTCGGCCCCGGCAGCCTGGTCTACCCGGGCACGCCCGGCGGGGTGGAATGGGGCGGCGGCGCGCTGGACCCGGCGACCAACACCTATGTCGTGAACAACTCCAGCGTGGCCATGATCTACCAGCTGCTCACGCGGCGGGACTACGAGGCCAGGACCAAGGGCGGCAAGGCGGACGACTACTACCCGATGGCCGGCGCCCCCTACGGCGTGCGGCTGCGGAACTTCGTGAACTGGCTGGGCATGCCGTGCTGGAAGCCGCCCTACGGCCAGATCTCCGCCTATGACCTGAACTCCGGGCGTCTGCTCTGGCGCGAGCCGTTCGGCCAGGTGCAGAAGTACGGCTTCTACATGCCCAAGTCCTGGGGCTCGGTGACCATCGGCGCGCCCCTGGTCACCCGCACCGGACTGATCTTCATCGGCGCCTCGATGGATTCGCGGGTGCGCGCGCTCGACCTGAAGAGCGGCAAGGTGCTGTGGAAGGCCCAGGTCGACGCCCCGGCCGTCGCCGATCCGGCCACCTACACCTACAAGGGCCGCCAGTACGTGGTCTTCGTCGTGGGCGGCAATTCCATCCTGCTGCCGCGCGTGGGCGACCAGGTCGTGGCCTACGCCCTGCCGGGGAGCCGGTCATGAGGATGGGGGCGGCCAGGGCCCTGGCCGCCGCCGCCCTGGCCCTCGCCGGTCCGGCCGCAGCCGCCAGCCAGGACGACCCGGAGCCCGCCTTCGGGATCACCGGCGACTGGGGCGGCCTGAGGCAGGGCCTCTATGACCAGGGCTGGAGCTTCCAGCTCAAGGAGAAGGCGGAGGCCGGCTACGCCGCCGACGGCGGCGCGCGCCATGCGCTCGAGGCGGCCGGCGAGCTCAGGCTGGGCGTGACGGCGGACCTCGGCAGGCTGGCTGGGCTGGACGGCGGCTCGGCGCACCTGATGCTGACCGAGCGGCACGGCTCGGGGCTGGCCGCGGGCGCCGGCCTCGACCCCCTGCAGCCGTTCCTGGAGGTCCACGGCCGCGGCGACATCTGGCGGCTGACCCAGCTCTGGTACGGGCAGTCCCTGGCGGGCGGGCGCCTCGACCTGAAGCTCGGCCGGATGAACCCCGGTTCGGACTTCGACGCCTTCGCCTGCGACTTCCAGAACCTGACCTTCTGCGGCTCGCCGCCGGGCAACCTGGCCGGGAGCTACTGGTACAACTGGCCGGTGAGCCAGTGGGGCGGGCGGCTGAAGCTGAAGCTCGGCAAGTCCGGCGACCTGGAGGGCGGCGTCTACCAGGTGAACCCGCGCAACCTGGCGCACGGCTTCGACCTGTCCCTCGGGGGCGGGAAGGGCGTGCTGGTCCCGGTGGAGGCGGCCTGGACCCCCAGGCTCGGCGGCCTGCCGGGGACCTGGCGCATCGGCGCCTGGTACAGCGACGTCAAGGCCCCCGACGTGCTGCTGGACGTGGACCGCGCCCCCCGGGCGGTCACGGGCGCGCCGCCGCTCGTGCGCCAGGGCCGCTACGGCGTGTGGCTCGGGATCGAGCAGCAGGTCACGGGCGAGGCGGGCGGGCGCGGCCTCACCCTGTTCCTGAACGTCACCCAGGCCGACCGCCGGACCTCCGACGTCGACCGGCAGATCGCCGGCGGGCTCGCCTGGCAGGGCCTGGTCCCGGGCCGGCCCAAGGACGCCGTCGCCCTTGCGTTCGGGGCCACCCATTTCAACGGCCGCGCGGCCCAGGCCGAGCGCCTGTCCGGCCAGGCGCCGGTCCAGCACACCGAATACGCCGCCGAGCTGGACTACCGGCTGAAGCCGGCCTCCGGCGTCGCCGTGACGCCGAACCTGCAGTACGTCAGGCGCCTCGGCGGCCGGGCCGGCCGGCACGCCCTCGTGCTCGGGATGAAGCTCGTCGTGGGAATGTGACGGCTCAGGCCAGGCTGAACGCGTCCTCCAGCCCGCCGCGGGCCAGGCCCGCCGCCTCGGCCATGCGCGCGAAGCGGCCGCGCCCGGCGACCAGCTCCTCGAACGAGCCGCGCTCGACGATGCGGCCGCGGTCCAGCACCAGGATCTCGTCCGCGTCCATGATGGTCGACAGCCGGTGGGCGATGACGAAGGTGGTGCGCCCGAGCGCCGCCGCCTGGAGCGCCTTCTGCACCTTGCGCTCGGTGATGGCGTCCAGGGCGCTGGTGGCCTCGTCCAGGATCAGGATCGGCGCGTCCTTGAGGATGGCGCGGGCGATGGCGACGCGCTGGCGCTCGCCGCCGGACAGCAGCTGGCCGCGCTCGCCGATCACATAGTCGAGCCACCCCGGTTTCTCCCGCACGAACTCCCAGGCCTCGGCCGCCTCCAGGGCGGCGCGCAGCTCCTCGTCGGTGGCCTCCGGCCTGGCCAGCCGCAGGTTGTCCGCGATCGAGCGGTTGAACAGGCCCGCGTCCTGGAACACCACGGCGATCGACCGCCGCAGGGAGGCGAGGGTGACGCGGGAGATGTCGCGCCCGTCGATGGTGATGCGCCCGAGGTCCGGGTCCAGTGCGCGCTGCAGCAGGCCGATCAGGGTGGTCTTGCCGGCGCCGGAGGCGCCGACCAGGGCGATGCGCGCCCCGGGCCTGGCGTGCAGGTGCAGGTCGAACACCCCGAGGTCGCTGCGGCCGGCGATCCAGTGGGTGACGTTCTCGAACCGCACCTCGCCGCGCACGGCCTCGAGCGGCGCGGCGTCCGGCAGGTCGGGCGAGGCGCCGCGCTCGTCCAGCAGCTCGAAGAAGCTCTTCAGCGCCGGCGCGCCGCTCGACAGGCCCGCCGTCCAGCCCGACAGCACGTCCAGGCGCGAGATCAGCAGGCCCGCGAACCCGCCGAAGCTGACGATCTCGCCGATGTTGGTCCGGTGCGCCTGGGCCAGCAGGGCCCCGACCACGAAGATCGACACCATCGCCAGGGTCGAGGCGCTGCGGGTCAGCACCGCCAGGAGCCCCCACCAGTTGAGCACCGGGAACTGGGCCTTGAGCAGCTCGCGCGTCAGCGTCCGCAGACGCTCGGATTCGGACTTCAGGTTGGCGTAGGCCTGGATCACGGCCACGTTGCCGACCACGTCGCCCAGCCGGCCGTAGAACGCCTGGCTGGCGTCGTTCACCTGCTCCTGGCCCTTCTGGGTGCGCCGGATCACCAGGGTGTTGGCCGCGACGTAGGCCGCCGCCAGGGCCAGCAGCACCGAGGCCATGGCCGGGTTCATCCAGAAGGCGATCGGGATCAGCAGGATCAGGGCGAAGGCCGCGGGCAGCTGCTCGCGCATGAAGCCCAGGGTCAGGCGGAACAGGGTGTCGCCGCCGGCGAACACGACCTGCAGGATCTTGCCCAGGCCGCGCTCGGACAGCCGCGCGGTCGGCAGGGTGATGACGTTGTCGAACGCCTGCGCCATGGACTCCAGCCGCCGCCGGTGGGCGATCCGGTCCGCCAGCACCGAGGCGCAGACCCCGGCGCCCACCGAGACCACCGAGAGCGCGGCCCACAGGCCGATGGTCGACCAGGCCTGGCCGCCCGGCCGCGCCAGCGAGCCGATCACCCGGCCGAACAGGATTGGGTCCAGCAGCGCCAGGGCGCCGAGCGCGAGGTTGGCGGCGACGGTCAGAGCCGCCATGCGCGCCTCGGTCCTGAGCAGGCGCAGGGCGCGGAGGTACAGGGACAGGATCATCGGCGGCCCCGGGGCGGACCGCGGACATGTGGGGCGCCGGCGCCGATCCGACGCCGCGGCGTGTTGAAGCAGGCCCCGGGCGGGCCCGCTCCTAGAGGCGGGCGACCTCGGCGGTGCAGCGGTAGCCCGCGCCGTAGACGGTGGCGATCAGCTCGGCCTGGCTGTGGGCGGCGAGCTTGCGGCGCAGGCGGCTGACGTGGGTGTCGATGGCGCGGTCCAGGATGTTCGCGTCCTCCCGGCGCACCAGCTCCAGGAGCCGCTCGCGCGAGAGCACCTCGTCCGGATGCTGCAGGAAGACGGTGAGCAGCGACAGCTCGCTCGGAGGCAGCAGGACGACCGCGCCTGTCGGGCTCTTCAGCTGGCGGCGCACGACGTCGAGCTCGAAGCCCAGGAAGGCGTAGACCAGGTCCTTGCCCGGCGCCTGCACGGCGGCGGCCGCTGCGCTCGTGCGCCGCAGCACCGCGCGCATGCGGGCCACCAGCTCGCGCGGGTTGGAGGGCCGGGAGACGCAGTCGTCCGCCCCCAGCTCCAGGGCGACGATGCGGTCGACGTCGGAATCGCTGCCGGTCATCACCACCACGGGCGTCGTGCCGTCCTGGCCGAGCCGGCGGCAGATCGAAAGCCCCGGCTCGCCCGGCGCCGCCAGATCGAGCAGCACCAGGTTCACGCCCCCGCGGCGCAGCGCCTCGTCCATGGCGGCGGCATGCTCGGCCAGGCGCACCACGAAGCCGTTCTGGCGCAGGTAGTCGGCGGTGGCCTCCCGATCCTGGGTTTCCGGGGCGACGAGGAGGACTTCGGGGAAGATTGCTTCGAGGCGCTGGGGCTGCATGGCGCGGGCCATGCCGGGCGATTGTGGTCGATGTTGTTCGGTTCCGCCCCAATCGAGCAGCGTTCTCGAAACAAACTTAGCTGTAGCCGGCCCGGCCGGGCGACCCGCCAGGGCTGCGTCGAAACCATCGCGACCGCGCGCCGAAAGTGTCGGTTTCGCAATATGTGAATATAAATGAATAAAGGTATTGAAGAACCGTTTGCAGCTTACGTGATAAATTGATCACAAGCGAGCGACGTTATTTGTGATCTCGCCAATCCTGCTTGCTTTGAGCTTGGGTGTTCTGCTGTTTCGGCCCGCTTTTCGTCGGGATTCTGGCGGCGCGTGGGTCGAAAGGCGCGCGCCTGCGGCGCCCGGCGCCACGATCGAGTCCCTGCACGGGGGCGGGAGGATTTTTGATGAGCTACAATTCGACAGCGGCATCGCGCGCTCCGGCGCGGCTCCGGGCCTTGGGAACGGCGAGCCTCGCCGTCCTCGCCATGGGCCTGAGCGCCGGCGTCGCCGCCGCGCAGGACGCCGCCCCGGCTGCGGCGCCCGCCGCCGCGCCGGCCCAGGATGACGCCGTGGCCGAGGTGGTGGTCACCGGTTCGCGCATCGCGCGCCGCGACTACGTGGCCCAGAGCCCGATCGTCACGGTCAAGTCCGACAATCTGCAGAACACCGCGCAGGTCGGCATCGAGGCCCAGCTGAACAAGCTGCCGCAGTTCTCGCCGTCCGCGAACACCCAGTTCGCCGCCGGCAACACCCAGTCCAGCGCCCAGAACGGCGCGCCCGGTCAGGCGACGCTGAACCTGCGCGGCCTGGGCGACAACCGGAACCTGGTGCTGATCGACGGCCGGCGCGCCCAGCCCTCGAACGCCCGCCTCGCCATCGACGTGAACACCATCCCGTCGATCGCCATCGACAACATCGAGGTGGTGTCCGGCGGCGCCTCGGCGGTGTACGGGTCCGACGCCCTGGCCGGCGTCGTGAACTTCAAGCTGAAGAAGCACTTCCAGGGCCTGCAGCTCGACGCCCAGTACGGCGAGTCCTTCCACGGCGACGGCGACGAGGAGCGCATCGGCGTGCTGATGGGCGGCAACTTCAACGAGGGCAAGGGCAACGCCGTCCTGGCCCTGGAGTACGCCAACCGCGGCCTGGTGCTGCAGCGTGACCGCGAGTTCTACCGCGCGGGCTGGGTCGACGGCACGCCGGCCGGCTCGGGCGGCTCGACCTCCTTCACCCAGTTCATCCGCACCGCCCCGGTGGCTCCGACCTTCGGCGCCTATTCGCCGGTGGATCCTTCGGTCATCCCGTACCTGAACCTGACCCAGGCCCAGCTGCTGGGCGCCCAGGCGGGCGGCGACATCGGCGTCAACGCCGACGGCACGCTGTTCTACACGGTCAATCCGCTGGCCCATAACTACAAGGGCCCGCACTGCGCCTCGACGGACTGCAGCCTGTCCGACATGCGCTACAAGATCGCGACCCAGGGCGCGAACACCGTCCTGCAGGAGAACGCGGTCGACGCGCCGCTGTCGCTGCCGCTGACCCGCTGGTCGGCGTACCTGCACACCGACTACAACGTCACCGACACGATCAGCGCCTACGCCCAGGCGATGTTCACCTCCTACACCACCGAGACGGACGCCGGCAGCGGCCCGCCGAGCGAGGGTCTGTGGGAGACCTCGGTGCCGATGGACGCGGCCCATCCGATCCCGGGCGACCTGGCGACCCTGCTGAACACCCGGGCCAACCCGGCCTGCTCCACCGAGCCGCTGGGCGCCGCCAGCCCCTGCTGGGCCCTGCACTACAACCTGCAGTCCATCGTCGGCTCCGAGCACCTGAAGAACACCAACGACGTGTGGCAGATCACGGCGGGCCTGAAGGGCGCGCTGCCGATCAAGGACTGGACCTGGGAGGTGTACGGCGAGCACGGCCAGACCGACCTGGTCACCCAGTTCACCAACGGCCTCGTCCGCCTGCCCAACATGCAGGCGCTGCTGAACGCCCCGAACTACGGCGCGGGCGCCTACGTGCCCGACCAGGCCGGCCGGGCCAACGCGGGCGGCAACGCGGGCTTCTGCACCTCGGGCATCCCGCTGTTCGACGCCGCCGGCAGGCCGCTCTACAACCAGGCCGCCTCCGCCGACTGCATCACCGCGATCAGCGACATGGCCAAGAACTACACCTCGATCCGTCAGGACGTGGTGGAAGCCAGCCTGACCGGCGGCATCGCCGAGCTGCCGGCCGGCCAGCTCCGCTTCGCGGCGGGCGCGGCCTACCGTTCGGACTCCTTCGAGTATTCGCCGGACCCGACCCTGTCGAACACCTCGCCGGAGTTCGTCACCGGCCAGTTCGGCCAGGCGGCGACCAAGGGCTTCACCGGCGTGAAGGAGTTCTACGGCGAGCTGCTGGTCCCGGTCGTCCGTGACCTGCCGTTCGTCCGGTCCTTCGACCTCGACCTCGGCTACCGGTACTCGGACTACAACCTCGCCGGCGGGGTCAACAGCTACAAGGCCACCGGCGACTGGCGGATCAACGACTGGCTGAGCCTGCGGGGCGGCTTCCAGCACGCCACGCGCGCGCCCAACACCGCCGAGCTCTTCCTGGGCGACAGCAACTCCGTGGAGTTCCTGCCGACGGGCGAGGGCATGAACCCCTGCGGGATCAGCAACCAGTCGACCTACGGCGTGAACGGCTCGAACGCCGCCCAGGCCCGTGCGCTGTGCCAGGCGCTGCTGAGCCCCTACCTGTCGGCGGCGCAGAAAGGCACGGTGGACCCGGCGAACTACACCTACGATCCGCAAGGGCGTGGCACGTTCCCGCTGGCCATCGGCGTCATCCGCGGCAACCCGGACCTGAAGCCCGAGAACGCCAACACCTGGACGCTGGGCGGCGTGATCCGCTCGCCGTTCGAGAACGAGTGGCTCTCGCGCCTCAGCCTGTCGGTCGACTGGTACTCGATCAAGATCACCGATGCGATCTCGACCGTCAGCACCGCCGACGTCATGCACCAGTGCTTCAACCAGGACGGCAGCTCGAATCCGACCTACGATCCGACCAACGCCTTCTGCCAGGCGCTGGGCTGGAACCAGGGCGACGGCCTGCCGACCACAGTGGCCGAGCCGTACCGCAACATCGGCATGCTTCGGACCAAGGGCGTGGACGTGCAGGTCGACTGGTCCAAGAACGTCGGGCCGGGCCTGCTGAACCTGAACCTGCTGGTCAACTACCTCGACCAGTATGACACCCAGGTGCTGGCGTCCTCGCCGGTGCTGCACTACGCGGGCACCCTGGGCCCGAACGGCGCGGGCACGTTCAAGTGGAAGTGGAACGCCACGGCCAGCTACAACGTCGGCCCGGCCAACGTCGGCGTGCGGTGGCGTCACCTCGGCGGCGCCAAGGACGCCAGCTTCGCCAGCGATCCGAACACGGCCACGCCTGGCGTGCCGGCCTACAACACCGTCGACGCGTTCGGCAGCTGGAACGTCACCCGCGACTATCAGGTGCGGGCCGGCGTGGACAACCTGTTCGACAAGTCGCCGGAAGTCGTCGGCGGCCTCGCCGGCAACACCCTGCCCGCCTACTACGACGTGCTGGGCCGCCGGTTCTACGTGGGCGTCCGCGCCAACTTCTAGGCCTGGACCGTCCTGCGACGGCAAGCGAGGGCGGCGGACCGCAGGGTCCGCCGCCCTTCACTTTTTTGGCGTTTGACAGGTCCGCCGCGGGCCGGAACAACTGGACGCAAGACCAGGCGCCGCAGAGCGCGCGAGGAAACCGGCCGGAGGCGCATACCGAGATGTCGTCAGCACAGTCCATTGTCGGCAAGGCGCAGTCCGCCGCCGGCCCGCAGACCTTCTCCAGGGGCTACCGTGGCTGGCTCCTGTTCGTGCTGCTGCTGGGCAATGTGCTGAACCTGGCCGACCGCCAGGGGATCGCCGCGGTGGCGCCGGCGTTCAAGGCCGAGCTGCATCTCACCGACGGCCAGCTCGGGGTGATCCAGGGGCTGGGATTCGCGATCTTCTACACCCTGTTCAGCCTTCCCCTGGCGCTGCTGGCGGACCGGATGAACCGGGCGAAGATCATCTCCGCCTGCATCGCCGTGTTCGGGGCCATGGCCGGCCTCTGCGGCCTGGCGCAGAACTTCTGGCAGATGCTGCTGTTCCGCGTCGGCGTCGGCTCGGGCGACGCGGGCTTCGGCCCGCCGGTCGCCTCCCTGATCGGCGACCACTATCCGCCCCAGAAGCGCACCTCGGCCATGACCGTGCTCTGGCTGGGCGCCCCGATCGGAGCGGTGACCGGCTCGGTGCTGGGCGGCTGGTTCGCCCAGACGCTCGGGTGGCGCAGCTGGTTCTTCGCCATCAGCGCGCCGGCCCTGGCCCTGGCGGTGATCGCCTTCCTGACCCTGCGCGAGCCGCCGCGGGGCATGTCCGATCCTGCCGGCGCCCCCGTCGGCAAGCCGCCCTCGCCCCTGACGGTGCTGAGGTTCCTGCTCTCCAAGCGCTCCTTCGTGCACGTGCTGATCGGCGCCGCCCTGGCGGCCACCGCCATGAACGCCATCGGCCAGTTCCTCGCCCGCTTCATCGTGGCGACCCACCACGTGGGCTTCGCCGAGGCCGGCCGGATCCTCGGGACCATCAGCGGCGTGTCCATGGCCTCGGGCCTGGCCATCGGCGGCTTCGGCATGGACTGGGCCGCCCGGTTCGACCGGCGCTGGTACGTCTGGGGCCCGGCGATCGGCCTGGCCCTGGCCACGCCCCTGTTCCTGGTCGGTTTCGTGCAGGGCTCGGTGCCGGCGATGATCGGGGTGCTGATCGCGGGCCACGTGGCGCTGTTCGTCTACTACACCCCGACGCTCGGCATGGCGCAGAACATGGCCGGCGCCTCCATGCGGGGCTCCTCGGCCTTCGTGGTCTCGCTGGTCCTCGGCTTGGTCGGGATCGGGCTCGGGCCGACCATCGTCGGCTTCCTCAGCGACTTCTTCGCCCAGCAGGCCTTCGCCCTGGGCGACTACGCCGCGCTGTGCCCCGGCGGGGCGGCGGCGCCGGGGGCCGCGGCGGGCCTGGACCTGGCCTGCAAGACCGCGTCGGGCGCGGGCATCAAGCACGCGGTCATGGCCGCCTCGCTGCTGTTCGTCTGGGGCGCGGTCCACTACCTGCTGGCCTCGCGCCGGGTGCGCCAGGACCTGGACACCCACTACGATCCCAAGGCGCGGGCCTGAGCCATGGACTGGAAGAGCGGCGATCTGCGCCTCGAGCACGTCTTCGACATCCGCATCAACTTCAAGGACCGCTGGATCTGGGGGCCGATCCATCCGGGCGGCCCGAGCCACGGCTACACCTCGGTGCTGAACGGGACGGTCCAGGGCCCGCGGCTGAACGGCCGGGTCGTGGACGTGTCCGGCGCCGACTGGCCGGTGGTGCGCGCCGACGGGGTGGTGGAGCTGCAGGCCCACTACATGCTGGAGGCGGACGACGGGGCCAAGATCTACATCCGCAACCTCGGCTATGTGTACGGCCCGCGTCCGGCGGGCGACGGCCTGCCCGAACGGCCGGGCTACTTCCGCTGCACGCCCTATTTCCGCGCTCCGGACGGGCCGCACGAGTGGCTGAACCGCACCGTGATCGTCGGCGGCGGCGAGCGGCATCCGGACCCGGCCGGCGACTACAGCCTGTTCCGCTACTGGGCGGTCAACTGACCCGGCGTCAGTAGGCGAGGCCCCCGGCCGGGACCTTCGCGGGCTCGCCCTCCGGCTTGAACCGCCTGGCCAGGGCCGTGGTGTTGCGCGCCAGGACCCCCACGTCGGTGCCCACGGCCACGAAGGTCGCGCCGAGGTCCAGGTAGCGCCTGGCCCATTCCTCGTTCGAGGTCAGGATGCCGGCCGCCTTGCCGGCCTTCACGATCCGCCCGATGGCGTCCTCGATGGCGGCCTGGACCTCCGGATGCCCGGCGTTCCCCAGATGGCCGAGCGCCGCCGACAGGTCCGCCGGGCCGATGAAGATCCCGTCCACGCCCTCCACCGCCGCCATGGCCTCCAGGTTCTCCAGCGCGGTCCGGGTTTCGGCCTGGACCAGCAGGCACATCTGCCCGTCGGCGTCGCGGAAGTAGTTCTCGACCCGGTTCCAGCGGGCCACGCGGGCGGAGCCGGCGCCCACGCCGCGGATTCCCCCGGGCGGATAGCGCATCGCCCTGACCATGAGCTCGGCCTGCTCGGCGGTGTCCACCAGCGGGATCAGGAGGGTCTGGAAGCCGATGTCCAGGTACTGCTTGATCAGGCGGACCTCGCCCAGAGGCGGGCGGCCCACCGGATGGGTCGGATAGGCCTCCACCGCCTGCAGCTGCGCCAGCATGGTCGGCACGTCGTTGGGCGCGTGCTCGCCGTCGAACAGCAGCCAGTCGAAGCCGGAGCCGGCGCACAGCTCCGCCGCATAGGGGTGGGCCAGCGACTGCCAGAATCCGATCTGAGGCCGCCCCTGCTTCAGGGCCTGCTTGAAGCTGTTGATCGGCACGCCGGCCATGGGGACCTCATCCTCGATCGCGTCCGCGGACGTCACCGGGGATGTCTAGCGTCTGGGCGCGCGGGTCCCAAGCGGGCTGCGGTCCTGGTAAACCGGCGCCGCGGATGTATGTTTCCACCGCACCAGGAGGCGGCATGACGGGCAGGATCACCGTGGTCGGCGGCGGGTTCGCCGGGGTCTTCGCGGCCCTGGCCGCGGTCCGTGCGGCGGACGGCGGGGCGGATGTCACGCTCGTCTCGCGCGAGCCGAGGCTGGTGCTGCGGCCGCGGCTCTACGAGCCCGCGCCGGAGACCCTGCATTCCGAGCTCGCGGAGCTGCTGGCCAAGGCGGGGGTCGGTTTCGTCCAGGGCGAGGCCGAGGCCCTGGACCTGGACGGCCGCCGGCTGCGGCTGGCGGACGGGCGCTCGCTCGCCTGGGATCGTCTGGTCATCGCCACCGGCAGCGTCATGCCCCGGCCTCCGGTCCCGGGAGCCGCGGACGCCTACTCCATCGACACCCAGGCCGAGGCGGTCGCCTTCGACGCCCGGCTCGCCGAGATCGCCGGCCGGCCGGAGCCCGTCGTCGCCGTCGTCGGGGCCGGCTTCACGGGCGTCGAGCTGGCCCTGAACCTGCGCGACCGGCTGGAGGCGCACGGCGGGCCGGGCGAGCGGCTTCGCATCGTCCTGCTCGACCAGGCTGCAGAGGTCGGGCCCGAACTCGGCCCCGGGCCCCGGCCGGCGATCGAGGCGGCGCTTCGCGAGGCCCGCGTGGAGCTCCGCCTGGGCGCGAGCCTGTCCGCGCTCGGCGCGGAGGAGGTGGTGTTCGAGGGGGGCGAGCGGCTCACGGCCGACGCCGTGGCGCTCTGCACCGGGCTGCGGGCGGCGGACTTCGCCGGGCGCGCGCCCGGCCCGCGCGACGGCGCCGGACGGCTGGTCGTGGACGCCTTCCTGAGGGCGCCGGACGCTCCCGGGGTGTTCGTGGCCGGAGACGCGGCCTGCGCCACGCCGGACGAGGGCCGCACCACCCTGATGTCCTGCCAGCACGCCCTGCCGCTCGGCCGGGTGGCCGGCGAGAACGCCGCGCGCAGCCTGCTGGGCCTGGAGCTGCTGCCCTACGCCCAGCGCCGCTACGCCACCTGCCTCGACCTCGGGCGGTCCGGAGCGGTGCTCACCGACGGCTGGGATCGCGCCGTCCAGGCGCTCGGGTCGGAGGCCAAGGCGGTCAAGCGCCAGATCAACACGCGCCTGATCTATCCGCCCGAGGGGTCCCGCGAGGAGATCCTCAAGGCCTCCGTGCCCGCCTGAGGGCCCGGTCCGCGCAGCCCCGTTGCGCCACGCCGGGCAGTGATTAACATCGCGAATGTTTATCGATGCGAAGCGATCAGGGTTCGGGCGGGCCGAGATGAGCGTCAGTCAGCAGGGCGTGACCGGGAGCGGGCGCCGGCCGCTGCCCTATCCGCATTCCATCCCCGCCATGCTGATGCGGGCGCGCGAGGCGGTGATGGCCCGGGTGCGGCCGACGCTGAAGGCCTACGACATGACCGAGCCGCAGTGGCGGGTGCTGCGCACCCTGAGCACGGTGGAGGAGGCGGAGGTCACCCACCTGGCCGAGATGGTCTTCCTCCTGCCCTCGAGCCTGTCGCGGATCCTGCGCGACCTCGGCGCCCGCGGGCTGATCCAGCGGCGGACGTCCGACCGGGACCTGCGCCGGGGGCTGGTGTCGATCAGCGACAGCGGCATGGCCCTGATCGAGGCGGCCCTGCCCGAGACGGCGGCGGTGAACGCCGAGATCGAGCGGCTGTACGGCTCCGAGCGGATGCAGGCGCTGCGCCGCCTGCTGGCCGAGCTCGAGGACGCGCTCGGGCCGGGCGGCCCGGACTAGATGTGGAGTCTCAACATCTAGATCCTGCCGCGCGCTAGCCCCGCTAGCCGCGACACGGGGAACACCGTCGCGCCCAGGGCGCAGACGGCGATGGCCGTCGCCATGGAGATTTCCGGCCGGTGCGAGATGAAGCCGACCGCGCCGCTGGTCAGGCCCGCCAGGGCGAACTGGGCCGTGCCGAACAGGGCCGAGACCGTGCCCGCGCGGGCGGGGTCCACCGCCAGGCCCCCGGCCATGGCGTTGGTCGCCACGAAGCCCAGGGACGAGACCACGAAGAACAGCGGGACCATCACCCCGAACGGCCCGCCCAGGCCGGTCAGGGCGTCCGCCAGCAGCACCAGGGCCGCGAGGGCCGCGCCGACCGCCGCCCAGGTCATCAGCCGGTCGGCGGGCAGGCGGCGCAGCAGGCGCCGGTTGATCTGGGAGGCGACCATGAAGCCGGCGGCGTTGATCCCGAAGATCCAGCCGAACCACAGCGGCGCCACCTTGTAGACGCCGATGATCAGGTAGGGCGCCGCGGCGATCCAGGCGAACATGCCCGCGAAGTTCAGGCCGTTGGTGAAGACGTAGCCGAGGATGGTCGGGTTCCTGACCACCTCCAGATAGGCGCGCAGCGGGGATTCCAGCTTCGCCCGCTCGGCCACCGCGGCCGTGCGGGTCTCCTTCAGGCCGAGGAGGACCGCCAGCAGGATGCAGGCGCCGAACACGCCCAGCGCCGCGAAGATCGCGCGCCAGCCGAGGAAGGTGACGATGGCGCCGCCGACCACCGGCGCGATCAGGGGGCCGAAGCCGCGGGCCGTCATCAGGATCGAGAAGATGCGCGCGGACTCCTGGTGGCCGAAGCGGTCGCGCACGATAGCCGAGGAGATCACCACGCCCGAGCAGGCCCCGATCGCCTGCAGGAAGCGCAGGCCGATCATCGCGTCGATGGAGGTCGTGAGCCAGCAGCCCAGGGTGGCCAGGAGGTAGAGGGCCGCGCCCACCAGCATCACCGGCCTGCGTCCGACGCGGTCCGCCCAGGGGCCGTAGAACAGCTGGCCCGTCCCCAGGCCCAGGAAATAGGCGGCGAGGGTCTGCTGGCCCTGGACGGTGGTCCCGTGCAGGGCGCGCGTCAGCTCCGGCAGGGCCGGCAGGTAGATGTCGGTGGTGACCGGCGGGAAGGTGGTCAGGGCGCCGGCGAGCACGAGGAAGGCCATGGAGGCGTGGTCGGCCGCCGCGGCGGCCGGACGGGAGGCGGTCTGGGTCACCGGGCGAGCCTTTACGATGTTTCGCGACGGTCGCCATGGGCGTTGTGCACCAGGGCTGGCCCCTGCTAGGCGGACCGGGCCAGACGCTTCGCGCCGGACGGCGCGCTCGGGAGGGTCCTGACCATGAAGACCAAGGCCGCTGTCGCTTGGGAGGCCGGAAAGCCGCTCGTGATCGAGGAGGTCGACCTCGAGGGGCCGAAGGCGGGCGAGGTGCTGGTGGAGATGATGGCGACGGGCGTCTGCCACACCGACGCCTACACCCTGTCGGGCATGGATTCGGAAGGCGTCTTCCCCTCGATCCTGGGCCACGAGGGCGCCGGGATCGTCCGCGAGGTCGGGGCCGGCGTCACCTCGGTCAGGCCCGGCGACCACGTCATCCCGCTGTACACGCCCGAGTGCCGGCAGTGTAAGTCGTGCCTCTCGCGGCGGACCAACCTGTGCACCGCGATCCGCTCCACCCAGGGCCAGGGGCTGATGCCGGACGGCACGAGCCGCTTCTCGCTGAACGGCAAGCCCATCGCCCACTACATGGGCACCTCGACCTTCTCGAACTTCTCGGTGATGCCCGAGATCGCCGTGGCCAGGGTCCGCGAGGACGCGCCCTTCGACAAGATCTGCTACATCGGCTGCGGGGTGACCACCGGCGTGGGGGCGGTGATCTACACCGCCAAGGTCTGGCCTGGGGCCAATGTGGTGGTGTTCGGGCTCGGCGGCATCGGCCTCAACGTGATCCAGGGCGCGAAGATGGTCGGGGCCGACCGGATCATCGGCGTCGACCTGAACCCGGCCAAGGCCGAGATGGCGCGCAGGTTCGGCATGACCGACTTCGTCAATCCCGACGAGGTGGGCCGCGACAAGGTCGTGCAGGCGATCGTCGACCTGACCGGGGGCGGCGCCGACTTCTCCTTCGAGTGCATCGGCAATGTCGCCACCATGCGCCAGGCGCTGGAGTGCTGCCACCGCGGCTGGGGCGAGAGCATCATCATCGGCGTCGCCCCGTCCGGCGCGGAGATCTCCACCCGGCCGTTCCAGCTGGTGACCGGCCGCGTCTGGAAGGGCTCGGCCTTCGGCGGCGCGCGCGGCCGCACCGACGTGCCGAAGATCGTCGACTGGTACATGGACGGGAAGATCAACATCGACGACCTGATCACCCACACCATGCCGCTGGAGAAGATCAACGACGCCTTCGACCTGATGCACGAGGGCAAGTCGATCCGCTCGGTTGTGCTCTACTGACGCGCCCCCGGCGGCTGCACGTCAGGGTTGCCTTGACAACGAATTTTTTCCGCTCCGCCCCTCCGTCGCCTTGACAGGACTCCCTCCGGTCCGCCCACTGGGAGAAAGACGGGGGAGGACGTCATGGCCGGCATTCGCGCCGATCATGTCGGCAGCCTGCTGACGCCGGAGGCGCTGCAGGCCGCACGGGACGATTATGTCCGGGGGGCCATCGGTCCGGAGGAGCTTCGCGCCGCCGAGGACGAGGCCGTCCAGGACGTGCTCAGGCTGCAGCGGGACGCGGGGGTGCAGGTGTTCACCGACGGCGCCCTGCGCCGCGCCAGCTGGGTCTCGGGCCTGGCCAGGGCCGCGGGCCTGGAGGCCGCCGCCGCCGCGCCGCAGCCGGGGGGGTGCGGGCGCCGGGTGGCCAACGACATCGGCCCGGCCGCCGAGCTGGCGGTGTCGCGCCGGCTGGAGCTCCGGCGGCGGCTGACCGAAGGGGAGGGCGGCTTCCTCGGCCGCCACGCGCCGGGGCCGTTCAAGGTCGCCATCCCGAGTCCCAACATGTACCTGTGCCTGCACCGGCCGGGACTCTCCGAGCCGGCCTATCCGACGCCCAGGGCGCTGCTCGACGACATGGTGGGGATCTGCGCCGGCGAGGTCGGGGCCCTGGTCGACGACGGCGCGGCCTATGTGCAGCTGGACGCCCACGTGGACAACTACCTGCGCCTGATCGGCCAGGCGACCCTGGAGGGGCGCGGCTGGGAGGCCGACGTCGCCGACGCGGTCGCCGCCGACAATGCGGTGCTGGAGCCGGCCCGGGTGCAGGGCGCGACCACCGCCGTGCACGTCTGCCGCCACGGCCACGGCGGGGCGCGGCGGCCGGCCGGCGGCTACGGCCCGGTCGCGGAGCTGCTGTTCGGCCTGTCGGACGCGGACCGGCTGCTGCTGGAGTTCGAACCGGACGAGCCGGACGCCTTCGAGGTCCTGCGCCTGGTCCCGCGCGGCAAGACCGTGGTCCTGGGCCTGGTCGCCACCGGCTGTCCGCGACTGGAGGAAAAGGACGCCCTGCGCCGGCGCATCGACGAGGCCGCCGCCTTCGTGGAGATCGAGCACCTGGCCATCAGCCCGCGCTGCGGCTTCGCCGCCCCCGAGCGCCCCGCCCCGATCACCGAGGACGACCAGAAGCGCAAGCTGGAGCTGGTCGCCGAGACCGCCCGCGCCGTCTGGGGGTGAGGAGCGGCCGCCGCGCGCCGGCGCGGCGGCATGCGATCGATCCGGTGGATCGATCGCCGCGACGAACGCCCG
>Ga0164243_10003126_pt1 | contig 26701 bp, 25 predicted proteins | sample OricompcompostOP_FD_108781 | JGI IMG/M metagenome (GOLD analysis project Ga0164243, IMG submission 108781) | Organic Plus compost microbial communities from Emeryville, California, USA - Original compost - Organic plus compost (OP) | ecosystem: Engineered > Solid waste > Mixed feedstock >...
ACCCCGACACCGCCACCCCCGACGCGATCGAGGAGTACGTGCGCTGCTACTCCATGCCCGGCGGCATCCGCGCGATGCTCGCCGTCTACCGGGCGATGCTCACCGACGCCGAACAGAACCGGCAGGCCGCACAGCAGAAGCTGGACATCCCGGTCCTGGCGCTCGGTGGCTCCGCCTTCATCGGCGAGCGCAACGAGTCCCAGGCACGGCTCGTGGCCCACCACGTCACCGGACACGTCTTCGACGCCGGCCACGACCTCGCGGAGGAAGTACCCGAGGAGATGGCCGACGTGATCCTGCCGTTCCTGGCAGCACACCGGTAGTCAGGCGTGCGTCCGCCGGGGCCGGACGGCCCCGGCGGACGACCCGGGTCACCCCGCACGGCCTCGTGGCCCCCGGGAACGACACTGGTCCGTGGCGTAGGTGCGGACCTCGGGCCTGCGGCTGCCGGAGGCACCGCCCTGGTCGGTGCCCGGCGCGCCGGCCCGCCGGACGGCCGTCTGCGGCCGGTGACGGTGCGCGACGGGCGCCGGGCCGACCGCGCCGCCGGCCGGCAGGTCGTCGTCACCTGTGCGCGCCGACGGTCCGCCCGGCTCCCTGCCGCGGGCCGGGCACCTCGCGGCACTCGGTGGTGGATCAGGTCGCGCGCTCGCGGGCGGGCAGCCCGGCCGAGGCGGGCGAGGACGGGGCAGGAGCGGGGGGCGAAGGGGAGCCTGAGCGGGACGGCCGGGACCAGCGGCGCACGATCGGTTTCTCCACCCACACGTACAGCGCCCAGGACGCCAGGACGGCGACGGCGCACTCGGCCACCGTCACCGCGATCGCCGCCGGTACGGAGTCCAGCCTGCCGACCAGGTCGCGCCCCTCGGCCAGCACGATGAAGTGCAGCAGATAGAAGGCGAACGACACCTCGCCGAGCCAGACCATGAAGCGATGGCGGAACACGGAGGTGCGGCCCCGGACATCGGCGAACGCGCCGGCCGCGATGAACAGAACGCACGGGACCACGCACACCGCGCGCTGGGCGAACAGGTAGGGCACGCCCGGCAGTTCGGCGACCACGTAGCTCGCCACGAGCAGCAGGCCGGACCAGAACAGCCCGATGTCACGCCAGCGGCCGAGCAGCACGGCTCGGGCGACGAGGACACCGAGGAGAAAGTCGAGCAGCCGGGACGGCGGGAACACGTACGCGAACCACAGGTGCAGTCCGGAGACGTCCGGCTCGTTGGACATGCGGACCTCCCCGGCCGGGATGAGGGCCGTGGTCACGAACGGGGTGGCCGCGATGGCGAGGACGGCGGCGGCGATCCAGTACTTGAGCCGCTGCGCCGGGATGCGGCGGGCCCAGTGGAACAGCACGGGGAAGCAGAGGTAGAAGAAGACCTCGGTGGACAGGGACCAGCCCGGTGGGTTCACGCTGAAATCGATGTCGTAGTCCGGAATCCACGACTGGAGCATGAACAACGTGGCGAAGGCGGGCCACGCGGCGGTGCCCGCCGCGATGAGGAGCATCGCCGACGCCCAGGCGACCAGGTAGTTCGGCACGATCTTGACGTAACGGCGGCGCCAGAACGAGCGCGCGGTGTCGCCCTCGCGGGCGGACCAGGTCAGGACGAAGCCGCTGAGGACGAAGAAGAAGGTGACGCCGAGGCCGCCGGCCTGCTCGACCAGCCGGGCGAACACGGTGCCGTTGGCGTCCTCGGCGCTGTCGCCCAGCAGCCAGGTGGCGGGCAGTGAGACGTGGAAGAGGAAGACCAGCAGCGCGGCCGGGAAGCGCATGCCGGTGAGCGAGGGGAGCCTGCTCACCGGCGCCGTGACCGGGCCGCCGGTCGTCGGTATTCGTCCGGCGGACGGTGCCGTGCCGGATGCGGGCCTTTCCCCGACGGGGGAGGTCGGTGACGTCTGGTCCGTGGCCATGACGGTGGTGACTCCTTGTCGGATGCGGGCAGGCAGAGGGAGCGCCCACGCCGTGCGGTCCCGCTCGGTACCCGGCACGTGTCGCTCCCCCATCGGCTCGCACAGGGAAGGTGATGATCAGCTCAGGAACGAGCGGATGGCGTCGACGAGCGCGTCCGGTGCCTCCACCGGCACCAGGTGACCGCTGTCGATCTCGAGGTACTCGCTGCCGCTGATCGCCTCGTGCAGCTCCCGGGAGTGCCCGACGGGCACGAGCTGGTCGTGGCGGCAGCCGACCACGAGCGTGGGGGCGGAGATCCGGGGCAACAGGTCGCGGATGTCGACGTCGAGACCGAGGTCGATCTGCCGCACGGTGCCCTCGGTGACCGCCGCACCGCCCACCCACTCCGCGAAGGACTCCTCGTCGAGTCCGGCCAGGAACTCGGGCTTGAACAGCAGCAGGCTGATGTAGTGCGAGTACAGCTCCGGGTCCACGTCGGCGAGCCGCCGCCACACCTGGAAGCCGAGCCGCTTGCGCGGGTCGTCGCTGCGCGCCCAGCCGGCGACCAGGACGAGGCGCCGGACGCGCTCGGGGTGCCGGGCGGCGGCCGCTGCGGCGATCACCGCGCCCAGCGAGAAGCCGACGACGTCGACGGGGTCCTGGGTGACCTCGCCGGAGGCGCCGAGCACCTGCTCCACGAGCCGGTCCAGGGTGAGCGGAGAGCCGTCGTCCACGGTGTCACCGCTGCCGGCGTAGTCGGGGGCGATCACGGTGTGGTGGTCGGTGAAGTGCTTGAGCAGATGGCCGTAGTTGGTCTCGCCGGTGGCGCCGGTGCCGTGGACGAGGAGCAGACCGGGCCCCTGTCCTTCGGTGCGGTAGTGCACGGTCGCCTGGCCGACGGTCGTCTGGTGCATGATTCTCCCTCAAGTTCTCGAAGATCTACTGGTGGCGGGACGCCGGACGGTGCGGCGCCCGCAGGCTCCTGCCGTCCTCACCCCATACGCAACAGCACTTTGGGCCGGGTGCGGTTGCCCTCGGCGAGCCGCCGGTAGGCATGGCCGGGACGGTCGTACGGCAGGACGGCGTCGATGAGCGGAGTGAGCCGCAGCGCGCCGGAGGCGACGGCCCCGAGCAGGGCGTCCCAGTGCGCGATGCCGGACAGGACGCCGTGCAGGGTGAGATCCCGCAGGACGAGTTCCGCCGTCGGCATGCCGTCGACCGCGTGGTGCGGGGTGCCCAACTGGGCCAGCCGGGCCCCGTGCGCGCACAGCAGGGGTGCGCCGCGGACGGCCGCGGGTGCTCCGGACGCCTCGACGACGGCGGTGAACTCGTCCCGCGGCGCGGCCTCGGGCGGCGCGGCGTCGATCCCCAGCTCCGCCGCGAGCGCGCGGGCCCGCTCGGCGGGGTCGTAGAGGCGGACCGTGGCGCCGCGGGCCAGCGCGAGCTGGGCGGCGGCCAGGCCGAGCGTGCCACCGCCGAGGACGGCGACCCGGTCGGCGGCGGTGACACCGAGGCGGTCGACGGCGTGCATGGCGGCGCTGCACGGCTCCAGCAGGGCCGCCTCGGCGTCGCCCACCTCCTCGGGCAGCCGGACCAGGGTGTGCGCGGGCACCAGCAGGTACTGGGCGGCGGCCCCGGGCTCCGGACCGAGGACGCCCATCTCGCTGCGGTGCGGGCAGGCGGCGATACGGCCCGTAGCGCAGTGCGTGCACGCCCCGCAGGGCCGGAAGTTGTGGCCCGCGACCCGGTCGCCGACCCGCACGCCGGTCACATCGCCGGCGACGGCGACGACCCGGCCGCTCCACTCGTGGCCGGGGACGAACGGGTAGGACTTGAGGCCGTCGCGCAGGTAGTTGCTCGTCCCGTCCCAGAACCCCAGGTCGGTGCCGCACAGTCCGACGTACCGGACGGCCACCAGACAGTGCCCGGGGCGCGGCCGCGGGGTGGGTGTCTCGGTGGCGCGGATCTGCCCGGGGCCGGTGAGCAGCAGCGCGGTCATGGTCGAGGGGACGGGCTCCGCGGTCACGGCCGGGGGAAGGGACTCGGCGGTCATCGCGCGAGCACCTCCCGCGGGGCCGGTGCGGTGCCGAGCATGGTGCGCAGACCGTCGGTGACATCGGCCGGACGCCAGCCGGGTATGCCGGTGACGGCCGCGAACTCGTCGCAGCGCAGGGAGGAGTAGCGGGGGCGGCTCGCCCACTCGCTGTCCGCGCGCAGGCAGGGCGTGACCAGGCTTTCGTCGGCCCCGGCCAGACGGTAGGCGGCCCGGGCGAACGCGTGCCGGCTCAGCTGCCGGGGACCGGAGAGATGGGTGAGCGCGGGCGCCTGCGCCCCCGGTCGGCACAACGCCGCCAGCACGGTGGTCACATCGTCCAGGTGGACGGGGGTGAACCACTGGTCCCGGGGGACGGTGAGCGCCTGCCGGGCGCGCGCCGCCGTCAGGCAGCGCTCGGCGAAGGTCACCCGCTGACCCGGCGCGCACCAGCCGCCGTAGACGAGGCTGACCCGTACCACACGTCCCCCGGCGTCCCGGACGGCTTCCTCGGCCTCCAGCTTGACCCGGCCGTAGACATTCGCCGGGGCCGGCGGGTCGGCAGGAGTGCGCAGCGGTTCGGTACCGGGGTAGACGTTGTCGGTCGACACCAGCAGCAGCCGCGGGCCGAACTCCTCGGCCACCGCGCGAGCGAGCCCCGCGTGCGCCTCGGCCGCCTGGGCGGGGTGGTGTTCCATCCAGGTCACATCGCTCGGGCCGTGGGTGAGCACGATCCGGTCCGGCTCCCACCGGCGCAGCGCCGCGAGCAGGAGCGCGCGTCCGTGCCGGGTGCCGAGGTCGCACGGCTCATGGTCGGCGGTGCGTGCCCCGCTGCGGGAGACGGTGCGCACGGCGACGGCGGCCCGGCGCAGCGCGGCGGCCAGTGCGGAGCCGATCAGGCCGCGGCCGACGACGGTCACGTGGTGTGTCACCGTCCTCACCCCGCCTTCCCGGGGTCGGTGACGCCGAGGAGGGCCTGTCCGGTGACCGGGTCCTGTTCGAGGGCGAGGTCGGCGAGGGAGGCGACGAAGGCGGTGAGGGTCTCCTCGCGGCCCGTGAGGGTGCCGCCGGCCACCCCGATGACGGCGGCGCCGGCGGCCCGGCCCGCGCGGGCGCCCGGTTCGGCGTCCTCGACGACGACGCAGTCGCCCGGAGATACGCCGAGCGCGCGGGCGGCGGCCAGATACCCCTCGGGGTCCGGCTTGCCGCGGGTGACCGCGTCGGCGGTGACGAAGACCTCCGGCAGGCGGTGGCCGGCGGCGCTCAGCCGGGCGGCGGCCAGCGGACGGGTGCCGGAGGTGACGACCGCCCACGGGACACCGGCCCCGTCCAGGGCGCCGATCAGCTCGGCCGCGCCCCGGCAGGCCGTCAGTCCCTCGGTGTCACCGGCCTGTTCGGCCTCCAGGGCGGCGGCCTCGGCCGCGGCGTCCAGGTGGGGAGCGTGCAGGGCGATGGTCTCCACGGACGGGCGGCCGTGGCAGGCGGCCACCACCCGGTCCGCGTCCAGGCCGTGCCGGCGGGCCCAGCGGGCCCAGGAACGTTCGACGGCTGCCGCGGAGTGCACCAGCACACCGTCGAGGTCGAACAGCACGGCACGCACGGGAATGCTCGTCGCGGTCGTCGCCGACCTTCCCCCGACAGACAAGGAAGCCTCCTTCGAAAAGGCACGGGAGTGCGGAACAGTGGCCGGAAATTCACCGCCACGTCACATGGCGTGGGCTGGTTCGGCCCTCCGGACACTCGGTCCGCCCGGGGGCCGGCCTGTTGGACCATAAAGGGAGCGCTTCCGTGTGGACAACGCGCCGCAGTCATGACATCGACCACAAGGACTGTGTCAGTTTCGCGCGTGCCCCGGCAGGGTCCGAGGCCTCAAAATCGGTCCCGGACCTATTCGGCGATTTTCCGGAGTCGGCCTCATGCGGTTGCCTGTTTTCGCTCTGATGTTGTGTGTGTTCTGCGTGGGCACGGCCGAGATCGCCATCTCCGGGATCCTGCCCGATGTCGCGTCCGGTCTGGGCGTCTCGGTGCCGTCGGCGGGCCTGCTGGTGACCGGGTACGCGGTCGGTGTCGCGCTCGGCGGCCCGGTGATCACGCTGCTCACGCTCCGGGTGCCCCGCAAGGCGCTGATGGTGGGCCTGATGACGGTGTTCCTGGCCGGCAACGTCGGCAGCTTCCTGGCCGCGAACTACGCCACGCTCATGGCGGCCCGGATCGTCGCCTCGCTCGCCCACGGCACCTTCGTCGCCATGGCCGGGCTGGTGGCCGCCCGCATGTCGCCGCCGGACCGGCAGGCCACGGCGATCGCCCAGGTGTCCCTCGGCTTCAACCTCGCGAACGTGCTCGGCTCGCCGTTGGGCACGCTGGTCGGGCAGCGCTGGGGCTGGCGTGCCACGTTCGGCGCTCTGGCCGTCACCGCGCTGGCCGCGATCGTCCTGGTGGTCCTGGCCGTGCCCGGCCGCAGCGGCGCCGACGAGGACGGCGGGGGCGGGCGCGGCGCGGTGCGCGACGAGGTACGGGTGATGTGCCGTCCTCAGGTGCTGGTGTCGATGGCCGTCACCGTGCTGGCGCAGGGCGCGGTCTTCACCGCCTCCACCTATCTGGCCCCGCTGATGCGGGACGTGGCCGGCTTCCCCGCCGGTGCCATGAGCGTGCTGCTCGCGGTGTTCGGGATCGGCGCGGTGCTGGGGAACCTGGCGGGCGGGCGGCTCGCCGACCGGGACCCGACGCGGGGCGCGATGCTGGTCCTGACCACGCTGACCGCGGCGCTGGCCCTCTTCTGGGCCGTGCTCCCGCACCGCTGGCCGGCGGCCGTCGTACTGCTGCTGTTCGGCGCGGCCGGGTTCTCCATCATCCCCGTCCTGCAGGCCCGGGTCCTGGCCCTGGCCGCGGCGGCGCCGTTGCTGGCCCTGTCCGCGAACGTATCCGCCTTCAATCTCGGCAACGGTTTCGGGGCGTGGCTCGGCGGCGCGGTCCTGGACCAGGGCTGGGGCGCCCGTTCCGTTCCCGCCGCCGGCTGCGCCGCCGCGGCCGCGGCCCTGCTCCTGATCGTCCCCGCGTGGGCACGGCGGACGCGGCGCACGGCCGCGCCGTCCGCCGGGTCCGCGCGCAGTCCGGAAAGGGAAGACCGATGCGCTGCATAGTCGCCGACGTCGGCGGCACCACGCTGCGGACCGCGTGCTGGGACTCCGGCCTCCAGGCCCTGACCGGCGTACGGCGGGTGCCGGTGCGTGGCACCGGAGGTCTCGACGCCGAACAGCCTGCGGAGGTCCAAAGGGCCGTCGTCGACCAGCTCACCGAGGAGATCGAGCTGGTGCGGGGCGGCCCGGAGGGCCTGGGGGCCACGGCCGTCGGGGTCGCGTTCGCCGGGCCCGTCACCGCGGACGGCACGGTCACCGGGGCGCCCACCGTGTGGGGCGGCGACGGGGGGCCGTTGCCGCTGGCCGAGCTGCTGGCCGGGCGCACCGGGCTGCCGGTGAGCGTGGTCAACGACACCACGGCCGCGGCCTGGCGCTACGCCTCGCCCGGCGGACCGCCGTTCTGCCTCTTCACGATCAGCTCGGGCATCAGCAACAAGATCTACGTCGGCGGCACGGTCCTGGTCGACGACGCCGGCCACGGCGGTGAACTGGGACACCTGCTGTGCGACCCGGCGCCCGACGCGCCCCGCTGCGACTGCGGCGGCCGGGGCCACCTGGGAGCACTCGCCTCCGGCCGCGGCCTGCTCGCCGCCGCCCGCCGTGCCGCGCGCGCCCGGCCCGCGGCCTACGCCGCGTCCCGACTCGCCGAGCTGTGCGCCGCCGGCTCCCCGCCGGTGCCCGAGGACATCACCAACCGCGCGCTCGCCCGGGCGGCCCGGGAGGGCGATCCCTTCGCGGTGGAGGTGCTGCGGTCGGGCCTGGCCCACCTGGCGACGGCGGTGAGTTCCGTGTTCCTCGGCACCGGCATACGCCGTTACGTCTTCGTCGGCGGTTTCGCACTGGCCGTGGGAGAGCGTTTCCTCGACGTCCTGGCGGAGGAACTGTGCCGGGTGGGCTGCTTCGGGCTCACCGCGCCGGATGTGCGGGACATGCTCCACCTCGGCGCGCCGGACGACGACCACTGCCTCATAGGAATGGGGCGCCTGCTCGCCGGTGCCGCACCGTCGAATACGACGCGTGTAACAGCCGATTCAATTCTGACAAAGTAGCGCTTGGGCCCTCGAATGCCTTTGCCTCTTTCGCCTTTCGGGTGCTGAACTGAAAATGCAGGCCGAAAGCACGGAAATCCCTGAAGAATAGCTGTGGAGGCAGCATTGACTGGGGAGAACCCGAAGGTGGGGCTTTTCACCCGCAGCACGCACGTGGACGCCTGGCAGGTGAGTGCGGTGAAGCCCGTCAGCTACGAGGTGAGGATGTCGCAGGACGCCTTCGACCCGGCGGACGAGGCGCTGCTGGAACCGGCGCCCGCCGCCGGGGGCAGCCGCCGCCGCTTCGTCGTGATCGACGCACAGGTAGAGCGGCTGCACGGCGAACGGATACGGGCCTACCTGGACCACCACGGGGTCGAGTACCGGCTGCACGCCGTGGAGGTCGACGAGACCGTCAAGGAGATCGCCGCGGTCGAGAGCATCGTCCGCGCCGTCGACGCCTTCGGCATCGACCGCCGGCGCGAACCGCTGATAGCCATCGGGGGCGGTGTTCTGATGGACATCGTCGGCCTGGTGGCGAGCCTGTACCGGCGCGGTACGCCCGTCGTGCGGGTCCCCACCACCCTGATCGGTCTGGTCGACGCGGGTGTCGGCGTCAAGACCGGCGTCAACTTCAACGGGCACAAGAACCGGCTCGGCACCTATTTCCCGGCCTCCCTCACCCTGCTCGACCGCTCGTTCCTGGCCACCGTCGACCGCCGGCACATCGCCAACGGCCTCGCGGAGATCCTGAAGATGGCCCTCATCAAGGACGCGCGGCTGTTCGATCTGCTGGAGGGGCACGGCCCGTCCCTCCTCGACACCCGATTCCAGGGCAGCAGCTGGGGCAGCGGCCGGGTGGCCCACGAGGTCGTGCAGCGGGCCGTCCACGGCATGTTGGAGGAGCTGCAGCCGAATCTGTGGGAGACCGAGCTGGAGCGCGTCGTGGACTACGGCCACACCTTCAGCCCCACCGTCGAGATGCACGCCCTGCCGGCCCTGCTGCACGGCGAGGCGGTCTGCGTCGACATGGCGCTGACCACCGTCATGGCCACCCGCCGGGGACTGGTGAGCGAGGCGGACCGCGACCGGGTCCTCGCCCTCATGGACGCCCTCGAACTGCCCACCTGGAACGACCTGCTGGAACCCGGACTGCTCGCCCGTGCCCTGGCCGACACCGTCCGCCACCGCGACGGCAAGCAGCGCCTGCCCCTGCCGGTCGGCATCGGCGACGCGGTCTTCGTCAACGACGTCACCCCGGCCGAACTGTCCGCGGCCGTCGACGACCTGCGCGCCCTGGGCACGGCGGGCCGCCGTACGGCGGTGCTCGAGGAGGCGGCGTGATCGTCGCGGACGTCTCGGAGGCGGCCGAGGTCTACGGCGTCCATGGAACCGAGGGGCTGACGTACTGGAAGTGCCTGGCCCGGCGGACCGGTACGGCCGGCTCCTGGGAGGCCGTCGAGTGGGCGTCGCTGCCGCCGGGCGCGGTCAGCGGCGAGCATCTGCACACCCGTACCGAGGAGATCTACTTCGTCCTGTCCGGCGAGGGCGAACTCCGCCTCGACGGCCGGCCGTACGCCGTGCGCGCCGGGTCGATGGCGCTGACCCGTACCGGCAGCGTCCACGGCCTGCGCAACACCGGGACCACCCCGCTGGACTGGCTGGTCATCGAGATGTCGACGCCGCACACCCACGCCGTGCTCACCGGAGCCCGATGGACCGACCGGGAGAACACCATGCCGCGCAGCACCGTCCACGTCCTGGGGGACGACACCGAAGTCGACCCGTCGGTCACCTTCGACGGGCCTCTGCGTACCGTCCGCACCCGCAGCCTGGCGGCGGGAGAGAAGCTGTCCCTGGCCGCCGACGGCACCGAGCACGTCCTGTTCGTCCTGGACGGCCGGGGCACCGCCACCGGCAGCGGCACCGAGGTGCCGCTGACCGCGGGCACCTCGGTGACCCTGCCGCTGGGCGGCACCGTCACGGTCACCGGCGGCGCCGGGGGACTACGGCTGTTCCACGCCGTGATGGCGGTCGCCTCCGCAGGGGAGGTGAGCGCCGCATGATCGTCTCCCGGGCCGCGGCGCACGCTGTTCGAGCCGACGGCGGGCCCGCCCGGCGCTGCCTGGCGCGGCGCGGCATGCTGCACAGCGAGTGCGAGGCGGCCGACCATCTGCGGCTGCCGGCCGGCGCGGCGGTGGAGGACCGCGGGCGCAGCGGCACCGACGAGGTGTGGCTCGTGCTGTCCGGCGCGGTCACCGTGGAGGAGCGCGACAGCGCTCCATGGGCGCTACGCGCCGGCGAGCTCATGCTCAGCCCCGCCGAGGCGCGTCCGCGTCTGACGGCGGCGGCCGGCGGCGCGGAACTGCTGCTGATGGCCGTCCTGCCGCACGACCGGGTGCGGCGGCTGCCCCGACGTGTCCCGGAGCTGCCCCATGACCGGCACTGACCTCGACCCCCGCACCCGCCGGGGCATCCCCACCGCCCGCAACGTCGACCACGTCGCCTACACCGTCGCCGACCTGGAACGGGCCGTGGCGTTCTTCGTCGACGTCCTCGGCGGTGAACTCGTCTACCGCGAGGGCCCCATCGCCCGCGAGGACGACTGGATGGCGAAGCGCCTGGACGTGCACCCGCGGGCCGTCGCGGAGATCGCCATGATCCGGATGGGCCCGACCTGCAACGTCGAGCTCTTCCAGTACACCGCGCCCGACCAGCGCACGGTGCCGCCGCGCAACCATGACGTCGGCGGCCACCACCTCGCCATCGCCGTGGAGGACATCGACGCGGCGGTGGCCTATCTGGAGGCCCAGCCCGGGGTCGAGGTCCTGGGCGGGCCCGAGACCATCGAGGAGGGTCCCATCGCGGGCAACCGGTGGACGTACCTGCGCACCCCCGTCGGCATCACTCTGGAGCTGCTGGCCATCCCCGACGGCCGTCTGCCGTACGAGAAGCAGACGTCGGCCCGCCGGTACGCGGGGGAGCCGGACGGCTGGCACTGCGGACGCTGAGGCACGCTGCGGGAGAACCCGGGGCCGTGGGCGGACGATCCGCCCACGGCCCCCGTGCTGTGGTGCGCGCCGTCACCACCGGCCCTGGGCCCGCAGGAGGGCGGCGTAGGCGACGGAGACGAGCGTCATGTGCCGGTGCCAGCCGTCGTAGGAGCGGCCCTCGAAGTCGCGCAGGCCGACCCGGGCGCCGGTCCGGGCGGTGTCGCGGGCCACCTGGTCGGCCAGACCGGTCAGCCGGTGCAGTTCGGCGGCGGGCGTGCGGGCCAGGCTGGTGAGCCAGAAGTCGGCACGGCCCGGATGGTCCGCACGCCACTGCGCGTACAGCAGCAGCCCGTCCTCGGGCCGTCCGTGCGCCCGGCGCGCGGGCGAGGCGGCGCGCGGGCGGGGCGGGGCGACCCGCACGGTGACGGCGCGCACCCCGGCGACGACCTCGTGCCCGCACCGCCAGGGAGCGCCGGGCAGGGTGGCGATCCGTTCGGCGGGCAGCGGACTGTGCAACGCCGGCCGCCCCGACGGCCCGAGGACGTCGAGCGCCGTGGTGCCGAGGAGCCGTACGGCGCCGGGCACGGGCAGCGCGACCAGCGTCCGCCGCGCGTCCGCCGCGTCCTCGGCCGGGCAGTCCCACAGCACCGGGGCCGGCGCGACCTCGCCCGTCCCGCCGGCCCGGTCGAGCAGCGCGGTGACCGGGCGCCGGCCGGGGCCGAGGTCCACCGGTCGCGGGCGGCTGCCCGGCAGGGTGCGGGGCGGCGGGTTCAGGCACCAGTCGACGGGCGTGTTCGTTCCCGGGCGGGCGTACCACAGGCCGTGCGCCTGCTGTCCGTTGACGACCTGTCCGGTCTCCGGTTCGAAGCGCCGGTGGACGCCCGCCGAGCGGTTGCCCGACTTGGGGATGACCAGGCTTCTCACCACCCATGCCTGGGGCGGGGCCGATGCCGACAGATGGGCGGCGAGGGCCTCGCGCACCGGCTGCCAGTGCCATGGGGCGTTGCAGACGAAGTGGTGCAGGCGCTGCGCGGCTCCCGGGTCCCCCAGGGCGCGGGCGATGTTGCGGACGGTCTTGCGGCCCGGTGCGGTGAGCAGTCCCCGCAGGTACTGCTCGCCCTTGAGGCGGTGCCCGGCGCGGGGGAAGGAACGGAAGAGACGTTCGGACAGTTCGGTGACCGCGGCCTCCAGGGCGGGGGACGCCAGGGGCGGTGCGGTGGGGAGGGTGACGGAGCAGACGAGATCCAACGTGTTTGTCGTAGACATGGCAATCACGTGAGAGAGGAAGGATGACGGGAACGCGGCCGCGCGCCGCGCAGGAGGTGTGTCCGGACGAGGATCGGCCGGGGGCATCAGACGCCGTGTGCGGCCGGCACGGGACATGGCGGGACCGCACGGCGCGGCGCCGCGCCACGAGGCTCCTCGCAGCGCAGCGCCGCCAGCGCGTAGGCGACGGAGACCAGCGTCATGTGGCGGTGCCAGCCGGGGTAGGAGCGCCCCTCGTAGTCGCAGAGCCCGAAGTCCGCCCGCAGGGCGGCCAGGGCCGAGCCGGCCGCATCCGCGTGCCGCAGCAGCGCGCACACGCCGCCGGCGGTCCAGTGATCCGCGTTCGTCACCGCCCAGCGCGCCGCCCGCCCGGGGCCGGGGGCGCGCAGCCGCCACAGACGGAGCACCGGCGCTGCGGCCGCGTCCGGGCCGGCCTCCGCGAGCCGCACCAGTGCCGTACGGGTGCCGTCGCCGCCGTCGCGGGTCCACAGCCCATCGACGCGGACCGGCCGGGCGGGCCTCTCGGCCAGCACGACCCGCAGCCCCGCGTCGGTCTCCGCGAGGAACGCCGTGCCCCGCCGGGTGAGTTCGGCCGCCAGGGGCGCCAGGCCGCCCAGGTGCCGGGCGTCGACGACCACCGGTGACCGACCCGCGCCGCCCGCCAGGGCGAGGACGTCCTGCCAGGCCGGACCCGCCGTCGCGGTGTCGGGAAGCCGTACCCGGCGCCGCCGCTGCGGGTCCGCGCACCACTCCTTGCCGAGGACCAGACGCCAGTCCACGGGAACGGCCCGGCGGCCGTCGGAGAGGTACAGGACCACACCGAGCTGGGCGTTGACGGCCCGCCCGGTGTCCGGGCCGAAGTGGGCCGCCACACCGACCGAGTGGCTGCCCCGCTTGGGCACCAGTGCCGTGCCCACCACTCGGGCGCCGACCGCGAGCTCCCGGGCGACCTGCCGCGCGAGCCGGTCGCGGACCGCGCTCCACTGCCACGGGCTGTGGCTGACGAACTGGTGCAGCGCGTGCGCCGCACCGGCCGAGCCCGTGGCCGCGAGCGCGAGGGCACGGGGCGACTTGCGCCCCCGCGCGGTGAGCAGTCCGCGCACATAGACCTCCGCCCAGTGGCGCTGGTCGCTGCGCGGCAGGTGACGGAAGAAGTCCTCGGAACGCACCACGCACCCCCCTCGACGACGGCCGCTGCCGACGGCCCGGCGCAGCCACGACAGGAAGAGAATACGAAACGTTCTCTTTGTTTTTGACGCAGACCGGCCGCGCGCCGCGACTTTGCCAAGTCGGAACAGGCGGCACCGGCTGCGTCGGTGATCAGGGGCGGGCGACAGCCGGCGGTCACGACCGGCAGCGGCCGTCGCTCCCGGCGATCAGCGCGGGTCAGTGGCCTCGGAGAGCGGACACGAGGCCGACGGCCGACGGGTGAGATCCCGGACGAGGGCGGCCGGGTCCCCGAGTTGTGTATCCCCGGGGCCGCTCGGCGGGCCGCCGAGCCGTACGACGACCTCGGTGCCCGCGACGGCGCAGAGCACGAGGGCGGCGACCCGCTGCGGCGGGCGCAGAGCGGCCAACGCGCCGTCCACGTCTCCGAGTCGGTCGTGCAGCAGTGCCAGCCATGTCTCGTACCAGTTCGCGCCGGTACCGCTCCCGTCCCAGGCGAGCCGGGCGGCGGCCTGCACCGCGACCTCCCGCTCCAGCAACCGCACCAGCGTGCGGGCAAAACCGGTCACGTCCTCCACGCCGGCCACGCGCCTGCGCGGCGGCAGCGCTCGCCGGGTCATGACGATCCCCCAGTCCTCGACCGCGTGGGCCAGCTCCGACTTGCTGGGGAAGTGGAAGGTCAAGGCACCCATCGTCACGTGGGCGGCCCTGCTGATCCGGATCAGCGAGGTACCGGCGAACCCGTGCCGGGCGAACTCCCCGGCCGCCGCGTGGAGAACGGCCCGACGGGTCCGCTCGGCCCTTTCCTGACGTGCCACTGTCCGTCTCCGATCCCGAAGACGCGTTGACCGGGCATACGTGCCATCACCCCCGGCCGACAGCCGTCGCACAGGTCCCGGTCCGCGCGTACGGCCTGCAGATTGCACAGGCCGCTGATATTAGGCGCCGGTCGCGCGGCCGTCGGCCGACGAACGGCAAGGGCCGGGAACTTTGTCACAACGCGGGGAAACAGACGTGGACCGGACGGTGCCCGCCGGGCGAAGAAAGGCCCGGTACCAGGCGGCCGCCGCCGCCAAGCGGTGCAGGGGACCGGGGCCCGGCGGGCAGGCGGACAGCCGCCAGATCTCGTCGCCGCGGTACCAGTGGTCGCGGGCCAGCAGAGCGAACTGACGCTCCGTGACCCGTCCCGGCACCGCCCGCAGCCGCTCCAGGCAGACCGGCCAGGACCAGTCGGCGTCCGGACGGGCGGGCAGCACCTCGTGGGCCACGAGCGCGGCCAGCAGATCGCCGATGCGGACGGGCTCGGGGTGGCTCGCGTGGTACACCCCGGGGGGAATGGCGCCCTGGCACCCGGCGACCGCGGCGATCAGCCGGCCCAGGTCATCGACGTCGACCACCGACAGCAGCGCCCGGTCCCCGTCCCAGGCCGCCGGAACCCGCTCGGCCAACTCGCGCAACGCGGGAACCACCCACCGGTCGCCCGCGCCCAGCACCAGTCCCGGCCGCAGCACGACCGCACCGGCTCGCAGCGCGTGCCCCTCCCCGGCCAGCCGGGTCCTGCTGGCCGCCGACACGGGCGCGGCGGGGATCTCGTCCACCGCGACGCCGTGGTGGGGGCCCGCCCCGTAGACCGCGGCGGTCGACAGGTGCACGACCCGCCGGACCCCGGCGCGCGCCGCCTCCGCCATCAGCGCCCTGGTCCCGGCGACGTTCACGGCCACGCACCGCTCCTCGTCCCGGCCGATGAACGACGCCAGGTGAACCAGCGTGCCCGCGCCCTCGCACAGACCCCGCAGCGAGGCCGGGTCGGTGAGGTCCCCGGTGACCCACTCCACGGGCCCGCCCGCGCCCGCTGCGGTGTCCGGGACGCGCCGCACCAGAGCCCGCAGCCGCAGGCCCGGGAAGCGGTCCGCCAGCGCACCGAGGGCGGCCGACCCGATGAAACCGGTCGCACCCGTGAGCACCACCGTGTCCGTCACGCCGGCATCCGCCCTCGGTCCACGGCCACGACCAGCCGTTCCCGGACCTCTGCCGGCGCCACCCCGGGCAGCAGATAACGCCACAACGAGGCGATCCGCTCGGGGAGATCGGCGCGGCGCGTGGCGATCTGGGACATCACCTGGGTCCCGGTGAAGCCCGCCACCAGGACGCGGGCGAACTCCGCCTCGTCGACCTCCGGCAGCAACTCCCCGCGCCGTCCGGCCTCGTCCAGCTCCCGGCGGAACTGCTCGATCCACCACTCGTACGCGGAGTACTCGCTCAGACCCGACTCCTCCTGCTCTGCGGCGAGCCGCACGCCCGCCCGGAGCAGGACGTTGCTCTGGAGCTCGAAGGCGAGGCGGAACGTGAGGTCGACGAGCTGCTGGAGACCGGCCGGCTTCTCGGGCAGCTCCAGGCCCTGCGCCTGCCCGACGATGACGGCCCGCGCCAAGTCCTCCTTGGACTTGAAGTGGAAGTACATGGCGCCTTGCGTGGAGCCCGCGCGCTCCAGGATGCGGGTGATGCTCGTCCCCGCGTATCCGCACTCGTCGAACACCTCGGCCGCCGCGTGAAGGATCAATTCCCTGGTGCGGACGGCTCGTTCCTGCATGGGCCGTGGCACTGGCTCTCCCTGTGGTCGTCGTGCCATCGACAAAAAACAGAACGTACTCTATTTTTCTGCCCGGTGCAGCCCGAGGCTGCCACGGAAGCCGTCCGAGGTGGGGGGAGATTCCTTCATGACCACCGCTGTGTACGACACGGTCCGGGCCGCGACTTCTGCGCAGGCGGTCACCCAGCGACTCGTTCACAAGGCGGATGCGGCACAGGTCCTGCTGACCGACTGGAGCCGTACGGCACCCGACTCCTTCCGGGTCGCCGCCCGCTGGCCCGTGGACCACCCCTTCTAGACCGCGCCGTCCGGGGCGTACGAGCCCCTGCTGGTGAACGAAACGATCCGGCAGCTCTTTCCGCTGCTCTGCCATGCCGCGTACGAGGTGCCGTTCGGCCATCACCTGGTCTGGGAGCGATACGACTGCACCGTGGAGCCCGAGGTCCTGCGCCCCGGTCCCGCGATGCCGGAGCTGCGGGTGACCTGCCGTGACCTCGTGCACCGGCGGGGCCGCCTGAGCGCCATGACCATGCATGCCGAGTTGGTGCGCGACGGCGTGGTGCGGGCCCGGGCCCGGTCCCGCTTCACCATCCAGGCACCGGCCGTCTACGACCGCCTCCGCGGCGAGCGCGCGGACACCGCGCGGGCCATGGCTGCGGCCGTGCCGGTGCCCGAGCCCGCACCGCCGAAGACGGTCGGACGTGACCGCGCGGCGGACGTCGTCCTGTCTCCGGCGGACCGTCCCGGCCTCTGGCAGCTGCGGGTCGACACCCGGCACCCCCAGCTGTTCGACCATCCCGTCGACCATGTGCCCGGCATGCTCCTGCTGGAGGCCGCCCGGCAGGCCGCCCAAGCGGTACGGCGGCCCGCGCGGGTGCTGCCCGTCGCCATGGAGGCGGCGTTCCACCGCTACGTCGAGTTCGACCGCCCGTGCTGGATCGAGGCCCGCCCGCTGGAGACCGGCACCGTCCGGGTCACCGCCCGGCAGGACGGCGAGGACCGCTTCACCGCGGACGTGAGGACGCGCGGCGTCCGCTGACGCCCCGGCACTTTCGCCACCGTGCGCTCCGGCCACCGGCCGGACAGGGGGTTTCCGCGGCGGCCCGGCTGCTCATCGCTCGTCACACAAAGAGCGATGAGCAGCCTCCGCACGGCACGGCCCGCCCCACCCGATCGCCCCGACGGCGGCTGTCCGAAGCCGCCCACCGGGACATCGAAAGAATCGGGGGAATAACGCGCGCGGCCGCGCACTTCACCCCCTTGTCCATCGGTGTCCCGCCTAACCGTTCCGGCCCGCTTCCCCGTGGGACGTCGCCCCGGGGCAGGTGGATCGATCGGTCGCAGGTGATGCCGCTGAAACCTGGCTGTGAGGAGCTTGGTATGAGGGCTGTGGGAGTGACCGAGTTCGGCGGACCGGAGAAGCTGCACGTCGTGGAGCTTCCCGATCCTGTGGTCGGGCCCGGGCAGGTGCGCGTCCGCGTGCGCGCGGCCGCCGTCAACCCGACCGACACCGGAGTGCGGGCCGGCCTGCGGCACAGCGGTGCGGACGCGCCGCCTCCGCCGTACGTGCCGGGGATGGACGCCGCCGGGGTGCTCGAGGAGATCGGCGAGGGCGTCGACACGGATCTGCAGGTCGGCGATCACGTGATGGCGATCGTGGTGCCGTCCGGCTCGCACGGCGCCTACTCCGAGCAGCTCGTGGTCCCGGCCGAGTCCGTCGCCCGGGTACCCGCCGGGGCCTCGGACGTGCAGGCGGCGACGCTGCCGATGAACGGCCTCACCGCCCGCCTCGCCCTCGACCTGCTCGGGCTGCGGCCGGGGCAGACGCTCGCGGTGACGGGCGCGGCCGGGGCGGTCGGAGGGTACGCGGTGCAGTTGGCCAAGGCCGAGGGCCTGACGGTCATCGCCGACGCCTCGCCGGCCGACGAGAAACTCGTCACCGAACTGGGCGCGGACACCGTGCTTCCGCGTGGCGAGGGATACCCCGCCGCCATCAGGGAGGCGGCGCCGGACGGGGTCGACGGAGTGATCGACTCCGCTCTGTTCCACGACCGGATCGTCCCAGCGGTCCGTGACGGCGGCACGATCGCGACCTTGCGGGGCCACGAGGGTGAGGCCGAACGCGGAATCACCTTCGTCCCCGTCTTCGTCCGCGACTACAGCCGCGAACAGGCGAAGCTCGACCGGCTCCGCCGGCAGGTGGAGGAGGGCACCCTCACGCTCCGGGTCGCCCGCACCTTCCCGGCCGACCAGGCGGCGGAGGCCCACCGCGTGCTGGAGGCCGGCGGTACCCGCGGACGCCTGGTCCTGGAGTTCTGACCCGGTCCGGCGACAGCACCAGCGCGCCGTCACCACCGCGCTCGCGAAGAAGCCGGGACCCGCGCGCCCGTCCCGCTCCCCTTCACAGGGCCGGGACACTGTCTGTGATGCCCTGTCCTGAAGCCGTCGCCCGCGCCGAGGGACGTACGACCGCCCGGAGGCGTCACCGAGCCGATGTCCCCGGCCGGTGGGGCGGTACCTTCTGCCCGACGCGCCCGGCCGGGGCGGGCGGGCACCCCCCTTGGGGGCGCCCGCCCTTGGGGGCGCCCGCCCGCCGAGAGCGCCGCACGGGTTCGGCGCGGGTGCCGTCAGGAGGCGCCCGCGGGGTCCTGGCTGGTGGGGCCGCCCGGCCTGGGTACCTTCGCGTCGGCCGTGTCGACCGCTGGTGCCCCGGGGCGGTCGGGCCGCGCTCGTTCCGCCGTGGGGCGGCTGTGGGCCCAGGCCATCAGGGCCGGGTCGTCGAGGGAGGTCACCCACAGGTCGGCGAGGGCGGCGCCCTCCGGTGCGGGGCGCGGACCCACGCCGATAACCCGCAGGCCCGCGGCCACCGCGGCCTTCATCCCGTTGACCGAGTCCTCGACGGCGAGGGCCCTGTCCCCGGGGACGCCGAGGCGGCGCGCGGCCTCCGCGTAGGTGTCGGGGTGCGGTTTGGGGCGGATGCGGTCGTCCGGTACGACGATGTGCCGGAAGTGCCGGTGTAAGTCCACCGACTCCAGGGAGAACCGGACCACGTCCTCGGGGCAGTTGCTGGCGACGGCCAGCGGCGCGACCCGCTCCAGCGTCCGCACCAGTTCCCGGACACCGCGCGTGCTCACCGGCTCGCGGGCGACCAGGGCGCGGAAGGTGCTGAGCAGTTGCTGCGTCATCTCCTCGGCGTAGTCGGGTTCACCGACGAGTTCGGCCATCAGGACGCCGCAGTCCCGGTAGTGCAGGCCCTTCGCGCGTTGCGCGAACTCCTCGTCGGGGGCGTGGCCGAAGGCGCGCAGCACGATCGCGCGGGCGCGCTGCCAGTGCTGCTCGGAGTCGATCAGGGTGCCGTCGCAGTCGAAGACGACGGCTTCGGGGGTCCAGTCGGGGTCCAGCGTGGGGGGTCGGGTCATCTGCTTGCCGTTCTGGCGCGGGGCGGAACCGCCGGGCAGGCCGGCTGGTTCCACCGGTCACGGATGAGGGCATACCTGCTGAGGGATCCTTCACTTCGGGGAAGCGGGAATCCGCAGGCAGAGAAGTCGGTTGCCGGACACGGCGGTCACACACGGTCGACTGCGGTGTTCCTGCACGCATTCGGAACCGTAAACACCATGAACGGTACGCTCCGTTTACCGCGTGATGGACGTTTGCCAGCGCAATTCGCACGTGTGGGTGACCCCTCCGGGCACGACCCTGCGGCCGACGAGCCGCACGAAGCGTCGGCCGCCGTCCGGTCCGTGACCACGAAACCGGCCCGCCCGGCAGGCGAGGCCTGCGGCGCCCCGGGAAGCCGCCCGACCCCGCCCTGCCAGTCCACGATCGCAGAGCCGGCCGGCCCGGCAGGGGGCCCTTCGGCCCGCCGGTCCCCGCGCCCGGCCCCGCGGCGGCCCACACCGCGGACACGACCACTGACCAGGGCAGCCGCTGCCTGCGGCCCGGGGTGCGCCGTGGGCTTGCCCTTCGGAGCCCGGGCGGTGACGGTCCTTGCCCGGCTCACGTCTGAGGACGGTGCTTGCCCGGCCTACGTCTGGGGACGGTCCCTGTCCGGCTCACGTCTGGGGACGGTTCTTGCCCGGCCCACGTCTGGCGAGCCCGAACTCCGGCCGGTGGCAGGCGTGGTCGAGGAGAAGCCCGGGTGCCGGGGGAAGCCGGTGCCCGCAGTGGCCGCTTTCGCCTGCGAGGCGACGGTCGGCACGGCAGCGGGTCGGCCGCCCCCGTCATGGCTCAGCGTCGTCCTCGCAGCTCAAGAGATCTCGCAAGTGGCCGCCTCCTGGCAGGCCTGTTCCGCTCCGGTCCCCTGCCGCTCCCCCTCTTCGCGGTGCGCCTGTGCCGCCTGGGAACGGACGTCCGCGGTCTTGGAACGCCGGCGCCTGCCGGTCGCCCAGACGATCAGCGCGCAGGTCGCGAATCCGGCCCCGAGGATGCTCGAGCCGGCCCAGCCATGGGAGGTGAAGACGGAGGTGGTGGCGGCTGCGCCGAGGGCCGAACCGAGGGAGTAGAAGACCATGTAGCCGCCGATGACGCTGCTGGGGCGTTCCGGATGCGCGGTGGTGAGCAGGTGCTGATTGCTCACGTGCACGACCTGGACCGCGAAGTCGAGCACCACGATGCCGACGGTGAGCAACCACAGGGACCGGGGCAGTTGCGCGGTCGCGGCCCAGGAGGCGATGAGCAGGACCAGCGCGAGGCCGCTGACCGGGACCGCCCGTCCCGCGTCCGCCCACTGTCCCGCACGGGCCGCGCCCAGTGCACCGGCGAGCCCGGCGATGCCGAACAGTCCGATCCCGCTGTCGCTGAGGTGCCATGGGGCGTCCGCCAGCAGGAAGCCGTCGTGCCGGTACGGCGACTCCATCCGTCCCGAGCCGGTCGGCACCCGGGATCAGCGCGGCCAACTCCGCCTGCGAGGACGGCGGATGGTCGTAGTCCACCGCGGCGACCGGCGTGGGCGCGGTCACCCGCCGCAGGGTCTGCCGCACGGCGCCCCGGCTCCGCCCCACGTCGTGCGCGTTCATCGCCTCGGTCAGGATCGCACAGCTCGCCGCGTCGCAGCGCCGCACCAGCTCGGCCGCCCCGCCTGCCAAAAGCGCCTTCACACGCCCGCTTCATCGAGGCGCGGCGTGTTTCCGTAGCCGTACGAAGCCTGGCGGCTGCGGTCGTGTGAGTCAGGAGCCCCTGGGAGCACGGGAGTCGCGGTGGGCCCCGTCGTCGGGGATGCCGGATGTGTGTGGCACGCTGCGGCTCATGGATGACGAACTGGTCAGCACGCAGACGCCGCGGCGCCGTGTGACCGATCCTGAGGAGGCCCTCGCGCTGCTGGAGCATGCCGTGCCCGGATTGACCGACCTGCGTCGGCCGGCGCGGGCCGTGATCGACTGGACCGGGCTCGAGGAGGGCCTGGGCACACGGCTTCCCTCCGATTTCAGGCACCTCGCGGAGTGGTACCCGACCTTCGACATCGGGGGCTTCCTTCTGGTCCGGCTGCCCGAACCCGGGGAGGAAGGCCGCATGGTGCAGGGCACCCGTGACACTCTTGCCACGCTTGCCGCTGCCTGGTCCGAACCCGGTCCCGGCTTGCCGGTCCACCCAGCTCCCGGCGGGCTGCTGCCCTGGGGTGAGTCGTGCGACAGTGACAAGTTCCTGTGGAGTACGACGGGGCCGACTCCGCAGGACTGGGTCGTCACGGTCGCCTCTCGCGGCGGGGCATGGTGGCACTACGCCGGCGGCGCGGTGCAGTTCCTCGCGGAGTACTGCACCGGGCTCCTGGAACCCTGGGGACTGCCGCCGATCGACCTGGAAGTCCTCCCGAGCTGATCCGCTCGTAGGGAGTCTCCGGCTGGTGGCGCCTGCGCGATCGCCGCCCCAGGCCCGCGGCCCGGGCCGTCGCCGGCCCCTCCCCCGGTACCGCCCGCCCCCTTCCTGCCTGACCGCCCGCTTCCGGGAGAGGACGGCCGCGCGTGCGGCGTGCCGGGGCCGCCCGTCCCACCCGGATCAGCGGCGGGAACCGCGGCGCGTGCCGCGCAGGAGGCGTTGCGCGACCATGTGCCCGGAGCCGCCGCCCAGGCCGGGGCCGGGATGGGTGGAGGCACCGATGTGCCACAGGCCGGGTACGGGGGTGGCGTGCCGCGCCGCGGCGGGCAGGGGGCGCCACAGCAGGCTCTGGTCGAGTTCGGCCGAGCCGCCGTAGGGGTCGCCGGCCACCGCGTTGGGGTTGTGCACGGCCAGGTCCGAGGGTGTGAGGGCGTCCCAGGCGAGCACCTTGTCCGGCAGGTCGGGCGCATGGCGTGCGATCCGCGCCAGCACCCGCCGGACATAGCCCTCGGTCAGCTCCTTCGTCCATCGGCCCCCGGCGCCCAGTTCCCCCGCCGCGTCACCGGCCGGTTCATAGGGCAGTTCCTGCAACTGGATCCACAAGGCGGCCGCGCCCTGCGGCACCCGCGAGGGGTCGAGGACGTACTGCTGCCCCACGACCACCGTGGGACGGCGCGGCAACAGCCCCGCCTCCGCCTCGGCGCACGCGATCGCGGTGCTCGCCGACCCGTCGCCGAGATGGATCAGCGGCACGTCGGCGAGCCGCTCGTCGTGCCAGCACAGCGGGGCGGACAGCGCCACGTGGATCTGCATCGCGGCGCGTCCGGGCCGGTAGCGGCGCGCCTGGTCACGAACGGCCGGTGGGACGGGGGCGTCCGGGGGCAGGAGGCGCCCGTACAGCGCGGCCGGGGTCACCGAGGCCAGGACGGCGCGGCGGGCCCTGACGGCGCCGTCGCCGGTGGCCACCCCGGTGACCCGGCCGTCCGCCAGCAGCAGCCGTTCCACCGGCTGCCCTGTGCGGATGTCCGCGCCGCGTTCGCGCAGCAGCGCCTCGAAGGCGCGGACGAAGTTCTGGGCCCCGCCCGCCACCACCGGCAGCCCGAAACCGTGCAGGGTGGCGGCCAGGACGGGCAGCATCAGGCCGCCTGCGGCCTGGTCCGGTGCCAGCCCGGCGTGCAGCAGCCAGGGCGCCCACAGCAGATCCGGCTCGTCGCCGCGGAACGCGCTGCGGCAGTAGGAACGGCCGCTGGTGACAGCGTCGCGCAGCCAGGTCTCGGTGCCCCGGAACCGCTCGCGGCGCAGCAGTTTCACGACGTTCCGCAGCGCGCCGGGCGAGCGGGGCTCGCCGCCCAGGATGCCGCCCACGGCGTCGACGTTGTCGAGGAACCGTTGCAGCACGGCGAGGTAGCCGGCCCGGTCCTCGGGGTGGCCGAACGTCTCCGCCGTGTCCGCGGCGTCGCGGTGGGCGAGGACCACGCGGCCCTCGTCGGTGACGGTGCCCGCCACGAGGCCGTCGGTGTTGCGGTACCGCAGACCATGGCGGTGCAGGTCCGGGCCGAGGGCGGCGTACGCCCCGCCGGACACGAAGAGGGGGTGCCACGAGGAGTACGTGTCGTGCAGGTATCCGGGCAGCGTCCGCTCCTCGCCGGCGATGAATCCGCCCAGCCGGCCCGCGCCTTCCACGAGGGCGACCGACCAACCGCCTCGGGCGAGTTCGGCCGCGGCGACCAGGCCGTTCACACCGGAACCGACCACGACGGCGTCGACCGTGGGTGTCATCAGCACTCCTCGGGGTGTGGGCTCGCCGCGAAGGGCCGACGCCCTTGCGGAGAGCCGGCCGCCAGGCCGGCCGGCGGGGGCCCGGTCCGCGCTTCCCCCAGCTTCGACCCCGTAGGCGAGAACGTCCAGCGTGGCCGGGCACAGCGGCAGCTCGGGCCCGGGTGCACGGACTCGGTACGTGTCCAGTCGGTCGCCTTCCGTGTTCCGCACCCGCCGTGTCCCGCGGGATCAGCACGGCGGTCGGCGGGCCGGAGCGTGTCCCCGCCTTCCCATGCCGTCCGGGCGCGGGGTCCCCGGCCGGACTCGGGCACCGGCCGCCCGCGGCCCGGCGCGGATGCGGGGTCAGCGGTCCTGTCGCGCGCCGGCCCGTCCGGCACCACACTGTTCAGAAAGGGGCGACCCCGCTGATCAGCGAGGACGAGCGCCCGAACCCGCGGCCCGCCCCGGAAGGACGGAAACCATGCCCCCGGTCACCCGGCCCGGCCCGCTGCGCATCCTGGTCTTCGGTGCCGCACTGCGCGCCGGGTCCAGCAACGCCCGCCTGGCCTCGCTCGTGGCCCGGATCATCTCCGACGCGGGCGCCACAGCCGATCTTGCCTCCCTGCGCGACTTCGACATGCCCCTGTACGACGGCGACCGGGAGGAGCACGAAGGGCTGCCGCCCGGCGCCCTCGCCCTGCGGGACCGGATCGAGCGGAACGACGCCTTCGTCATCTCCTCGCCGGAGTACAACGCCTCCGTCCCCGGGCTGCTGAAGAACGCGATCGACTGGGTGTCCCGGGTCCGGCCGCAGCCGTTCAGGACCAAGAACGCGATGCTCGTCTCGGCCTCGCCCTCCCTGATCGGCGGCAACCGCGGGCTGTGGGCCCTGCGGATCCCCCTCGAGCACCTGGGCACCCGCGTCTACCCGGACATGTTCAGCCTGGCCGACAGCTACCGGGCCTTCGACGAGGACGGAACCCTGGCCGACCCCGGGTTGCAGCAACGTCTCACCGACACCGTGTCGGCGTTCCTCAGCCTCGTCGAGGCGGACGTGCGCTACGTCTGCCTGGAACGCCGGTGGTACGAGTTCCTCGGGGACCGTACCGAGGCGTCCGTCACCCAACGAGCCGAGGAATGACCGCGAATCCGCGAGCCGGGGAACGACCGCGCGAACCGCACGTCGCCCCCCTCAGTTCCCCCCACCCGCGAGCTGCGCCAGCTGGTCCTTGATCCACGGGTCGTAGATCGCGATCCGGTGGGCGGCCGCGGGGTCGAACCACGCCAGTTGCCCGGCGATCCAGGGGTCCATGTGCCGGTGCGAGGCGGGCCGCCGGGAGGGCTGGTGGCGGACCACCACGGGGCTCTGTGCGGAAGCGTGCGAGGAGGGTTGCACGGTGGCGGCCGCCGCCGGGCCACCGGCGGCAAGGAGTGTGCCCGCGGCGACCACGGCGGGAGCACCCGCGGTGGCAAGGCGGCGTATCGGCTTCCTCATGTCTGTTGTCCTCCAGCCTCTGTAGGGGCACGCCCGAAGGCGGAATGAATGACTCCGGTTGGTGCGCCTACCCCGCCCTGCGCACCGCACACCCCGCCACCACCGTTTCGAGGTCGCTGCGGCGCACGGGCCCCAGGCGGGGGCCACCGGCGCGTGCCGGGTGGCCGGACGCATGCTGCGCGTCGGCAGGGAGGGTGCCTCCGCTCCGTCGCGGCGCGAGACCGACGTCACCGCGGACTGGCGGTAGCGGTCCTGCCTCAGTGACGTGCCGATGGTGCCGGTCGCCGAATGCGAGTCAACGACTCGACGCGAGGGCAGCGACCGAAACACATGTCGGTCGCTGTGCCTTCGGTCGCTGTGCCTTCGGTCACCGTGCCTTCAGTCGCTCCGCCCACGCCGGCGTCCTCGCCCAGCCGTCGACGTGCTCACGACGATCCGTCCCGGCGACCGAGTCCGGCGCCCGGACGACTGACGGTGCGCCAGGCTCCACGCACCCCTTCGACTGGGCTGTAGGACGGTCACCGTGCACGTCGGGCTCCGGTTCCCTCCGAACGGCGCAGGAGCCCCTTCGGCGCGCCGAGGCAAGGCCGACCTGTCTAAGAGCTCCGAGCTGGGTAGTACATGAAGGCATCATCTGACCGGGTGAGCACGGGACGGGAGCACACGGACGAGCCGAGCCGGGCCTTCGGTCTCGTCGCGCGAGTCGAGGGAGGTCGGCATGCGGCTCCACCACAGTCGCCCCACTGATCCCGGGTACCGCCGCCTGCGCCACGGACGCGGCTTCCGCTACCTCGACGCGCGCGGAGAACCCGTGCGCGATCGGGCGGAGTTGACCCGGATCAAGGGCTTGGCCATACCGCCTGCCTGGCGCGATGTGTGGATCTGCGCCCGCGCCAACGGGCACCTGCAGGCCGTGGGTACCGATGCCGCCGGTCGCCGCCAGTACCTTTACCACCCGCAGTTCCGCGCCGAGCAGGAGGAGGCGAAACACGAGCACGTCCTCGAGGTCGCCGAGGTGCTGCCCGCGGTGCGCGAGGCCGTCGAAGGCCATCTGAGCGACCGGGGACTGACCCGGCAACGGGTCCTGGCCACCGCCGTACGCCTGCTGGATCTGGGCTTCTTCCGCATCGGCAGCGACCGTTACACCGAACTGCACAACAGCTACGGCCTCACCACGCTGCTGCGCGAACACTGCCGCTGCCGGTCCGGGGCCGTGGTGTTCACGTACACCGGCAAGCACGGCAAGGAGATCGTCCGGAGGGTGACGGACCCCGCGGCCTGCCGGAGCCTCACCGCACTGCTGCGGCGCCGCGGCAACGGCGAGCGGCTCCTGGCCTACTGGGAGCGGCCGTCCTGGCACGACGTCACCGGCGACGACGTCAACGCCTACCTCAAGGAGTTGGCCGGTCTGGAGATCACCGCCAAGGACTTCCGCACCTGGCACTCCACCGTCATGGCCGCCGTGGCACTGGCCGTCTCGGCGCCCGTGGCCCGCAGCGAGAGCGCCCGGCGCCGGGCCATCGC
>Ga0164243_10003127_pt1 | contig 26699 bp, 23 predicted proteins | sample OricompcompostOP_FD_108781 | JGI IMG/M metagenome (GOLD analysis project Ga0164243, IMG submission 108781) | Organic Plus compost microbial communities from Emeryville, California, USA - Original compost - Organic plus compost (OP) | ecosystem: Engineered > Solid waste > Mixed feedstock >...
CCCGATCTGGCGCAGGTGCACCTGGTCCGGTCCGAGCCGCCACTCCGGGTCGAGCGCGAGCCCGACGTACGGCAGCGCGAGCAGGTCCGCGTACCGCCGCGCCTGGGTGAGGAAGTCGGTCCGACCGGGCTGCAGGTCAAGCACGACGTACTGGCCGGCGGCTCCGGCCGCCTCGACCAGCGGACGCAGTTCGTCCACGGACCGTTCGGCGGAGTAGTCGCCGTCCGGTCCGTCTCCCGCGGAGGCTACCGTCGCGATGATCTCCACCGCCGGGACCACCGTGTCCGGGGTGAGCGCCCGGTACGGCTCGGCGGTCTGCGCCGCTCGCGCGACGGTGGCGGGGACGTCCTGCTCGCCGAGCACCCCGAGACTCGGCTTGCCGGGGCTGCCGTACAGGGCCACGTACCGCTTTCCGCCTCCCTCGCCGTCGGCGGGCGGGAAGACGAGCTGGCCGCCGCCGGGCAGCGTGACGCCGGTCCGTGCCGCTGCCACCCGCTCGGCCAGCCGGTCCGCCGGTCCGAAGCCGGCACCGACCGCCACGACGTGGTCCGCGTCCGACGCGGCGAGCGCCTCGACGCACGCTGACGTGCTGCGCGGGTCCCCGTCGGGCACGTCCAGGACGTCCAGGCCGGCCGCCCGGATCGTCGCGGCGACGGCGACCGGGTCGGCGCCGAGGCTGAGCGCGACGGTGCCGGCGGGCGGTCGCGCGGGCCGGGTCGGCGGGAGCGCCTGCGCGGCGGCGCCCGCGCGTGCGGCGCCCGGGGACCTGGCGTCGTCAGCCGGCTGGTCGTCGCCCGGGTGCCCAGCGGCGTCCGCCGGCCGGACGGCCTCGGACGCCGCCGCGTCGCCCGGACCCGTCTGCGCCCCCTCCTCCACCAGGGGTGTCCCGTGCCCGGCGACGAGGGCCCGCACAGCGGCCGACTCCTGCCCGGGCGAGACCTCGACCGGCGCGCCGAACGACCGCCCGGTGGCCCGTCGCAGCTCGTCCGCACCGGCTCCCGAGGCCACCCGGACGACACGGACGCCGTCCTCCTGCCCCGGGGACGGCAGGGCCGGCGACGGGGACGGCGAGGCCGACGACGACCCGGGCGGCCCGGTCTCGGGCGCGGGCATCGCGGCGCGACCGACCGCCAGCACGACCTGCGTGCGCAGCCGACCCAGCGCACGCGACACATCCGGAACGTCCTCGCCGACGAGCAGCAGCGGCACCCCGAGCGCCACGGCTGCCGACGCACCGGTGAGCTGCCCCGCGAGGTCGTCCGTGCTCGCCACGACCACGACCGGGGCGCGGTCGAACAGCGTTCCCGTCGCCTGCAGCGCCATCCTGCTGGGCGTGGTCGCGTCGAGGACCGTCGCCGCCGCGTCCGGAACGGACACCCGTGGACGCAGAGGCTGCGGGCTCGGCGTCGGAGAGGGGCTGCCGCCCGGCGTCGGGCCTGGGGACGTCGGGACCGGACCGGGTCCGGCCGTGCACCCGGCGACCAGCGCAGCGCACACCAGCAGGGCCGCGAGGAGAGCGACCGCCGCGCGTCGATGGCCCTGTCGGGTCAGCGGCACGGCTCGCCCTCCTGGTCGTCGCGGTCCTGGTCATGGTCCCCGCCGGGGCCGTCACCCGCACGGGTCACGGTCTCGTCCTCGCGGCTCCCGCCACTGTACGGGCGACCTCCGACACCGCTCCTGTCGAGATGCCCGGTGCCCGGACGCGCCCCGTCCGCCGTGCAGCGTGCCCGCCGAAGCGTGCGCCTGCACGCGGACGAGCGACGGGCACGCCGTCGGACGCGCGTGTCGGTGGTCGGAGGCATGATCGAGCCCATGAGCACGACGACCCCCGACCCGCACTCCACGCCCGGCGTCTACGTCTCGGCGGGCTCGGAGTTCACCCGCGACGACCGCTACATCGCCACCCGCGTCACCGCTGACGGACGCGACGGCTATCCGGTCGAGCCGGGCCGCTACCGCCTGGTGGTCGCTCGCGCCTGCCCGTGGGCGAACCGCGCCGTGATCGTCCGCCGCCTGCTCGGCCTGGAGCCCGTGCTGTCGATGGGCATCTGCGGCCCGGTGCACGACGAGCGGTCCTGGACCTTCGACCTCGACCCGGGCGGCGTCGACCCGGTGCTCGGCGTCCCTCGGCTGCGCGACGCCTACCTGAAGCGGTTCCCCGACTACACACGCGGCATCACGGTGCCAGCCCTCGTGGACGTCCTCACCGGGAAGGTCGTCACGAACGACTACGCGCAGCTCACCCTCGACCTGTCGACCGAGTGGACCGCCCACCACCGCCCCGGCGCCCCGGACCTCTACCCGGAGCGGCTGCGCGACGAGATCGACGAGGTGAACGCTGTCGTCTACCGTGACGTCAACAACGGGGTGTACCGCTGCGGCTTCGCCGGCTCGCAGTCCGCGTACGAGCGGGCGTACGACCGGCTGTTCTCCCGGCTCGACTGGCTCTCGGACCGGCTGTCGACGCGGCGCTACCTGGTCGGCGACACGATCACCGAGGCCGACGTGCGCCTCTTCACCACGCTGGCCCGATTCGACGCCGTCTACCACGGGCACTTCAAGTGCAACCGGTCGAGGCTCACCGAGATGCCGGTGCTGTGGGCCTACGCCCGGGACCTGTTCCAGACCCCTGGCTTCGGGGACACCATCGACGTCCCGCAGATCAAGGCCCACTACTACGTGGTCCACAAGGACATCAACCCGACGGGCATCGTCCCGAAGGGGCCGGACCTGCGCGGCTTCCTGACGCCGCACGGCCGGGAGGCGCTGGGCGGGCGACCGTTCGGCGACGGCACCCCGCCCGGCCCGGTCGCCGCCGGAGAGGAGGTGCCCGCGGCGCACACCGTCGCGGCGACCGGTGTCTAGCCCGCGCCGCCGGACAGCAGCTAGCCGCCCTGCCGGATCGCCTCACCGGACAGCTCGATGCGCACGGTCCGGGCGACGAGCACGCCCCCGGCCTCCAGCATGACGTTCCACACCAGGCCGAAGTCCTCACGGTCGAACTGTGCCGTCGCGCTGAAGCCGACGATGTCCTGACCGTAGGGATCCCGGCGGGCACCACCGAACTCGGCGTGGAGGGTCAACGGGCGGGTGACGCCACGGATCGTCAGCTCACCGTGGAGCTGGAACCGGGTGGACGGGCGGGTCGCCTGCTCGGGCACCGTCGCGGTGCGGCCCTTGAGCCGCGCCCAGGTGAAGATCGGGTCCGGCTGGTTGGTCTCCCAGGTGAGACCGGTCGAGCGGAAGTCGATGGTCGGGTGGTTCTCGACGTCGAGGAAGTCCGGGCTGCGCAGGTGCGCGTCGCGCTCCGGGTTGAGCGTGCTGAGACTGTCGGCGCGGATCTGGGCGACGACCGTCGTGGCGAGCGGGTCCTCGGCGATCTCGATCGTCGCGGTGCCCTCCTCGAACTCCCCGCGGACGGCGCTGACCATCATGTGCGTGGCCTGAAAGCCCAGGCGCTTGTGGGCGGTGTCGAGCACGTAGGTGCCGGCGGTGGGGACGACCAGATCGTTCCACGTGCGGACGGGCAGGTCTGTCATGCGCCGATCGATCCTTCGCCTCGGGACGCCGCTGGCGGCGCCGCGAAAGTACCACGGCGACCCTTTCGCCCTACGGGCCCTCCGAGGGCCCGTCACACGAGCGGACGCACCTGCGTGTCGGCGGCGACCCGCACGACGTTGCGCCACGGGTCGGCGAAGACCAGCGAGTCCCCGTCGTCGGCCACCGGAACCCCGGCGAAGCGGACCCGGTCGGCCAGCGCGCCCAGGTCGTCGGCGGTCGGCACCGCGATGCGCACCTCCCCCAGCCCCAGCGACGAGGCCCGGGGCCCGGCGCCGGCCGAGCCCCACGTGTTCATCGCCAGGTGATGGTGGTAGCCGCCGGCCGACACGAACAGCGCCGAGTCCCACTCCATCGTCACGTCGAAGCCGAGGGCGTCCACGTAGAACGCCCGTGCCGAGGGCACGTCCCCGACCTGCAGGTGCACGTGCCCGACGACGGCCCGCCCCGCGTCCGGCAGGGCCAGCCCCTGCTCGGTGAGATGCTCGCGCAGGAACCCGTTGGGGTCGAGCCGCAGGCTGTCCATCCGCACGTGCCCGTCGCCGTCCCACTGCCAGAGCGTCCGGCTGCGGTCCCAGTACAGCTCGACGCCGTTGCCCTCGGGGTCGGTGAGGTAGAACGCCAACGAGACGAGGTGGTCGGCCGAGCCCGTGAACGAGCCGGGCTCGCGCTGGGCGACCGACGCGAGGGTGGCCGCCAGCGCGGCCTCGTCGTCGAACAGGATCGCGGTGTGGAACAGCCCGGCGGACCCGCGCTGCGCCGGCGGCAGGTCGGGGGTGTGCCGCAGCACGACGAGCGGCACCCCGGCCCTGCCCAGCACGACGGTGTCCGCCGGCGACCCCACGAGCCGGTCGGCGGGGGTGTCGAGGACGGACAGCGCCAGGCCGTCACGGTAGAAGCGCAGCTGGCGGTCGAGGTCGCCGACGAGCAGGGTCACCGCGTCCATCCCGGTACCAGCGGCGATCGAGTCGTGCGCGACGGTGCTGCCGGTACCGGTGACGGGTGCGCCCTGGCCGGGCACGGGAGCGGTGGGCACGGGGTCCTCCTTGGTCGGTCTCCTGGTCAACGCCGCGCGGCGGCGGTTGTTCCCGCCCGACGCACCGTCGGTCGTGCGGGGCCCGCCGAGCACCGGCGCGCCCACCTCCGCCCGTTGCCGGACGTTACGAGTTCGTAAAGCCTTCCTGAACCTCTTGTGGCCTCCGAGGGGCCCGGCTACCGTCCTTCCAAAGCGGTTTGCCAAAGCGTTTTGCATGGAGGAGCCCATGGTCTCGATCGCCGATGTCGCGGCGCGTGCGGGCGTGAGCCCGACGACGGTCTCGCACACGCTCAGCGGCAAGCGGACGGTGAGCGCCTCGGTGCGCGAACGCGTGGAGAGCGCCATGCGCGAGCTCGGGTACGTCCCGAGCCGGACCGCCCAGAACCTCGCCATGGGCCGGACCCGGGTCCTCGGGCTCGTCGTGCCCGACATCAGCAACGGCTTCTTCGCCGAGCTGGCGAAGGGGGTCGAGGAGGCCGCCATCCAGCGGCGCTACAACGTCATCCTCTGCACGACGGGCTTCGACCACGCCCGCGAGCTGCTCTACCTGCAGATGATCCGTTCCCGTGCCGTCGACGGCGTCGTCTACGCCTCCGGGTCGCCGCCCAGCGTCTCGGAGCTCACCGACGCGCTCGGTGACCTCCCCCTCGTCCTCGTGGACGAGGACGTCCCGGGAGCGAGCGCCACGGGGTTCGTCTCGGACAACGCCCTCGGCGGACGGTTGGCCGCCGAGTACCTGCTCAGTCTCGGTCACCGCGGCGCCCTGGTTCTCGCCGGCGGCGACGACCTGGAGTCCAGCCGGCTGCGCGTCGAGGGGTTCTGCACCGCCTGGCGCGACGTCCGCGGCACGGCTCCGGAGGTCGTGCGCGGAGGGTTCACCGAGGACGGCGGGCGAACAGCCGTGGAGCCCTACCTCGACCGCATGCGTGACGGCTCGGTGACCGCCGTCTTCGCCGCGAACGACGTCATGGCCCTCGGCGTGCTCGACGCGTTGCACGACGCCGGTCTCGACTGTCCGCGCGACGTCTCCGTGCTCGGCTTCGACGACATCGGCCCCGCCCGGCACGCCCGCCCGCGGCTCACCACCGTCCGCCAGGACGTCGCCGGTCTCGGGTCGGCGGCGGCCACCGCGCTCGTTGCGGCCCTCGAGGGCGAGCGGGAGCTCGACCTCCAACGGCACATCCTCCCGGTCGAGCTGATCGTCCGGGAGTCCACCGCCCCCGCACCGGAAGGAGGTCGCTGATGGCCGAGATCGTCGTCTCCGCGCTCTCGAAGACCTTTCACGCCCGACGACGCACCACCGTCGCGCTGGACCAGACGTCGCTCACGATCGCCGACCGGGAGTTCGTGTGCATCGTCGGGCCCAGCGGCTGCGGCAAGACCACCCTGCTCAACCTGGTGGCCGGCTTCGTCGAGCCGACGTCCGGCCAGATCACCGTGGACGGACGGACCGTGCGCGGCCCCTCGGAACAGCGCGCCGTCGTCTTCCAGGCCGACGCGGTGTTCCCGTGGCTCACCGTCCGCGACAACGTGGGCTTCGGCCCGCGGGTCCAAGGGCTCCCCTCCGACGAGCGCGCTGCGCGCATCGACCACTACCTGGACCTCGTCGGCCTCACGGATTTCGCTCGCGCGTACCCCAAGGAGCTGTCCGGCGGCATGCGCAAGCGGGTCGACCTCGCGCGGGCATACGCCAGCGGGCCGGACGTGCTGCTGCTCGACGAGCCCTTCGGCGCCCTCGACCTGTTCACGCGCGAGGCCATGTGGGTCGCGCTGAAGCGCGTCATCCAGGCCGAGCCCAAGACGACGGTGTTCGTGACGCACGACATCGAGGAGGCGCTGTTCCTCGGCGACCGTGTGGTCGTGATGACACCGCGCCCTGCGCGGGTGCACTCCGTCGTCGACGTCCCCTTCGGCTCCGAGCGCGACCTGGACCTGCGCTCCACGCCCGAGTTCCAGGCCATCCGCACGCAGATCGCCCACACGCTGCGGGAGGTACACGATGACGCAGCCTGAGCTCTCCGGAGAGGTCGAGACCCTGGCCTCCGTCCCGCTGCCCGCGCCGAGACCCACCGGGGACGCCACGACCCGCCCCACCCGGCGCGGTCCCGGCCGGCTCGGCGGACCGGTCCTGAGCGTCGGCGTGATCGTCGCCGTCGCCGTGCTGTGGTGGGTCGCCACCAGCGGCACCGGTGCGATCAAGCCGCTCTACTTCCCGACCCCCGAGTCGGTGTGGAAGGCCCTGACCACGCTGGGCACCCAGCTCCTCGCCGACGCCGGAGCCACCCTCGTGCGTGTGCTCGTCTCCTGGGTGGGCGGCTCGGCCCTCGGTGTCCTCGTCGGGCTCGCGATGGCCCGCAACCGCTGGGTGATGTACGCCCTCACCCCGGTGATCGAGGCGATCCGGCCGGTGCCGCCGGTCGCGCTGATCCCCTTCGTCATCCTGTGGTTCGGCATCGGCGACGACGGGAAGATCTTCCTCGGCGCGCTGGCGTGCTTCATGGTCATGGTCGTCAACACGACCGTCGCCGTCGGCAACGTCCCCCCGGTCTATCTGCAGGCCGCGCGCTCGCTCGGGGCCGGCACCGGGCGCGTCTACCGGTCGGTCGTGCTGCCGGCCATCGTCCCGGAGATCCTCTCCGGGTTCCGCATCGGCAGCGCCCTGGCCTTCGCGGTCGTCGTCGCCGCCGAGTTCCTCGGTGCGGACGCCGGCATCGGCCGGCTCATCATGCAGGCCAGCCGCACCCTCAACACCTCCGTCGTGCTCCTCGGCACGGTCGTCATCGCGGTGCTCGCCGTGCTGCTCGACACCGCCATCTCCCGCCTCAGCGCCCGCATCACCCGGTGGTCCGCGAACCGCGACTGAGGTCGCGGCCGCACAGCTGTGTCACCCCTGCACCAGCTCGCTCCCGAAGGGATCCCTGATGAAGACCACGACCCGTCGCGCCACGGTGGCCGGTGCCGCCCTCGCGCTCCTGCTCTCCGCGTGCAGCAGCACCGGCCCCGGCGACACCCCCTCGTCCAGCGACGGCACGGCCGCCCCGACGAAGGTCACCGTCGGCATCTCCCCGTTCCAGGACACCTACCTGCCGATCATCGGTCAGGACGAAGGATGGTTCGCCGAGGCCGGGCTGGACGTCGAGCTCAAGTCGCTCGCCTGGAACTCGGTGATGCCTGCACTCATCTCCGGCGACGTGGACCTCGCCGTGTTCAACACGACCGGTGTGGTGTCCGTGGCGAACGCCGACCCGGACGTCGTCTACGCCTACGGCTGGAACCCGTTCACCCAGGGCTCGGCGCTCATGATCCGCCCCGGCAGCGGCTTGCGGAGCATCGAGGACCTCGAGGCCGAGCTCGGCGACCACGACGAGGCACGCACCGCCGCCGTCGAGCAGCTCGCCGGCAAGACCGTCGTCACCACGCTCGGCACCGACATGGGCAAGCAGATCTCGGACGCGCTGGCCTCCGTGGGGATGTCCGACGACGACGTCACGTTCGTCGACATGGACACCGACGCCGGGCTGGCCGCCTTCCTGTCCGGCACCGGGGACGCCTACCTCGGCGGCGTCCCGCAGCGGGCGACAGCGCTGGCCAACGGCATGGAGATCGGCCTGGCCGGGCCCGACCTCGCCGCTCCCCCGATCAACGGCGTCGTCACGAAGCGGCAGTACGTCACGGAGCACGAGGACGCGCTGCTGGCCTTCCTCAACGTCATGCACCGCATCATCCGCTACTGCGACGCCGAGACCGACGCGTGCGGGACGACCATCACCGACCGCCTGAACGAGGAGACCGCCGCCGGCCTGACCCTCGACGGCTTCAAGGACTACTGGCAGAACATCGAGCTGTACGCCGGCAACGCCCAGGCGGCGCACGACCTGATCCTCGCCGAGGACGGCGTCGCGTACTGGGCGGACACCTGGGACAGCGACAACGCCTACCTGGTCGACACCAAGGCCATCCCGGCCGAGGTCCCTGCCGACGACCACTTCCTCATGCCGGACGTGTGGGACGCCTACGTCGCCGCGTACGGCGCCGACGAGTCCGGCTACTGACCCGAGACGTCACGCACAGGAGAGCTGCACACACATGAGCGTCAAGATCCACCACATCGTCACCGGGGAGCTGGAGAGCTCGTTGGCGGTGTCCCTGCTGAACTCGGGGGCGCACCCCGCCGTCCCGCACGAGCACCGGCTGCCCTACGGCTTCCGCGACGACATCGTCCGGCGTGACGGGTCCGTGCAGTCCGGCGTCATGGTCCCGGTGCCCGTCTGGCTGCTCGAGGGCACCGAGAAGATCACCATCGTCGACACCGGGCTGGGCGACATCGACGAGGTCTCGGCGATGCAGAGCCGGTACGGGGTCGACTTCGTCGCCTCCCGCACCGCCGACCAGGACCTGGTCGCCGGGCTCGCCGCGCACGGCGTGCGCCCGGAGGACGTCGAGGTGGTGGTGCTCACCCACCTGCACTTCGACCACGTGGGCAACAACGAGCTCTTCCCGAACGCGACCTTCGTCGTGCAGCAGGACGAGCTCCCCCAGGCGACGAACCCGCCGAACTTCTGCATGTTCTACTACCCGGAGTACGCGTACAAGATCGACGCCGTCCGGGACCGTCTCCGGGTGGTCGACGGCGACGTGCAGATCGACCCGGCGGTGCGGCTGGTGAAGGTCGGTGGGCACACCCCGGGCTGCATGGTCGTGATGGTCGAGACCGCGGTCGGCACCGTCTGCCTGACCAGCGACGTGATGTACAACTACAAGAACCTCGAGCTGAACTGGCCGATGGGCTCGTTCTGGGACCTGCCCGAGCTGATGTCCGGCTACGACCGGCTGCACCGGGAGGCGGACATCATCGTCCCGGAGCACGACTGGAAGTTCCGCGAGCTCTACCCGACCGGGACCATCGGATGACCGCCCCGACCGCGCCCCGCGCGCTGCTCCTCGGCGAGTCGTGGACGACGCACATGATCCATCAGAAGGGCTTCGACTCCTTCACGACGACGGAGTACGTCGAGGGCGGTACCGAGTTCCGCGCCGCCCTCGAGGACGGCGGCTGGCAGGTCACCCATCTGCCGGCGCACACCATCGAGTCCCGCTTCCCGCTCACCCTGGACGGGCTGCGACAGTATGACCTGGTGGTGATCAGCGACGTCGGTGCCAACACCTTCCTGCTGACCCGCGCCGTCTTCGCCCGCAGCGAGCCCGAGCCGAACCGCCTCCAGCTCCTGCGCGACTACGTGCTCGGCGGCGGTGGCCTGCTCATGGTGGGCGGCTACCTGTCGTTCTCCGGGGTCGACGGCAAGGCGCGTTACGCGGGCAGCCCCATCGACGACCTGCTGCCTGTGGACGTCCTCGAGGTGGACGACCGCGCGGAGCACCCGGAGGGCGCCCCCGTGACGGTGCTGGCCGGCTCGCACCCGGCGCTCGGCGGTGTCGGCACGCACTGGCCGAGCCTGCTCGGCTTCAACCGCACCCGAGCGCGGCCGTCGGGCCGGGTGCTCGCCGAGGTCGGCGGGCACCCGCTGGTCGCCGTGGCGGAGGCCGGTGCCGGGCGGACCGGTGTGTTCACGTCGGACATGTCGCCGCACTGGGCACCCCCCGCGTTCCTGGCCTGGGACGGGTACGGACCGTTGTGGCGCGGCCTCGCCGGATGGGTCGCCGGCCGATGACCGACGCCTCGGGGCCGGTCGACCTGGCGTCGACCCGGTCGACCGGCCCGGGAGCGTCCACGCCCACCGACCACGACGCCGACGGGCTCGTGGTCGTGGTCGGGTCGGCGAACCTGGATGTCGTCGGGCACGTCGAGCGCCGGCCGGCTCCGGGTGAGACCGTCCTCGGCACCGACTACACCGAGACCCCGGGCGGCAAGGGGCTGAACCAGGCGGTCGCGGCCGCCCGGCTCGGCCACGCGGCGCTGGTGGCCGCCGTGGGCGACGACCAGGCCGGAGACCTGCTGCGCGCGCACCTCGAGCGCCACGGGGTGGACGTCTCCCACCTCGCAACGGTCGACGCCCCCACCGGACGGGCCCTCATCACCGTGACCCCCGACGGCGAGAACAGCATCGTCGTCGCCGCGCTCGCCAACGGCCTGCTCACCCCCGCTGCCGTGACCACGGCGCTCGACCGGCTGCGCCCGCAGGTCGTCCTCGTCCAGCGGGAGATCCCGCCTGCGGCGGTGGCGGCGGCCGCCGCCTGGGCGAAGGTGGCGGGAGCCGTGCTGGTGCTCAACCCCAGCCCGGTGGCCGGGACTCCGCCGGAGCTGCTCGCCCGCACGTCGGTGCTGGTGGCGAACGTGCACGAGGCTCGCACGCTGCTCGGCACGCAGGACGACGGACCCGCCCTGGCCGCGGGCCTCGCGGCGCTGTGCCCCGGTGCCGTGGTCACCGCCGGGGGCGGCGGTTGCTGGGTCGCGCAGGGTGGTCGGACGGCCCAGGGCGCGCAGACAGCCTTCGGAGGACGGACAGCTCAGGGGGCGCGGGTCGAGCACGTGCCGGCGCTGCGGGGAGTCGTGGCCGTCGACACCACGGGGGCGGGCGACGCCTTCGCCGGGACGCTCGCCGCCCGGCTGGCTCAGGGGGCGGAGCTCGTCGAGGCGGTCCGGCAGGCGACCGCGGTCGCGGGGCGCCTCGTCGGGCTGCCGCGCGACCGCCGCTGACCGTCGGGTCCCGCGGCCGCGACGGCCGGCAGACGACAGTCCGGCCCGCAGGCGGAATCCGTCCGGTGGCGGTGACCGCTCAGCGGATCTCCGCGCCGTCCTCCCGGCGGTTGCGGCCGAGCGTGCGCAGGAAGTGCGGGCCGGAGGCCGCCAGCGCCCGCTCGTAGTCTGCGGCCCACGTGCCGTAGGGGTCCAGCGCCAGCGCGTCGTTGGTGAAGCGGGGGTCGTCGGTGAGCTCCGTGACGCAGAACTCGGGGATGACGAGGTCCGTCACCGGACCGCTGCGCTCGACCTCGGCCACCATCAGCGGGGCGTTGCTCCCGGCGAACGTGTCCACCACCCACCCGTCGCCGCCCAGCCACACCGCGTGCCGGGTCTTGGCGACCCGCAGCCCGCCGCGCCGGACGAGCTCGACGCCGACAGTCACGTCGATCTCCCGCTCCGCCTCGTACCGGGTGCCCTCGACCATCGGGCCCTTCACGGTGACCGCGCAGAAGTCCACGTCGGCGGCGTAGCGGTCGAGCAGCGTCAGCTCGTCGAGCGCGAGGTCCACCCCGCCAGCGACCTCGGGCACCTGTGCGCGCACCCGCAGCGCGTAGCCCTCGTCGGACAGCAGGTAGCTCTGCACGATGAGCGCTGGGGCGTCGTCGAGCAGCCCGGCGGGCACGTCGCGCACCCAGAACCGCCGCTCGAACTCGAAGTCGCCGTACCCGGTCTCGCTCATCGCCGGCACCGCCCCGTCGTGGCCATGTCCCGAGGCTATTGCCCCGCGGCGCCGGACCGGTGGACCCGGGCCTCGTACCGCTCGCCCCGTCTCGGCCCGTCTCAGCCCGTCTCGGCCCGCGACGCCGTCCGCACCCACGCCCGCGGTGTCGGATCCCGCCCTTCTTCCCCACCGCCTGCGTCCGATCCCGCCGCTCTTGTGACGTGTGGGGCTGAGGTGGACGACGAGACTCGCTCCCGGCCCACGCCGGCCGAAGAGCGGCGGGATCCGACACGACGCCGAGCAAAGAGCGGCGGGATCCGACACCACGCCGAGCAAAGAGCGGCGGGATCCACAGGACGCTGGCCGAAGCACCGCGGGGTATGCCGAGGCACCCCGGGCCAGGATCGGCAGGCGGGTCGAGGCCGGTCGGCAGGCCCGGCGATGGGCCGGTGGCGCCGGCCTGCGAGCCCTGTGACAGATGATGTGCCACAATGGTCGTGATGGGCAGCGCGAACCTGCGCGCCCCGCGTCGTGGAGTCCCCCAAGTTCTCTGGCGGCGGACCCCGACCCACAGCCCCGAGAGGCCACCTCCTTCATGACATCCTTCGCCGACCTTGGCGTGCCCGCCGCGCTCGTCCGCTCCCTGCTGGACCGCGGCATCACCGACCCGTTCCCCATCCAGACCGCCACGCTGCCGGACACCCTGCGGGGCGCCGACGTGCTCGGCCGCGGCCGCACCGGCTCCGGCAAGACGCTGGCCTTCGCGCTGCCGGTCGTGACCCGGCTCGCCGCCGCAGCGACCCGGCGCACGGCCCGCCGGCCGCGTGCGCTCGTGCTGTGCCCGACCCGTGAGCTCGCCACGCAGATCGACGCGACGCTCGCCCCGCTCGCCCAGGCCGTCGGCCTGCGGACCACCACCGTCTTCGGCGGCGTCTCGCAGTCCCGCCAGGTCGCGGCGCTCGACGCCGGCGTCGACGTGCTCGTCGCCTGCCCGGGCCGCCTGCAGGACCTGCTCGACCAGCGCCTGCTCACGCTCGACGGCGTCGAGATCACGGTGCTCGACGAGGCCGACCACATGGCCGACCTCGGCTTCCTGCCGGTGGTGCGCCGGATCCTCGACCGTACCCCGGCCGGCGGCCAGCGCCTGCTGTTCTCCGCCACCCTGGACAACGGGGTCGACGTGGTCGTCCGCCGGTACCTGACGAAGCCCGTCGAGCACTCCGTGGACTCGGCGCAGTCGCCGGTCGTGACCATGACGCACCACATCCTGGAGGTGTCCGACGCCGCCGCGAAGAAGGCCGTCGTCGAGCAGCTCGCGGCCGGCACCGGGCGCCGGGTCCTGTTCATGCGGACCAAGCACCACGCCAAGCGGCTCGCCCGCCAGCTCACCGCCGACGGCATCCCGGCGGTCGACCTGCACGGCAACCTCGGCCAGGGTGCACGCGAGCGCAACCTCGCGGCCTTCGCGTCCGGCCAGGTGAGCGTCCTCGTGGCGACCGACATCGCCGCACGCGGCATCCACGTCGACGACGTGGAGCTCGTCGTGCACGTGGACCCGCCGGCCGAGCACAAGGCGTACCTGCACCGCTCCGGCCGCACCGCGCGTGCCGGGTCGGGCGGCGAGGTCGTCACGCTGGTGCTGCCCGAGCAGCGCGGTGACGTGCGCACGCTGCTGCGTGCCGCGAAGATCACCGCCCAGCCCCGGCCGGTCAGCCCGGGCGACGCGACGCTCGTGCGCCTGAGCGGCGAGGTCGCCCCGCGCCGCACGCTCGCGCCCGCCCGTCTCGAGCAGCCCGCGGGACGTGACGGCGCCCGCCGCGGCGCCGGCCAGACCTCGTCCCGGGGCGGCACCTCACAGGGCGCCCAGCGGGGTGCCCAGCGCGGCGGTCGTCGTAGCGGCGGCGCGGCGGTGCCCGCCGTCCGCACCGCTGCCCCGGAGCGCGGCGCCGGACCGCGGCAGGAGCCCGCAGTCATGACGACCGGCGGCATGACGAGCAGCAGCACGACGTCCAGCGGCGCGGTCGCGCGCCGCGGTCCGCGCCGGGCCACCGCACCCGCCGGCGCGCCCGGGACGCCCGGTGCCCCCGTCGCGTCGGCACCCCGTCCCGGTCAGCCGGGCACGGTCCCGGCCACCGAAGGACGGCCGGCGACCTCCGGTGAGGGCGCCGGCCGGCGCCGCCGGCGCGGCGGCCGTGGACGCGCTCAGCGTCCCGCCTCCCCCGCCGCGCACAGCATCACGGCGCGCTGAGCCCCGCCGGTCCGACGACCGGCGCCCGCCCCGAACGATGCACGAGGCCCGTACCCCGACCGCCGAGGTACGGGCCTCGTCATGTCCGGGACTCTCGACATGCAAGTATTCGCTTGCCTATTGTGTGCGAGTGGGAGACGTCTATCAGGCGCTCGCCGACCCGACCCGGCGGCTCATCCTCGACGAGCTGTCGGACCGGGACGGCCAGAGCCTGTTCGAGCTGTGCGGCCGGCTGGCCGTACGGCACGGCATCGGCTCGAGCCGGCAGGCGATCTCCCAGCACCTGTCCGTCCTGGAGGACGCCGGGCTGGTCAGCTCCAGCCGCTCCGGGCGGACGAAGCTCCTCCACCTGCACACCGAGCCGCTGCGCGAGATCGCCGAGCGCTGGCCCGTCGACCCGAAGGACTGACATGGGCATCCGGATCAACCTGACGAGCGTGTTCGTCGACGACCAGGCCAAGGCGCTCGCGTTCTACACCGAGCAGCTCGGCTTCCTGCCGAAGACCGACGTGCCCCTCGGTGAGCACCGCTGGCTCACCGTCGTCGGCCCCGACGACCCGGACGGCACCGAGCTGCTGCTCGAGCCCGACGAGCACCCGGCGGCGAAGGCCTACACGGCCGCGCTCGTCGCCGACGGCATCCCGGCCGCGTCCTTCGCGGTCGACGACGTGACGGCCACGCACGCCGAGCTCACCGCCCGCGGGGTCCGCTTCACGCAGGAGCCGACCGCGATGGGGCCCGTCGTGACCGCCGTCCTCGACGACACCTGCGGGAACCTGCTCCAGCTCACCAGCCCCGCTTGAGGCCACGCCGGCCCGGGGAGCAGTACAGCCGGGCTCAGGTCAGCCGGGCCCAGGTCAGCCGGCGTGCACCACGGGCAGGCCGAACCGAGCGAACAGCTCCGCGCCGAACCACACGGTGACGTGCCGGACCAGGCCGTCCGCCACGTCGAGCACCTGCACCTGGAACGCCCGGTGCACGCCGTCCTCGCCCTCCATGTAGAGGGCGAAGGAGGGCGCGCCGTTGGCCCGCACGGGCACCATCCGCATGGACCCCGGTCCGGTGGCCGGGCACCACGTGCTGATGAGCCGCGCGACGTCCGGACGACCGGAGTACCAGCCCGGGTACGGCGGCATCTCCCAGACCACGTCGGCGGCCATGACCTCGACGATCGCCGCGACGTCGTAGGCCTCGAAGGCCGCCAGGTAGGCGTCGAGCAGCCGGCGCAGCCGATCCTCGTCGAGCGGCGCGACGTCGGCCGCGTCGATGCGTGCCACCTGCGCCCGGGCCCGCTGCAGGGTGGAGTTGACCCCGGCGACGGTCAGGTCCAGGGCGTCGGCGACCTCGGCGGCGCTCCAGGCCAGCACGTCGCGTAGCAGCAGGACCGCGCGCTGCTGCGCCGTCAGGTGCTGCAGGGCCGCCACGAAGGCCAGCCGCACGCTGTCCCGGTCCACGGTCACCGCTGCGGGGTCCACCGGCTCGGACCCCCACAGCACGGTGTCGGGCAGCGGCTCGAGCCACGGGACGGTGGTGTCCTGCCGGGGCTCGACGGCCGGGTCGGCCGCCGGAGCACCCAGGCCGGTGGGCAGCGGGCGACGCCGCCGACCTTCCAGGTGCGTCAGGCAGGCGTTGGTCGCGATGCGGAACAGCCAGGTCCGCAGCGAGGAACGGTTCTCGAAGCCGCGCATGGCCCGCCAGGCCCGCAGGTACGTCTCCTGGACCATGTCCTCGGCGTCCTGCACCGAGCCGGTCATGCGGTAGCAGTGAGCCAGGATCTCGCGGCGCAGCGGCTCGACGAGCGTCGCGAAGTCCTGCTCGGTGAGCGCCGTCGACACGCGACGACCGTAGCGGTCATCACCGACACGGCGCTCGGTCCGCTGCCCGACGCAAGCGGTCGGACCGGTACGGCGCCCTCGACCCGATGAGTTCCGTGCGCGGCGCAGGTCAGTACCGGTGCGCCCGGCCGACCGGTCGGGCCACCGCCCCGGCCCTACGGCCACCGACCGGCTCCGGCCGTCAGCACGAATCGAGGACGCCCGCATGGACCGCATGATCTTCGTCAACCTGCCCGTCGAGGACGTCCAGGCGTCCCGGGCTTTCTACACCGGCCTCGGCTTCAGCGTGAACGAGATGTTCAGCGACGACCGAACCGCCTGCATCGTCGTCTCCGACACCATCTTCGTCATGGTGCTGGAGCACGAGCGGTTCGCCGACTTCGTCACCACGCCCATCGCCGACGCCCGCGCGTCGACCCAGGTGCTCAACGCGCTGTCCTGCTCGTCGCGCGCCGAGGTCGACGACCTGGCCGACCGCGCCCTCGCAAACGGCGGCAGCCAGTACCGCCCGACGATGGACGAGAACGGCATGTACCAGCGCGCGGTGGCTGACCCCGACGGGCACGTCTGGGAGCTGATGTACATGGACATGGCGGCCGCGGGAGCCTGACCGGCCGCGTGTCGCCCACCGAGCTCGTCGGTTCGCCACCGGCTCGCCGGTCGCCGCGGCAGGCCTGCGCGACCGGCGAACCGGCGAGCTCGGGGAGGTCACTCACCCCGTGTTCTGCAGGCCCGCGGCCACCCCGTTGACGGTGAGCAGCAGCAGCCGGCGGTCGTCGTCCACCCGCTGCGGGTCCTGCCCGGTCCGCAACGCCCGCAGCGCGCGCAGCTGCAGCAGCGACAGCGCGTCCACGTACGGCGAGCGCAGCTGCACCGCACGGCCCAGGACCCGCCGCCGGGACAGCACCGCCTCGGACTGGGTCGTCTCCAGTACCCAGCGTCGGGTCAGCTCCAGCTCGCCCAGCACCTGCTCGGCGAGGTCGGGCCGGTCACCGAGGGCCAGGTACCGCTCCGCGATACGGGTGTCGGTCTTCGCCAGCGACATCTCCACGTTGTCGATGACCGTGGCGAACAGCGGCCACTGCGCGTAGGCCGCCCGCAGCTCGTCCACGTCGCCGACGCTCTCCAGCGCGGTGCCGAGCCCGTACCAGCCGGCCAGGTTGATGCGAGCCTGCGACCAGGAGAACACCCACGGGATCGCACGCAGGTCGTCCAGGGACTCCACCGACAGTCCCCGGCGGGCGGGCCGGGAGCCGATCGGCAGCAGCCCGAGCTCCTCCAACGGCGTCACCTGGGCGAACCACTGCGGGAAGCCCGGGGAGCGCACCAGTGCGTGGAACCGCTCGCGGGAGGCGACGTCGAGCTGCGCGGCGAGCCGGGCGAACCGCTCGGATGCCGCGGCGTTGCGCTGCTCGACGGACGGGGCGCCGGCCAGCAGCGTCGCCGCGGTGACCTGCTCGATGTGCCGCTCGGCGATCACCGGGTCCCCGTAGCGAGCGAAGATGACCTCGCCCTGCTCGGTGAGCTTGAACCGCCCGTCCACCGACCCCGGCGGCTGGGCGAGGACAGCACGGTTGGCCGGACCGCCGCCGCGGCCGAGCGCCCCGCCACGACCGTGGAACAGCGTCAGCACGATGTCGTGTCGGCGGGCCCACTCGGCGATGCGCCGCTGGGCCGCGTCGAGCGCGAGCGTCGCAGAGACCGGTCCCACATCCTTCGACGAGTCGGAGTAGCCGAGCATGACCTCCATGCGCCGGCCGTTCTCCGCCAGCCGCCGCTGCACCTGCGGCAGCGTCAGCGACTCCTCCAGGATGTCCACGCTCGCCTGCAGATCGGCGAAGGTCTCGAACAGCGGGATCGCGTCGATGACGGGAACCTCGTCCGGGCCGCCGAAGGCCAGCTCGGCCAGTCGGTACACCGCCGCCAGGTGCTCCGCCGACTGCGTGAACGAGACGATGTACCGGCGGGCCGCCGCCTCACCGAACCGGCGCTGCACGGCACCGAGGGCACGGAACGTGTCGAGCACCTCGACCGTGCGCTCCGCCAGGGGGCCGTCGATCCCGTGCTCCGCGATGTCGGCCAGCGCCGCCGCGTGGACCTGGGAGTGCTGCCGGACCTCCAGCTCGGCCAGGTGGAACCCGAAGGTCTGCACCTGCCAGAGCAGCCGCTGCAGCTCGCCGTAGGCGGCACGGGTCGCCCCCGCATCGACCAGCGAACGCTGCACGACGAGCAGGTCGGCCTCGAGCTCGTCCGGCCCGGCGTACGCCAGGTCGGCGTCCCGGGCCCGGGTCGCGGCGATCCGTTCGGCGACGACGAGCAGCACGCGCCGGTGCGGCTCGTTCGGGGCGTCGACGGCCACCCGGTCGGTGAGGTCGGGAGCCAGCGCACGCTGCCGGCGCCACAGGTCGCGCAGCTCGATCGAGGCCGGGGTGCCGGTCCCGTCGAGCGTGAGGACGAGCGCCGTGCGCCGCGTCGACTCACGCAGGACGCCCAGAGCGTGCTCGGAGGCCGTCACCGCGGCGGCCCGGGTGACTTCCGCCGTGACGTTCGGGTTGCCGTCCCGGTCGCCGCCGATCCAGGTGCCGAGCCGGGCGAACGGCCGCACCACCGGCGCCGCCGTGCCCGCCTCGTCGCCCAGCACCCAGTCGTCCAGCCGCCGGTAGACGGCGGGCAGCACGTCGGCCAGCGTCGACTCGAACACGTCGATGACCGTCCGCACCTCGTCCAGCACGGACGGCTTGGCCTGCCGCAGCGGGGCGGTGCGCCACAGCGTGTCGATCTCAGCCAGCAGCCGGCGCTCGTTCTCCGCGAGCGACATGCCGCCGGCGCTACGGAAGTCCCGCTCCGCGACCAGCTCGGCGATGCGCCGGATCGCCCGGGACACCGCCCGGCGACGGGCCTCCGTCGGGTGCGCCGTCAGCACCGGCCGGAACTCCAGGGCCTGCAGCCGGCGCCGCGCCTCGTCGTCCCCGACCTCCTCGGCGAGCTGGACGAAGGCCGCCTCCAGCGAGTCGTCGGGAGCCAGCCGGTCCGGGGCCAGCTCCGACTCGCGCTGCCGCAGCACCCGCACGCGGTGGTACTCCTCGGCCGTGTTGGCCAGGTGGAAGTAGCACGTGAAGGCGCGGGCGACCTGCTCGGCGCGCTCGTGAGAGAAGCCGGCAACGAGGCGCTCTGCCTGCTCGAAGGCGTCGCCGCCGGGCTCGTCGTGTGCGCTGATCGTCAGCTCGCGCAGGCGCTCCACGTCGGCCAGCAGGTCGTCGCCGCCGGCCTCGCGCAGGACACGGCCGAGCAGCCCGCCCAGGAGGCGGACGTCGTTGCGCAGTGGTTCGGGGACCTCGTGGCTCATGACGCCACGACGGGGTGCGGAAGCAGGGCTCACGTGGGTCAACCTAAGACACGTCCTCGCTGGTCCGGGCGACGTGCAAGACGGATAAAGAATCCTCTCGCCCACCGGGCGCCGATCGCGACAGCGCCACTTCCCGGCGACCTCGCCGGCACGAGCACACGAGGTCGCCGGAAAGTGGCGAGCTGGGGCATGCAGCGGCCGCAGATGGCACGTGACTGCTCAGGACAGGTGCTCGGCCAGGAAGTCGAGCGTCAGCCGCCACGCGTCCGCCGCCGCCGCCGGCACGTACGAGCCGGCGTTGGTGTCGTTGAAGAACGCGTGACCGGCCTCCGGGTACACCTTGTCGGTGAGGTCGACCCCGGCGGACCTCGCGGCGGCACGCACCCGCGGCAGGTCGGCCATGAGCCGCTCGTCGGTCCCGCCGTAGATCGCGAGCACCGGGCAGGAGATGGCCGCGATCTGCTCGTCGGCCGGTGCCTGCCCGTAGAAGGGGACGGCGGCGGCGACCCGGTCGTCGGCCGCCGCGAGGGCGAACGCGTACGTGCCGCCGAAGCAGAAGCCGACCACGCCGACCGGCCCGGCGCCCTCCGCCACGAGCCCCTCGACGACCTTCTCCAGCCGCTCGACCGTGGCCCGGGCGAACTCCGGGTCCCGAGCGGTGCCGAACTTCTCGCGCAGCACCGGCTGGGCGGCCAGCCGCTTGGCCTCGTCCGGGTCGTGCATCAGGGCCATGAGCTCGGCCCCTGCCTTCGGGGTGATGCCGGCGTCGGAGAGCACGTCGGGGGCGACCACCCGGTACCCCTCGGCGGCGAACCTGTCCGCCACGTCGGTGATGTGCTCCACGAGCCCCCAGATCTCGTGGATGACGATGAGGGTGCCGCGCGACGAGCCCGCCGGCTCGGCACGGTAGACGCTGACGCCGTCGATCTGCTGGTGGGTTCCCATGACGGTCACCCTAGGCAACGACTCGCCGCACGACACCTCCCCCCGGAGGTACCCGTCAGGCGGTCGGCGTCGGGATCGTCGCGGTGTCGATGACGAAGCGGTAGCGCACGTCGGACTTCAGCACCCGCTCGTACGCCGCGTCCACGTCGTCGGCCCCGACCAGCTCGATCGTCGCGGCCAGCCCGTGCTCGGCGCAGAAGTCGAGCATCTCCTGCGTCTCGCGGATGCCGCCGATGTTCGACCCGGCGATCGACCGGCGCTGCGAGGTCAGCGAGAACACCTGGTAGCTGTCCGGGTGCTCCGGCAGGCCGACGTTCACCAACGTCCCGTCACGGCGCAGCAGCGACAGGATCTGGTCGACGTCGAAGTTCGCCGAGACGGTGTTGACCAGCAGGTCGAAGTACCCCGCACGCTCCACGAACGTCTGCGGGTCGCTCGTCGCCCGGTAGTCATCGGCCCCGAACGCCAGGCCGTCGTCCCGCTTGGACAACGTCCGCGACAGGACGGTCACCTCGGCACCGAGGGCGTGCGCGATCTTCACGCCCATGTGCCCGAGCCCGCCCATCCCGATGATGCCGACCCGCTTGCCGGGCCCGGCGCCCCAGTGTCGCAGCGGCGAGTACAGCGTGATGCCGGCGCACAGCAGCGGCGCCGCGACGTCGAGCGGGATCGCGTCCGGGATGCGCAGCACGTAGTTCTCGTCGGCGACGATCTGCGTCGAGTAGCCGCCGTAGGTGGGCTCGCCGGTGTACTCGCGGCCGTTGTACGTCGCGACGTTGCCGCGCAGGCAGTACTGCTCCTGGCCGTCGAGGCAGTTGACGCACTCCCGGCACGAGTCCACGAAGCAGCCGATGCCGACGCGGTCACCGACCGCGTACCGGGTGACCCCGCTGCCGACCTCCGCGACGACGCCGGCGATCTCGTGGCCCGGGACCATCGGGAAGATCCGCTGGCCCCACTCGGCACGGGCCTGGTGGATGTCGGAGTGACAGATGCCGGCGTAGGCGATGTCGATGCGGACGTCGTGCGGGCGCAGGTCGCGCCGCTCGATGGTGGAACGCTCGAACGGGGCCCCGGCCGACGGCGTGACCAGGGCGGAGACGGTGGTGGGCATGGTGTCCTCTCAGACGACGAGGCGGCGACGAGACCGCCGGCTCCGACCCTAGAACTCCCGGGCCCGCACGTGCAGCGCCCGTCTCACCACCCCTGTGACTGTCCCTCCTCCGCCGCGCACACCGTCGGTGGAGGGGCCGTCAGGTGCACCAGCTTGTCGGGGTTGACGACGATGAGGATCCTCTCGATCCCCGCGTCGGACGCGTCGGTGGACACCACGGCGATCGGCGTCCCGGCGCCGTCGCGGACGAGCATCGCGGCCCCGCCGTTCACGTCCGCCGCCTCCAGCAGCGCATCGCGCCAGTACTTGCGCAGCACGTTGTCGAGCAGGGTCACGACGCGCGCAACCCCCACCAGGTCCTTCTGCGCGGCATGGGTCCGTCCGCCGCCGTCCGCACGGGCCACCACGTCGTCGGCAAGGAGGCGTTCGAGGTCGTCGAGCCGACCGTGCCGGGCGGCGGCGACGAAGGCCTCCAGCAGCTCGCGCTGCCGCTCCCGGGACGCTGGCGCCCGTCGTTCGGAGGTCAGCGCCAGCCGGGCCCGGTGGACGACCTGGCGGGCGTTGGCCTCCGACACGTCGAGCGCCACGGCGACCTGCCGATACGTGTAGTCGAACGCTTCCCGCAGCACGTAGGCCGCACGCTCCGTGGGCGACAGCCTCTCCAGCAGCAGGAGCACCGCCAGCTCGAGCGCCTCGGCCCGCTCCGCACCCAGCGTCGGGTCGTCACGGGTGTCGACCGGCTCCGGGAGCCACGGGCCCAGGTAGGTCTCACGCCGCGCCCGCGCGCTGGTCGCCGCGGTGATCGCGAGCCGGGTGGTGATCGTCGTGAGGAACGCCGCCGGGTTCTGCACGTCGGCCCGATCCGTACGTTGCCACCGGATCCACGCGTCCTGCACCACGTCCTCGGCCTCGGCCACCGATCCGAGCATCCGGTAGGCGATGCCGAACAGCCGGGGCCGGACGCCGAGGAACTCCGCGACGTCACGCTCGCGAAGCTCCGGGGGTCGAGCAGGCGCAGGGTCGCGCGTCATGGACCTCACCATAGGGCTGGACCTCGCTCAGTGAGCCGCCCGCTCCGCCTGCCACTGCGCGAGGCTGGTCGGCGCCAGGGTGGCGTCCGCCCCGAGCGGGACGATGGTCGCGTCGTCCAGCAACGTCCCGAAGTAGCGAGCCCCCGGATCGGAGACGACCTCGCGCGTGTCCCCCGCCTCGGCGAGCACACCCCGCAGGAGCTCGTCCATCCGGTAACGCTGTGGTCCGGCGACCTCGAGGACGCCGTTGACGGGGACGGAGACCGCGACCTCTGCGAGGGCGGCGGCCACGTCGCGGGCGGCGATCGGCTGGATGGCGCCGGTCGAGACCCGTGCGACCCCGTCCTGGGTGGCGGAGTCGGCGATGGTGAGGAGGAACTCGAAGAACTGGGTGGCCCGGACGATGGTGTACGGCACCGCCGACTCCGCGATGAGCCGTTCCTGAGCCACCTTGGCCCGCAGATACCCGCTCTCCGGGGCGCGGTCGGCCCCGACGATGGACAGCGCGACGTGGTGGCCGACCCCTGCCTGCTGCTCGGCGAGCAGCATGTGCGTGGTCGACGTCGTGAAGAACTCCAGGACGTCCGCCGGCGCGAACGAGGGCGAGTTCGTCACGTCGACCACGACGTCGGCCCCCGTCAGCACGTCCGCCAGCCCTTCGCCCGTCACCGCGTTCACACCCAACGACGGTGCTGCCGGGACAGCCTCGTGACCCCGCTCGCGCAGCAGTGCGACGACCTGTGCGCCGACCTGCCCCGTTCCTCCGATCACGACCACCTTCATGGTGCTCCTCCTGTCCGTGGTGCGCGACGAGCAGGCGCCCGCCGCTGTCACCACGACGACCGCGGGACGTCGCCGACCGTGACAGCCCGCCGCGTGGCGGTCGTCACAACGCCGGTGGTGAGCCTGCCGCCCGCCCCGTCAGGCCCGCGATGTCCGGCATGACCTGGATGGTCAGCGGCTCGCCGCCGTGGTCGACGATCCACTTCGAGTAGGAGCTCGACGCGCCGAACGCCGCGCCGCAGCAACCGACGATGCCGACCGTCTTGCCGGACAGGTCCATGAGGTCCTCGATGCCGGAGTCGGCACGCACCGTGACCGCCGCTGCGCTGTTGCCGGTGTTCTCCGCGATGACCGAGACCATCTCCCGGCCCTCCTGGATGGGCGGGAACAGGTTCGGCGTGCCGTTGTCAGCGATGACGAGCTTGCCGGCCGCGAGGTTGGCGCCCTGCACCGACCCCTGGGACACCACCGTGACGTCCAGCCCCACCTTGTCGAAGATCCCCTGCTCCAGGGCCCAGTAGAAGCCCGCCATCGTGACGTTGGGGCTGACGATGCCGACGGTCAGCGGGATCTTCTCCGTCGGCAGCGCGGTGGCGGTGGTGCCCGGCTCGGCACCGGGGTCGGAGGAGCCGCCGCCGCAAGCCGCGAGCAGGGCGCTCGCGGCGGTCACCAGCGCGACGGCGGACAGCGCACGGCGGGGCACGCGCCGCCGTGTCGAGCGTGACGTGGTCCACAGAGTGCTCACGTTGAGGTCCTTCCTCATTGAAGTCCCGCGCGTTTCGTCTTGCGAAACGTGCTACTGCGTAGCAGAATGCTGGCATGGTAACGACGTCGCTCGATGAGCTGTCAAGTGGCCCCGCGGCGACCTCGGACGGTGCCCGTCGACGCCGCGGCGGACGGACGTCCGACGCCGGCAACGCGGTCTCGAAGACCCTGCGCGTGCTCGAGGCGGTGGCTGCCGAGCGCGAGTTCCGGCCCCTGGGGGAGATCGCCGCCCTCGCCGAGGTCCCCAAGCCGACCGCGTACCGGATCCTGGCGTCGCTCGCCGACGAGGACTACGTCATCCGGCACGAGAAGCGCGGATACGCGAGCGGCCCCCGGCTGCGGGTGCTGACCTACTCGCTCATGGGCGACGACGGCATCGACGACGTGCTGGCCGAGCTGTCCGAGCGCACCCGGCAGACCACCAACTTCGGGCTCCGCAGCGGCGCCGACGCCATCTACACGCACAAGCGCGACGGCGCCCAGCCGTACCAGGTGCGCCCCAACCTCGGCATGCGGCTGAGCCTGCACGCCACCGCCATCGGCAAGTCGATCCTCGCCTGGCTCCCCCGCGACGAGGTGCGCGCCATCCTCGACCGGACCGGTCTGCCCGCGCTGACGGACCTGACCATCACCGACCTCGACCGTCTCCTGGACGAGCTGGACGAGACCCGCGAGCGCGGCTGGTCGGTCGACGACGAGGAGAACGAGAAGTCGATCCGCTGCATCGCCGCCCCGGCGCTGGCGTCCGACGGCACCGTGCTCGGCGCGGTCAGCGTCTCGACATTGACGTTCGTCATGGAACGGCCGGCCCTGGAGGCCCTGGCGCCGCACGTCCTGGACGCCGCGCGCAAGATCGGTGCGCTGCTGCGCCCCTGAGTCGCCGCGGGCGCCGCCCGACGCGGGTGCCGCCGCGCCGCGTGGCCGCATGGTCACCACCACCGCCGACGGCGCTGCACACCGGATGACGGCGCTGGTCACTGCCGGCGCCGTCGCCGTACGCCCAGCGCCGTCGAGGGTTTCCGGAGCCGTCGGGCGATCGGGGAGTCGGCACGTTGGTGGATATCTGATCCAACGGAGCCGGGCCGCGCGCTAGGATGGTCGGCGAGTCTGGTAGTGAGCCTGGTCTTGGGCTGTTGTGATCGTCCCTCGGTCAGGAGAACCATGCCTGCACGCCTGCTCCCCTCCCCTGCCCTGCCCTCCGACGTGGACTTCGTCGACGGGTCGGCCGCCCAGGCCTACGTCCCCACGGCGGCACAGGTCGACGCCGCGCTGGACGTGATCGAGACCGGCGCGACGCCGGACGACGCCCAGGCCGAGGTGCTGCTCCACGCCCGCGGCGCCGCGCTCGACCGGCTGCTCACCGTGGCCGGCCGGCTGCGGGACGCCGGCCTGGAGACCGCCGGCCGCCCCGGGGTCATCACCTACTCGCGCAAGGTGTTCATCCCGCTGACCCACCTGTGCCAGGACCGCTGCCACTACTGCATCTTCGTGATGACCCCCGGCAAGCTCGCGAAGGCCGGGAAGGCGCCGTACTTGTCCGAGGAGGAGGTGCTGGAGATCGCCCGGCAGGGCGCGGCGATGGGCTGCAAGGAGGCCCTGTTCACGCTGGGCGACCGGCCCGAGGCCCGCTGGGCGGTGGCCCGCGAGTGGCTGGACGAGCACGGGTTCGAGTCCACCCTCGACTACGTGCGGCACATGGCGGTGCGGGTGCTGGAGGAGACCGGCCTGCTGCCGCACCTCAACCCCGGCGTCATGAGCTGGGCGGAGATCCAGCGGCTGCGTCCGGTGGCACTGTCCATGGGCATGATGCTGGAGACGACGTCCAAGCGGCTGTGGTCGGAGAAGGGCGGCCCGCACTTCGGCTCCCCCGACAAGGACCCGGCCGTGCGACTGCGGGTGCTGGAGGACGCCGGTCGCTCCCGTGTCCCGTTCACCACCGGCCTGCTGCTCGGCATCGGCGAGACGTACCCCGAGCGCATCGAGGCGATCCAGGCGTTGGGCGAGGTGTCGCGGCGGTACGGGAACGTCCAGGAGGTCATCATCCAGAACTTCCGTGCCAAGGAGTCCACCGCGATGATGCACGCGGCGGACCTGGCGCCGGAGGAGTACGCCGCGGCGGTGGCGGTGACCCGGCTGCTGCTCGGGCCGGACGCCCGCGTGCAGACCCCGCCGAACCTCACGGACCCCGACGAGCTGGCCCTGCTGGTGCGGGCCGGCATCGACGACTGGGGCGGTGTCAGCCCGCTCACCCCGGACCACGTGAACCCCGAGCGTCCCTGGCCGCAGATCGACACCCTCGCGCACCTCACGGCGCTGTCCGGGTACACGCTGCGCGAGCGGCTCACCGCCCACCCGCACTACCTGCGCGACCCGGAGACCTGGTTCGACCCGCGCGTCGTGCCGCACATCCAGGCGCTGGCCGGTCCGGACCACCTGGCCGACGAGAGCCTGCACCCGGTGGGCCGCCCGTGGGCGGCCCACCTCCGGCAGGCTTCGAGCAGCGGGACGACGGGCAGCCCGACGGTGAGCAGCCGGTCCACGCCCGTCGCCCGCCTCCTGGCCCGTGCCGCCGAGGACCCCGCCGGGCTGTCCGACGACGAGTACGTCACGCTCCTGCAGGCCGAGGGCGCCGACCTGGACGCGCTGGCGGCGCTGGCCGACGAGGTACGTCGCGACC
>Ga0164243_10003128_pt1 | contig 26694 bp, 19 predicted proteins | sample OricompcompostOP_FD_108781 | JGI IMG/M metagenome (GOLD analysis project Ga0164243, IMG submission 108781) | Organic Plus compost microbial communities from Emeryville, California, USA - Original compost - Organic plus compost (OP) | ecosystem: Engineered > Solid waste > Mixed feedstock >...
CGGGCTGCCGGTTTCCATGACGCGGATCAGCGGCAGCGTGGGCTTGCCCTCGCGCAGGTCGTCGCCCACGTTCTTGCCCAGGGCCTCGGCCTCGCCGCTGTAGTCCAGCACGTCGTCGACCAGCTGGAAGGCGGTGCCGATGTGCCGGCCGTAGGCCGCGGCGGCGGCTTCCCGCTCGGGGGTGGCGCCGGCCAGCACCGCGCCCACCTGGGCGGCGGCCTCGAACAGCTTGGCCGTCTTGTAGCGCACGACCTGCAGGTAGCGCTCCTGGGACGTGTCCGGGTCGTGCACGTTGAGCAGCTGCAGCACCTCGCCCTCGGCGATGACGGTGGTGGCCTGCGACAGGATGGCCATGACGCGCATCGAATCGGCCTCGACCATCATCTCGAAGGAGCGCGAATACAGGTAGTCGCCCACCAGCACGCTGGCGGCGTTGCCGAAGACCGCATTGGCCGTGCCGCGCCCGCGCCGCAGCTCGGACTCGTCGACCACGTCGTCGTGCAGCAGGGTGGCGGTGTGGATGAACTCCACCACGGCGGCCAGCAACTGGTGGTGGCTGCCCTGGTAGCCCAGGGCGCGCGCGACCATCAGCAGCAGCGCCGGGCGCATGCGCTTGCCGCCGGCGCCGATGATGTAGTCGCCGATGGTGCGGATCAGCACCACGTCCGAGTCCAGCCGGGCGCGGATGACGGCGTCGACCGCCTTCATGTCGTCGGCGATGGGGGCGAGCAGCTCGGGGAGTTTCAAGATGCGGATCCGGATGAAAAAACGCCGCCCCTGGGGCGGATGGTGGTACTGTTGCCGGCTGGGCGCCAGGCCGCGCCCGGCAGGGGCGCAACCGGCCGGCGGACAGCGGGCCGGCTCGCGGGCAAGCACGCGATTATACGGACTGGCGCCCGCGCTTTGCCATTTTTGTCAAGAAATCCTTGACGGGCATGGCTTTTTCCGGATAAGATCGCGAGTTCGGCGTAATGGCCGAACTTTCTTTTTCCAATCCCAAGAGGATTCCCCATGTACGCGGTCATAAAAACCGGTGGCAAGCAGTATCGCGTTGCCGCTGGCGAAAAACTGAAAATAGAACAGATACCGGCAGACATTGGGCAAGAGATCACGCTCGACCAGGTCCTGTCGGTGGGTGAAGGCGACCAGCTCAAGATTGGCGCCCCGCTCGTTTCCGGCGCCCTGGTCAAGGCCACGGTTCTTGCGCAGGGTCGCCACGACAAGGTCAAGATCTTCAAGATGCGCCGTCGCAAGCACTACCAGAAGCATCAGGGCCACCGTCAGAACTACACCGAGATCCGCATCGACGCCATCACGGCGTAAGGCGCGGCCGGTCAAGCAAGGAGCATATCCATGGCACAGAAAAAGGGCGGCGGCTCGACCCGCAACGGCCGCGACTCCGAAGCCAAGCGGCTGGGCGTCAAGGCCTTCGGCGGCCAGTCCATTCCCGCCGGTTCGATCATCGTGCGCCAGCGCGGCACGCGCTTCCACCCCGGCGTGAACGTCGGCGTGGGCAAGGACCACACGCTGTACGCGCTGGTCGACGGCAAGGTCAGCTTCGCCGTCAAGGGCAAGCTGAACAAGCACACCGTCTCGGTCGTCCCGGCCGAGTAAGCCCCAGCGGCGCGCAGAAAGCCCTGCCGGCAGCGGCAGGGCTTTTTGTTTTGGGGCAGAATCGGCCAGGCAGCCGCGCATCGCGCGGGCCGGCCGCCAGGGCGCAGCGCCCGGAGACATCACCATGAAATTCGTCGACGAAGCCACCATCGAAGTCATCGCCGGCAAGGGCGGCAACGGCGTGGCGAGCTTTCGCCGCGAGAAATTCATCCCCAAGGGCGGCCCGGACGGCGGCGACGGCGGGCGTGGCGGCAGCATACGCGCGGTGGCCGACCGCAACATCAACACCCTGGTCGACTTCCGCTACGCCCGCAAGCACGCCGCCAGGAACGGCGAGAACGGCCGGGGGTCCGACCAGTACGGCGCGGCCGCGCCGGACATCGTGCTGCGCATGCCGGTGGGCACCATGGTGCACGACGCCGACAGCGGCGAGCTGCTGTTCGACCTGGACCGCCACGGCAAGGAAGTCGTGCTGGCCGCCGGCGGCCAGGGCGGGATGGGCAACATCCACTTCAAGTCCAGCACCAACCGCGCGCCGCGCCAGTGCACGCCGGGCAAGCCGGGCGAGCAGCGCCGCCTGCGCCTGGAGCTGAAGGTGCTGGCCGACGTGGGCCTGCTGGGCCTGCCCAACGCGGGCAAGTCCACCCTGATCAGCAAGGTGTCCAACGCCCGGCCCAAGGTGGCCGACTACCCCTTCACCACCCTGCACCCCAACCTGGGCGTGGTGCGCACCTCCGAATCGCGCAGCTTCGTGATCGCCGACATCCCCGGCCTGATCGAAGGCGCGTCCGAGGGCGCCGGCCTGGGCCACCAGTTCCTGCGCCACCTGGCGCGCACGCGGGTGCTGCTGCACCTGGTGGACGTGTCCTCGCCCGACCCCGATACCGATCCGGTGCCGGACGCGGTGGCGGGCGCGCGCGCCATCGTCGAGGAGCTGCGCCGCTACGATCCCGCCCTGCACGCCAAGCCGCGCTGGCTGGTGCTGAACAAGCTGGACATGGCGGCAGACCCGGATGCGCTGCGCGAGCGCTTCTGCCGCGAATACGGCTGGACCGGGCCGGTCTACGGGATCTCCGCGCTGACCGGCGACGGCACGCAGCAGCTGGTCTGGGCGCTGCAGGACGCGCTGGACGCGCTGCGCCGGCAGGAGCAGGAGGAAGCCGACAAGGCCGCCGGCACCTGGGTGGCCGAGGACCCGCGCTTCGACGAGACGCGCGACTAGCTAAAATCGCCGGCCATGACCTCCGCTGCCTCCGCCGCTTCCGCCGTCTCCGTCGTCGCTTCCGCCACCCGCCTGGTGGCCAAGGTGGGCTCGTCCCTGGTGACCAACGAGGGCCGCGGCCTGGACAAGGCGGCGGTGGCGCACTGGGCCGGGCAGATCGCCACGCTGCGCCGGCAGGGCCGGCAGGTGGTGCTGGTGTCCAGCGGCGCCATCGCCGAAGGCATGGCCCGGCTGGGCTGGGCCCGGCGCCCGGCCGTCATGCACGAGCTGCAGGCCGCCGCCGCGGTGGGCCAGATGGGCCTGGCCCAGGCCTACGAGGCCGCCTTCGCCGAGCACGGCCTGCGCACCGCGCAGATCCTGCTCACCCACGAGGACCTGGCCGACCGGCGCCGCTACCTGAACGCGCGCTCCACCCTGTTCGCCCTGCTGCGCCTGGGCGTGGTGCCCATCGTCAACGAGAACGACACGGTGGTCATCGACGAGATCCGCTTCGGCGACAACGACACGCTGGGCGCGCTGGTGACCAACCTGATCGAGGCCGACGCGCTGGTCATCCTGACCGACCAGCGCGGCCTGTACGAGGCCGACCCGCGCAAGCACCCGGACGCCCGTTTCGTCAGCCATGCGCAGGCCGGCGACGCCGCCCTGGAAGCCATGGCCGGCGGCGCCGGCAGCAGCGTGGGCACCGGCGGCATGCTGACCAAGGTGCTGGCGGCCAAGCGCGCCGCGGGCAGCGGCGCGCACACGGTGATCGTCTCGGGCCGCGAGCCCGACGTGCTGGTGCGCCTGGCCGCCGGCGAATGCGTGGGCAGCGAGCTGCGCGCCCTGCTGCCGGTGTGGTCGGCGCGCAAGCAGTGGCTGGCCGACCACCTGCGCCTGCGCGGGCGCGTGACCCTGGACGCGGGCGCCGTGCGCGCGCTGACCCAGGAGGGCAAGAGCCTGCTGCCCATCGGCGTGTGCGCCGTGGAAGGCGAGTTCGAACGCGGCGACGTGGTCGCCTGCCTGGACGACCAGGGGCGCGAATGCGCGCGCGGGCTGATCAATTATTCGGCCGGCGAGACGCGGCGCATCATGCGCCTGCCGTCGTCGCGCATCGCCGAGGTGCTGGGCGGCATGACCGAGCCCGAGCTGATGCACCGCGACAACCTGGTGGTGTTTCAGGGCTCGTCGACGAACATATAGCCCCAGCGGTAGACCGCGCGCACGGGCAGGTCGATGCCCTGCTTGTGCGCCTTGCGCCGCAGCCGGCACACCATCACGTCCACCCCGCGCAGAGAGGCCGACACCCGGCCGGGCTCGCCGTCCTGCGCGCCGGCGGACGGGCGCTGCGCCTTGCCCAGGCTGGCGACCAGGTCGCCGCGGCTCAGCCGGCGCGCGGGCGCGGCCAGCAGGCGCGACATGAAGGCGCGCTCGGAGGTCGTCAGGCGCAGGCGGTCGCCGCGCGGGCCGGCCAGGGTCCAGCCGCTGTCCTCCAGGCGCCATGACGCGGACGCCGCATCCTGCGGCGAGCGCGGCGCCCCGGCGGGCGGCTGCCCGCCGGGCGGCCATGCGCCGACGTCTTCTTCTTGGGCATGCCCCCCGCCGGATGCGCCGGACGAATCGGCCGTGCCGGATGCGCCGGATGCGTCGAGTGCGCCGGATGGCTGGAATGCTCCGGCCGCATGGGATGCGCCGCCTGCGCCGGACGCCTGGGCCGCGTCGAGCGCCCCCTGCCCCTCGTCCCACGCTGCCGCCGTGCCGGGCCGGGCGTCCGCCGGCCGCGCCGGCCAGCCGTAGGCCGCCAACAGCGCCGACGCCCCCGCGCGGCGCATCAGCGCCTGCAGGGCCGCGACCAGCTCGACGCCGTCGACGCCGGCCGGCAGGCAGACGTCCGCCCCGCACTGCATCGCCCGCACACGCTGGTCCGACGACGCGAAGCCGCCGGCCACCACGATGCCCAGCCCGGCGTCCAGCGCGCGCATGCGCGTGCTGGCCATGTAGGCGTCGTCCAGCGAGCCGGCCAGCAGCAGCAGCGGCGCGGGCGCCCGGTCATAGTGGCGGTACAGGTCGGCCAGGCTGGCGCAGCCCTGCGCCTGGAAGCCCTGCCGCTGCAGCAGGGTCGCGTGATGCCGCGGCGACTGGCGGGATTCCAGCACGAGCACGCCCGGCCGGGGCGTCAGGGAAGGCGGGGCGGCACGTTGCAACATCTCGTTTGAAGCCATCCATCACAATTGTGATTGATGCTAACTCACTTTGCAAGCCGTGCAAACCGTGCATGCTTTGGCGATTCGCCGCGGCAATGCCGGCCGGATTGCCCGGCCGGCGCCGGCGCGCCCGCCCCGCGAGGCCGGCAGCGCCGTCAGAAGCGCACCCGCAGATACAGCCCGCCGGCGTGCTGGCGGTTGCCGTCGCCGAACTGGCCGCTGTAGCTCAGCCCGGCCGCGGCATTGTCGGCCAGCGCCATTTCGGCCGACAGGTCGAGCACCGCCGCGTCCTCGGCGATGGGCGCGCCGGCCACGCGGAAGGACGAGCCGCCGCCTTCCACGAAGGACATGCTGCTGTGCGGGTCGGTGTCGCCGCTGGCATGGCGCCAGCCCAGGCCGGCGCGCAGCGTGGCCGCGCGCGAGCCGCCCAGGGTGAAGACGGTGGCGCCGCGCACGCCCAGGGTCAGGGCGGTCAGGTCGTCGCTGCCGCTGCCCACGCGCAGCGCCGCGTCGCCGCCCGACTCGCTGAAGCCGTCGGCATGCTGCTTGTACCAGGCCAGGCCCGCGTAGGGCTCGACCGTGGAAGCCCGGCCGGCCGGCAGGGCGTAGCCGACCTCGCCGAACACCTGCATCGTGCGGGCGTCGTAGGAGCCCTTGAGCCGCTGGGCGCCGCCCACGGTGACGCTGCGCGTGCTGTCCACGTCGTGCCAGGTGTGCGCCGCGCCCACCAGCAGGTTGACCTGGCCGCGCCCGGCCTGCCAGGCGTTGCCGCCGTAGACGGCCAGGCTGTAGCTGTCGGCGTCGCTGCTGGAGGATCGGTCGTCCACGTCGATGTCCGAGCGCGTGTAGCCGGCCGCGCCGCCCACCCGCCAGCCGCGCCCCACCGGCACGTCGCCGCCGACGAACAGGCCGCCCAGCGACTGCTTGGCCTCGGCCGCGTTGCCGTCGCCGTCCAGCCGCTGCCACGAGCCCACCGCCTGCGCCCACAGGGGGCTGGCGGCCGGGCTCGGCAAAGCCTGCGCCGGCGCCGCACCGCCCGCCTGGGCGGTGGGCGCGCCGGGCAGCTGGCCCGCGCCCAGGTTGGCGCGCATGCGCTGCGCCAGCGCCCCGCCCAGCAGCGTGCTGCCCGACAGCAGCGCGGCGCGCGTGCTGGCGTGCGCCTCGCCCGACAGCTGGTCGAGCGCGCCGGCCGGGTCGCCGCTCTGCAGGGCCGCGTCCACCGTGGCGTTGCGCCCGGCCACCGACAGGGCGCCGTCCAGCGCCGCGTTCTGGTTGCGCGACAGGCTGCCGCGGATGGCGTCGATGGCGCCGTCGTCGGCCACCAGGGTGACGCGCACGGCGTTGCTGCCGTAGTCCACCGGCGCCAGCGCGACCAGGCCGCCGCCGGTCCATTCGGCGCTGTCGAAGGTGTTCCGCACCTCGCCGCCCTGGGTGCGCAGGATGGTGTAGGGCCGGTCCACGCGGTAGCCGCCGTCGCCGTTCTCCTGGGTGACCTCCAGGTCTATGCCGGACAGGTCGGCGTCGCCGTTGACGGTCACCAGGTCGGACTGGCCGGCCGCGTTGACCTCGGCCACGTAGCGCCCGCCGAACTCGGTCACCGAGCCGAAGCTCTGCCGGCCGACCGAATTGCCCGGGGCGATCACGCCGCTGCCGCTCAGCGGGCCCTGCACGTCCAGGTTGCCGCCCAGCACGGACGAGCCGTCCACGCTGGCGCTGCCCTGGATGACGATGGGCTGCTGCGGCGTGCCGCCGTGGGTGGACGAGCCCGAGGACAGGTCCACGTTGCCGCCGATCTGCGTCGGGTGCGAGGTGCTGAAGGAGAACTGCGCGCCGCTGCCCACCACGTCGCTGCCGATGTTGGCGGGACCGGCGAAGGAAAAGCTGCTGCCCGGGTTGCCCAGCACGCTCTGGCCGATGGTGGTCGGGCCGTTGAAGGAGAACGCGGCGCCGTTGGCGACGACGTTCTCGCCGATCCGGGCGGTGCCCGAGAAATTCGCGCTGGAGCCGCTGCCGGCCTGCACCGAGCCCGACACCTGGGCGCCATTGGTGAAGTTGATCCGGGTGTCCTGGCCGCCGACCACGTTGCCGTCGATGACGCCGCCGCCGGTGTCGGTGAACGAGCCGCCGTCGCCCACCGAGGTGTCGTTGATGCCCACGACCATGCCTATCCAGCTGGCGCCTTGCTGGACCACGAAGTTGGTGCGGCCGCCGCCCGGGCGCTGCGGCTGCGCCTGGCTCAGGCCGTCCAGGTCGACCACGTTGCCGGTCGCGGTCGCGCCGGCCTGCAGCGTCAGGTTGACCACGCCGTCCATGCCGGCCGTGCTGCGCCGGACCTCCAGCAGCTTGCCGTCGTTGACGGTCAGGGCCGAGCCGCTGCCCACCGTCACGTCCTGGGTCTGGCCGGCGCTTTGCAGGTCGGCGACGATGGACGCGCCGGCCGCCTCCACCGTGGTGTTGCGCAGCGTGACGCTGGCCGAGTCGGTCAGCAGCAGGCCGGAGGAGCGCGTGGACACCAGCCGGGAATCGCGGATGTCGAGCGACCCGGCCGCGCCGGCGTAGGCCCGGGCCGCTGCCGCCGCGGCGCCGGCGCCGGACGCCTGCACGGTGCTGTTGCGCACGGCGACGGCGCCGCCGTGCATGGCCGCCACGCCATGGCTGCGCGCGCCCGATGTCTGGATGGCGCCGTTGCGGAAGTCCACCGTGCCGCCCGCGCCGTCGTCCCAGCCGGCCGACGCGCCGTAGGAATCGGCGCCGGTGGTGCGCACCGCCACGCCGTCGGCATTGATGCGCGCCCCGGCGCCGGTGGCCTGCATGCCGGCCGAGCCGGCGCCGCCGGTGGCCACGCTGCCGCCCTGCACGTCCACCACGCCGCCCTGCCAGGCGTAGAAGCCGCGGCCGATGTCGCCGCTGGTGCGCACGTCCACGCCGCTGGCCGCCACCGTGGCGCCGCCGTACTGGGCGAACAGGCCGTAGCTGTTGGTGCCGGACGTGCGCACGCTGCCGCCCGCGACCTCGATGCGCGAGCCGGGCTCGGCCGCGCTGGGGCTGTTCCAGGCCAGCACCGCGTGCGAGTTGTCGCCCTGGGTGGACAGCGCCGTGCCGTCGGTGGCGATGCGCGCGCCCTCGGTGGCGCGCAGCGCCATGGTGCGGTCGCCGCCGGTGGCGCGCACCGAGCCGCCGGTCAGCGCCACCGTCGCGCCGTGGCCGGCGGACACGCCGATGGCCGCGCTGCTGCCGTCGGTGCCCGTGCCGGCCACCGTCACGCTGGTGTTGCGCGCGGCCAGCGACGAGCCGGCGCCGTCGGCGCGCAGGCCGACGCCGTGGGTGCCGGGCGCGCTGTTGACGACGGTGGCGTTGTCCACGGTGGCCTGCGCGCCGTCGGTGACGTTGACGCCGTAGGTGCGCGCGCCGGACGTCTCGATGCGCGTGCCGTCCACCGACAGCACGGTGCCGGCGTCGTCGGCCACCGCGCCGTGGGCCTGGTCGCCGCGGGTGCGTATGCTGCCGCCGGCCAGGCCGATCGAGGCCTGGCGGTCCACGTAGGCGCCGTGGGCGCTTTGCCCGGAGGTGTCGATGTCGGTGCGCTCGGCCCGGATGCGCCCGCCCGCGCGCGCGGCCTGCAGGCCCCAGGCCTGGTCGCCGGTGGTCTCGATGGCGCTGTCGGAAATGTCCACGCCGGTAATGACGTCCGGGTCGCCGCCGTCGTTGGCGAAGACGTGCACGCCCATGCCCGCGTAGCCGTCGGTGACGATGCGGGCGTTGCGCACCACGAGCTGCTCGCCGCCGCCGCCCAGGTCGCCCACCGCGGCCACGCCGCGCACGTAGTCGCCGCTGCCGGTGAAGGTGCCGCCGTCGATCTCCACCCGGCCGCCCAGCGAAGCGGCCACCACCGACGAAGCGTTGCCGTTGCTGGCCGCGCTGGCCGTCAGCGAGGCGTCCGTGCCCGACAGCGTCACCACGCTGCCCGCGCCGCGGGCCATGACGGCGCGGCCCCAGTTCACGCTGCCGTTATCGATGCTGCCGCCGCTCAGGTCGATGCGGCTGCCGCCCAGGGCCACGACCAGCCCGCCGTTGGAGCCGCCGGCCGCGCCGCTGATGGCGAGGTTCTCGCCGGCGATGCGGCCCTGCGTGTCCGCGTGCAGGGCCGAGGCCGAGGTGGTGGCGACGCTGCTGTCGCGCAGGACGACCGATGCGCCGGTGTCGGCGTGCACGCCGTAGCTGCCGGCGCCGGTGGTTTCTATGGCCAGGCCGCTGGCCTCGACCGTGCCGGGGTGGTCCTCGCCCTCGCGCGGCGGCTCGCCGTCGTGCAGGCTGGTGGCGTTGATGCCGTAGGCATTGCGCCCGGACGTGCGGATCGAGCCGCCCTCGATCTCGACCCGGCCGCCGCGCTGCGCGTCGATGCCGTGGCTGTTGTTGCCCGTGGTGACGATGTCCACGTCCCGGCCGGCCACCAGCGCGCCCAGGCGGGCCGACTGGATGCCGTGCGAAAAGGTGCCGCTGGTGGAGATATCGACGTTGTCCAGGCCGACGCGGTTGACCCGCTCGGGATCGTTGCTGCCGTAGGCCTGCACGCCCAGGCCCCAGGTGCTGCCGGTGGTGACGACGGACAGGTTGCTGAGCGCGGCCTGGCTGCCCACCGCCGCCGTGCCGGACACCTGCACGCCGCGCGCGTAGGCGCCGACGGCGCGGATGACGCCCCCGTCGGCCTGCACGCGCCCGCCGTCCAGCCCCGCCAGGGTGGAGGCGGCGCTGGCGTTGCTCGCCGCGGTGGCCGACAGGGTCACGTCGGTGCCGGACAGCCGCACCTCGCTGCCCGCGCCCGTGGCCGTGACGGCGCGGCCCCAGTTCACGCCGGTGTTCTCGACGCTGCCGCCGGACAGGTCGACCAGGCCGCCGGCCGAGGCCTTGACCAGGCCTTCGTTGCTGCCGCCCACGCTGCCCGAGATCGCGTTGTTCTCGCCGGCGATCGACGCATCTTCGCCGTTGGCGGTGAGCCGGCCGTAGGGCTGGCCTTCGTCCAGCTCCACGTTCTCGCCCGGGCCGGCCGTGACCTGCGCCTGGGCGGGCAGCATGGCGTAGGCCGACAGCAGCGCGGCGGTCAGGACGGCGCGGCGCAGGGGCGGCGGGGTGCGGCGATGGGACGGTTTCATGGCGTCTCCTTGCAGGCGGACCGGTATTGCCCCGCCTCGCCGGGCCTGCGACAAGGCGGCCGGACGCCGCGGCGGCGCGGACGCCGGCTGCCTGGATGGGGCGGCCGGCGCAATATCGGACCCGGGTTTTCGGAACTGGAAAAACGGCAACTGCGCGGCAACTGCGCAACGCAACGGCTGTTCTTTTTCTATCGCCGAATGCGTGATCGATCCTAAATAATACTTAACATTCCGTCAATTGTTATTCATCAAGTTGCCGGTGATTGCAGGATTTGTGCAGGTTCCGTTTCCCTATGGAGAGTTTCTGCGCATACCGGACGCTCCCGGGTGTCGCCCTTCTTGCAAAAGGCGGCGGGCCGCGCACGATTCGTGCAAGACCCGATTACACATTTGTGTTTTTATTTATTCCCCAACGTGATTGCATGTTCCATTTCAATCACACTCGTGAATACTTTTGCCGACCGACTGCGCCTGGCGCGCACACGCCTGGGCTGGACGCAGAAACAACTCGCGCAGGCCAGCGGCCTGTCGCAAAGCGCCATCGGCAATTACGAAAGCGGGCAGCGCTTTTCCAGCCGGGCGCTGCTGCGCCTGGCCCACGCCCTGCAAGTGACGCCGCAGTGGCTGGAGGGCGGCGGGCCCACCGCCTACCCCCCGCCCGCCCATGCGCTGGACGAAGCGGCGGGCGAGCCCTGGCCCTTCGCGGACGTGCCCTACCGCGACTACACGCTGCTGACGCAGCGCGACAAGACCCTGCTGGAAAACACGGTGCGCGCCTTCGTGCGCGCCTGCCACGACGCCTACCGCGAAAGCGGCCGGCCGCCGGGCGCGCGGCCGGGATCGGGGCGGGGCAAGGCCTGAGGGGCTACTGCCCCGTGGGAGGCTGGCCCTGGGCCGCGCCCGCCGGCTCGCCGCGGATCGCCGCGGCGATCTCGGCCGCTTCCTGCTGGCTGCCCACGCGGAAGGCCAGCACGCCGCGATCCAGCGGCTCGGCGATGCGCGGCGCGGCCACCATCTCGCGGTTGACCGCCAGCACCATCAGCTTGCCCAGGTTCTGGCCGCTCACGTCGGCCAGCCGGCGCGCCCCCGCCTCGTTGAAGCGCAGGCCCACGAAGTGCTGGCCCTCCTTGTCCACCATGGCGGCGGCCTCGGCCAGGTCGTTGCGGGTCAGCACCGGCGCCTGCTGCACGTAGATCGAGCCGTCGCTCAGCTTCAGCTCCTGCAGTCCCGCGCCGGGCTCGAGCTGGGCGATGAAGAACTCCACCGGCATGACGCGCGCCGCCGCCGCGTCCGGGGCCGGGGCCGCGCCGGGCTGTCCGGCCGGCGCGCCGGCCGCGGCCGCCTGCTGCCCGCCCTGGGCGCCGGCCGCCGCGGCGCCGTCCTCGCCGCGCGCGCCGCCCGGCGCGGTCTTGCACCCCGCCAGGCCCAGCGCCATGGCCACGGCCGCCGGGGCCAGGAATCGAATGAGCTTGCGCATATGCCACCACCTTTGATTCGTCGGACGGAAACCTGAAAAAGTGTACAAGCGCGCCACCGGCATACCCCCGCGCAGGCGACAGCGCATTGCTTCCAGTTGTTAACGGCCTGCGGCGCTGACTGCGCTGACTGCGCTGGCCGCACTGGCCGACAGCCCGCGCCGGCCGCGCGCCGTGCCGGGCCCCCTCGCCGCCGCAACGCTTCCACCGGCCCGCATGCACGCCCTATACTCTGGCTTCACGCAGGGGTACTCGCCCGGCCTCCAGGCCGCCGGCGGGTTGAGAGAGTCCCTCGCACCAGTACGGATAATGCCGATGCTGGGAGCGTTTCCCCGGGCAGGCGCACGCCCCGGGATCCATCCCGATTCGGCTCCAGACATTTCCTTTGGAGCTTCCCCATGAATGCCAACCCCAAGTTCCTGGCCGCCACCGCCGAGGTGGACGCCGCCGCCGTCGCGCCGCTGCCCAAGTCGCGCAAGGTCTATCAGGCCGGCTCGCGCCCCGACATCCGCGTGCCCTTTCGCGAGATCGAGCAGGCCGACACCCCCACCATGTTCGGCGGCGAGAAGAACCCCCCGCTCACCGTCTACGACACCAGCGGCCCCTACACCGACCCGGACGCGAAGATAGACATCCGCCGCGGCCTGCCCGAGCTGCGCCGCGCCTGGATCGAGGAGCGCGGCGACACCGAGCTGCTGGCCGGCCCCACCAGCGACTACGGCCGCGAGCGCCTGGCCGACCCCAGGCTGACCGCCATGCGCTTCGACCTGCGCCGCCCGCCGCGCCGCGCAAAAGCCGGCGCCAACGTCACGCAGATGCATTACGCGCGCCGCGGCATCGTCACGCCCGAAATGGAATTCGTCGCCATCCGCGAGAACCTGCGCCGCGAGCAGTACATCGAGTCGCTGCGCGCGCTCGGCCCGGAAGGCGAGAAAATGGCCAGGCGCCTGCTGCGCCAGCACCCCGGCCAGTCCTTCGGCGCCGCGCTGCCGGCCTCCATCACCCCCGAGTTCGTGCGCGACGAGATCGCCCGCGGCCGCGCCATCATCCCGGCCAACATCAACCACCCGGAAATCGAGCCGATGGCCATCGGCCGCAACTTCCTGGTCAAGATCAACGCCAACATCGGCAACTCCGCGGTCAGCTCCGGCATCGGCGAGGAAGTCGAGAAAATGACCTGGGCGATCCGCTGGGGCGGCGACACGGTCATGGACCTGTCCACCGGCAAGCACATCCACGAGACGCGCGAGTGGATCATCCGCAACTCGCCCGTGCCCATCGGCACCGTGCCCATCTACCAGGCGCTGGAAAAGGTCGACGGCCGTGCCGAGGAACTGACCTGGGAAATCTTCCGCGACACGCTGATCGAGCAGGCCGAGCAGGGCGTGGACTACTTCACCATCCACGCCGGCGTGCGCCTGCCCTTCATCCCCATGACGGCCGACCGCATGACCGGCATCGTCTCGCGCGGCGGCTCGATCATGGCCAAATGGTGCCTGGCGCACCACAAGGAAAGCTTCCTGTACGAGCGCTTCGAGGACATCTGCGAAATCATGAAGGCCTACGACGTCAGCTTCTCGCTGGGCGACGGCCTGCGCCCCGGCTCGGGCTACGACGCCAACGACGAGGCCCAGTTCGCCGAGCTGAAGACGCTGGGCGAGCTGACCAAGGTGGCCTGGAAGCACGACGTGCAGGTCATGATCGAAGGGCCCGGCCACGTGCCCATGCAGATGATCAAGGAAAACATGGAGCTGCAGCTGCAGCACTGTGACGAGGCCCCCTTCTACACCCTGGGGCCGCTGACCACCGACATCGCCCCGGGCTACGACCACATCACCTCGGGCATCGGCGCGGCGCTGATCGGCTGGTACGGCACGGCCATGCTGTGCTACGTGACGCCCAAGGAGCACCTGGGCCTGCCCAACAAGAAGGACGTCAAGGACGGCATCATCACCTACAAGATCGCGGCGCACGCCGCGGATCTGGCCAAGGGCCACCCGGGCGCGGCCATCCGCGACAACGCGCTGTCCAAGGCGCGCTTCGAGTTCCGCTGGGACGACCAGTTCAACCTGGGGCTGGACCCGGACACGGCCAAGGAATTCCACGACGAGACCCTGCCCAAGGACTCGATGAAGGTGGCGCACTTCTGCTCGATGTGCGGGCCGCACTTCTGCAGCATGAAGATCACGCAGGACGTGCGCGACTACGCGGCCTCGCAGGGCGTGCAGGAAAAGGAGGCGCTGGCCAAGGGCATGCAGGAAAAAGCGGTGGAGTTCGTGCGCAAGGGCGCGGAAATCTACCACCAGGCCTAGCGCCCGGCCCGCGGCGGCAGGATGCCCGGCCGCCGCCTTCCGGTTGCCGGCCGCGCGCCTGCCGCGCGTTCCGGCCCGGCAGGCCGCGCCCTGCGCGGGCCGGGCGCGGCCGTCCTCAGGCCTTGATGCCGTTGTCCAGCTTGAACTGCCGCAGCTCGTCGGCGGCCAGGCGGTCCACCAGCTTGCCGGCCAGCGCGGCTTGCGCGGAGGCGGCGGCCACGGCCGCCGTGTAGACCGTGTCCAGCGCGCATTCCGGCGGCAGCTCGCCCACCACCGCCACGCCCGGGGTGTACAGTATCTCGGTGACCTGGGTGCAGCCCAGGCCGTCGTCCTCCGGCGCGGCCGCCAGCGCCTTCATGGCCGTCGCGCCGTTGGGGAATTCGTGGATGCGGTCCTGGATCGCCCCGTACACGTCCAGCTTCTCGAACACCGCCTTCATGTGCTGGCCGGCGGTGGACTGCCGCATGTCGGGCACGTAGACCTTGCCCGCGGCCAGCAGCGCCTCGCGCAGCGCCTGGACGGTGGACACGTCCACCGCCGGGCGGCCCGCCTTGACGCCCACGCCGGTGCTGACCACGCCCACGTTGCGCACCGAATCGGCCAGCACTTGGCCGCCGGCGGCCAGGCCGTCGACCAGCTTGCGCGACAGGATGACGATGTCGCAGGGCTCGCCCGCCAGCAGCTTGTCGCGCATCAGCCCGACCGCGCCGAAGATGCCGGCGATGCGGCAGCCGCTGGCGGCCTCGAAATCCTTCCTGATCCCTTCGACCAGGCCGTAGGCGGCGCCGCCGCTCAGTATGTGCAATGTCATGCTGCCGTTCCCGTCAGTGTCATGTTGCTGTTCCCGTTCTCGCACAGTGTCGCGCAAAACCGCCCGGCCGGTCAGGCTTCCATGGCCGCCATCACCGTCTCCGGCGTGATCGGCAGGCGGCGCACGCGCACCCCCAGGGCGTTCATGACCGCGTTGGCCACGGCCGCGGCGGCCGGCCCGACCGAGGGCTCGCCCGCGCCCACGGCCGGCTCGCCGCCGCCGTCGAGCAGGGCCACCTCGATCTGCGGCGCCTGCGAGAAGCGCGCGATCGGATAATCCTCCCAGCCGCGGTCGGTCATGCCGCGCCGGTCGAAGCGGGCTTCCTCGTACAGCGTCCACGACACCGCCTGGACCGCGCCGCCTTCCAGCTGCTGCAGGACGCCTGCCGGGTTGACGATCTCGCCCACGTCGGCGGCGATGTACAGGCGCTCGACGCGGATCTCGTGGCCGGCCTCGATCTCGGCCACCACGGCGCAGTAGGCGCCCTTGCTCTTGTAGCGCGCCAGGCCCACGCCCATGCCGCGCCCGGACTCGTTGCCCGCGGCCGGCCGGCGCGCCGCCCAGCCGCTCATCTCGGCCACCCGGCGCAGCACCGCCGCCGCGCGTGCGTCGCGCAGGCAGTCCAGGCGGTACTGCAGCGGGTCCCGCCCCAGGTCCAGGGCGATGTCGTCCATCATCGACTCGATGGCGACGACGTTGGCCAGCGCGCCCAGCGAACGCATGGCCGAGGTGCGCACGGGCACGTCCAGCAGGCGGTGGCAGGCCAGCGAGCTGCAGGCGAAGGCGTAGACCGGCTCGATGTTGCGGTCGGCCCCGCCGCCGGCCGACTGCGGGCCGTTGATGGAAGCGATGGGCGCGAAAGGCTCGGCCGTATGCCAGGCGCCCAGCAGCGTGGGCGTGGCCGCGCGGCCCGGGCGCAGGCTGTGGCCGGGGCTCCAGACCGTGTGTCGCCAGTCGACCACGCGGCCCTGCGCGTCCACGTCGGCCTCGATGCGCACCGACATGGGCGGGCTTTGCGGCGACCAGCACAGCTCGTCCTCGCGCGACCACTGCAGCCGCACCGGGCGCCCCGGCAGGCGGCGCGACAGCCAGGCGGCGTCGTAGGCCGCGTCGTCGGCGCCGTTGTGGCCGTAGCAGCCTGCGCCCGGCGCGTGCCGGACAGAGACATGCGCGGCGTCCAGGCCGAAGGCGACGGCCAGGTCGGCCTGCAGGTTGAAGATGCCCTGGCTGTGCGTCCACACCTGCAGCGCGCCGTCGGCGCCGGTGAGCGCATAGGCGCAGGACGGGCCGATGGAGGCGTGCTTGAGGAAGGGCTTGAGGTAGTCGGCGGCGTAGCGGCGCACGGCGCCGGCGGGGGCAGGCTGTTGCACCCCCGGCGCCGCTTCGCGCCCGAACACCACCGGCTCGGCGCAGCGCGCGCCGCGCAGCCAGTCCTGCAGCGACGCCGGATCGGGATCGGGCAGGGCGTCCCGCTCTTCCCAGGCCAGGCGCTTGCGCAGCGCGGCGGCGGTGCGCTCGGCGATGTACTCCTCCTCGGCCAGCACGCCCACCAGGTTGCCGTCGCGCACGATGGCGATCACGCCGGGCTCGCGCTCCAGGCCGCCCGGGTCGAAGCCGGCCAGCCGCGCCAGCGGCGAGGGCGGGCGCAGCACGCGCCCGTGCGCCATGGCGGGGAATTCCAGGTCGTGGATGTAGCGGTAGGCGCCGCGCACCTTGTCGGCCAGCCCCAGGGGCGCCACGCTGGCGCCCACGTGGCGCGCGGGCGGCGGGGCGACGTCCTCCACCACGGCCACCGGCGCGTCCAGGTCCAGGCTGCCGGCCAGCTCGCGGTAGCCGCCCCAGGCCCGCCCGCCGGCATGGAAGACGCCGTCGCGCAGGGCCACCTCCTGCAGGCCCACGCCCGCCTCGCGCGCCACCCACCGCACGGCCTGCGCGCGCAGGCAGGCGCAGGCCGCGCGCACGGCCATGCCGGAATGCTGCACCGACAGGCTGCCGGAGGTGACCGATTCGTCGGGGCAATCGGCGGTGCTGGCGTGGCCCACCCGCACGCCGGCTAGGTCCAGCTCCAGCGCGTCGGCGGCGATCTGCGCCAGCGCGGTCAGGATGCCCTGGCCGATCTCGACCTTGCCCGACAGGATTTCCACCGCGCCGTCCGGCGCGATGCGCAGCCAGTCCGACAGCAGCGGGTTCTGGCGGATGCTGACCGAAAGCTGCCCCTTGCCGGTCGCCTCCACGGGGGTGAATGCAGGCTTCACGACACGGCCTCCCCGGCGCGGGCGCCCGCCGGCATACAGGCCGGCGCGCCGGCGCTCCCGCCCCGGCATGCGCCGGCGCCCGGTTCCACGCTGCCGCCCCGGCCCGGTCCGCCGGCCAGTTCGCCGGCCACGCTTTCCACCGCCTGCACCACCCTTCCATGCGCGCCGCAGCGGCACAGGTTGCGGTCCAGCTCGGCGCATATCTGCTCGCGCCCGGCCTGCGGCCGGTCCGACAGCAGCGCCGTGGCCGCCACCAGCAGGCCGGCCGTGCAATAGCCGCACTGCGCCGCCTGCCGGCGCACGAACTCGCGCTGCAGGCGAGCGCCGACCGGATGGTCCTGCAGGCCTTCGACCGTGACCACCTCCTTGCCGTCGGCGGCCCACAGCGGCGTGTCGCAGGCGAACACCGCGCGCCCGTCCAGCAGCACCATGCAGGCGCCGCACTGGCCCGCGCCGCAGCCGAAGCGGCTGCCCTTCAGTCCCAGCTCGTTGCGCACGACGTCCAGCAGCGAGCGGTCGCCGTCGGTGTCGATCTCGCGGCGCGCGCCGTTGACCACCAGCGTGGCCCGGATACTGCCTGCCATTGCCTTGCCTCCCGCGGACGATACGCTGCGCTGCGCGCCTATTCGGCCTTCATGCCGGCTTCGCGCACGACGCGGCCCAGCTTATCGATGTCGGCCTTCAGGTATGCGGCGAAGGCCTGCGGGTCCATCGCCAGCGGCTCGACGCCGTCCTTGGCCCAGGCCGCCTGCACGTCGGGCGACGTGACGATCTTGCCGATGGCGGCGTTGAGCCTGGCGACGATGTCCTGCGGCGTGCCCGCCGGGGCCAGCAGGCCCAGCCACAGATTGGCGCTGTAGCCGGGCAGGCCGGCCTCGGCCATGGTGGGCACGTCGGGCAGCACCTGCGAGCGCTTCTGGCCGGTGGTGGCCAGCGCGCGCACGCGCTTGCCCTCGACCAGGCTGGCCATGGTGGCGATGGAGTCGAACATGTAGTTGACCTCGCCGCCCACCACCGCCGAGCGCGCCTGGCCGCTGCTCTTGTAGGGCACGTGCTCGACGTCGATGCCGGCCATGGAATTGAGCAGCTCGCCGGCGATGTGGTAAGGGGTGCCCGTGCCCGAGCTGGAATAGTTCAGCCGGCCCGGCGCCTGCTTGGCCGCCGCGATCAGTTCCTGCAGATTGGCCGCCTGGAACTTCTCGTTGGCCACCAGCACCAGGCTGGCGTCGTTGATGGGCGCCACCGCGACGAAGTCGGTCAGCAGGTTGTAGGGCCGGGTGGGCACCAGCGTCTCGTTGACGGTCTGGGTGTTGGACATGACCAGCAGCGTGTAGCCGTCCGGCGCGGCCTTGGCCACGTACTGGGTGCCGATCTGGGCGCCTGCGCCCGGGCGGTTCTCGACCACGAAGGTCTGGCCCAGCTCCTGCTGCAGGCGCTGCGCCAGGTAGCGGGCGTAGACGTCGGCCGAGCCGCCGGGGCCGAAGGGCACCACCATGGTGACCGGGCGGGTGGGATAGGCGTCCGCCGCCGCAGCCGTACCCGTGGCCGCCAGGCCAGCCGCCGCCATGGCCATCGCGGCCAGGCCTTTGAAAATCACCGCCATTTGCTTAGTCTCCCGTTCGGTTGTCGATATCGTTCTCGTGGCGCTGCCGGCCGGCGGCGCTCGCCGGGCCGAAGGCAAGGGACGGCGCATCGGCCTGCCCGCCTGCCTGCCGGTCCGTCCGTCGTCCGGCCTGCCTTGGTGCGACGAAATGGTACCAATCAACGATCTATCTGTACATATAGAAATCAATTCGACCCAATTCCTCCGGCCGGGCATGATCTACATCAAACCCGCGCCGAGGGGCGCGGACGATACTGGCTCCATGATGCCGATCATCCCCGACCCGGAACTGGTGCGCCGCTTCGACGTCGCCGGCCCGCGCTATACCTCCTACCCCACGGCCGACCGCTTCGCCGCGGGCTACCGCGCGGCCGACTACGCCGCCTGGCTGCGCCGCCGCGGCGAGAAGCCCGCCCCGCAGCCGCTGTCGCTGTACGTGCACGTGCCCTTCTGTTCCAAGATCTGCTACTACTGCGCCTGTAACAAGATCGCCACCCGGCACGCCGAGCGCGGCTGGGAATACCTGGGCTACCTGGAGCACGAGCTGTCCCTGCTCGACCGCCAGCTGACCGGCTCGCGCCGGCTGGCCCAGCTGCACCTGGGCGGCGGCACGCCCACCTTCCTGGGCGTGGACGGCCTGGAGGCGCTGATGGCGCTCGTCGGCAACAAGATGCAGTGGGATCCGGACGGCGAATACGGCATCGAGATCGACCCGCGCACCGCCGCCCCCGGCATGATGGCGCGGCTGCGCGGCCTGGGCCTGAACCGCGCCAGCCTGGGCGTGCAGGACTTCGACCCGGACGTGCAGCGCGCCATCAACCGCGTCCAGCCCTACGACCTGGTCGAGCGCGTGACCGGCGAAGCCCGCCGGGCGGGCTTCAGGTCGATCAACTTCGACCTGATCTACGGCCTGCCGCGCCAGACCCGCGCGGGCTTCGCGGCCACGCTGGAGCGCACCGTGGCGCTGCGCCCGGACCGCATCGCCCTGTATTCCTACGCGCACCTGCCGTCGCGCTTCAAGCCGCAGCGGCGCATCGCCGAGGCCGACCTGCCCGCGCCCGCCGACAAGCTGCAGATCCTGCTCGACGCCATCGCCCAGCTGGGCGAGGCCGGCTACGTCTACGTGGGCATGGACCACTTCGCGCTGCCCGGCGACGAGCTGGTGCGCGCCCAGCAGGCCGGCCAGCTGCACCGCAACTTCCAGGGCTACAGCACGCGCGCCGACTGCGACCTGGTCGGCCTGGGCGTGTCGGCGATCAGCAAGGTGGGCGCCTGCTACGCGCAGAACGCGCACGACCTGGACGGCTACATGGCGGCGCTGGCGCGCGGCGAGCTGCCGGTGGCGCGCGGCATCGAGCTGGGCTTCGACGACCTGCTGCGCCGCGCCGTCATCATGGCGCTGATGTGCGACGGCGCGGTCGACAAGGCCGCCGTGGAGCGCGACTGGCAGATCGGCTTCGACGATTACTTCGCGCCCGACCTGGCCGCGCTGGCGCCCCACCTGGAAGCCGGCCTGGTCGAGAACGACGCGGCCGGCCTGCGCGTCACGCCGCTGGGCCGGCTGCTGGTGCGCGCCGTGGCCATGGCCTTCGACCCGGCGCTGCGCAAGGGCGCGGGCGGGAAGTACTCGCGCACGGTCTGAGCCGGGCGCGGGCGCGCCGCCGGCCGCCTGCGCAAGACCGCCGAGGTTTGTGTACGCTCACGGTGCCTGCCCCTCGCCGCGGGCTGCCCCTCTCGCTTGACGCTACCCGACGCCACGGCCGTCGGGGCGGCTGCGCGCCGGGCATTCCCTCACACCCTGGGCGCCATGATCACACTCCGCCACATAGAGGTCTTCAACGCCGTGATGCGGGCCGGTTCGGTCACGGGCGCCGCCCGCATCCTGAACGTCACGCAGCCGGCGGTCAGCTCGACCCTCAAGCATTTCGAGAACCGGCTGAAGATCAAGCTGTTCCTGCGCAACGGCGCGCGGCTGGAGCCCACGCCGGAGGCGCACGCCATCTATCCGGACATCGCCGGCATATTCGGCCGCATCGATGCGGTCGAACGCCTGGCGCAGGACCTGGCCGGCGGCCGCCTGGGCACCTTGTCGGTGGCGGCGGCCTACCCCATCGCCAACAGCTATCTGGCCGAGGCGGTCGCCACCTTCATCGCCGAGCGCCCCAGCGTGCGCGTCACGCTGCAGTCGCTGGTCTCGCCGCAGGTGCTGGACCGCGTGGCCAACCGCGAGGTCGAGGTGGGGCTGGCCTACGAGCCGGTCTCCAGCCCCGAGGTCGAGGTGGAAATGTTCATGCAGACCGACATCGCCTGCGTGATGCCGGCCGACCATCCCCTGGCCGCGCGGCGGGAAGTCAAGATCCGCGACCTGGCCTCGCATTCGCTGATCACCTACATGCCCCAGACCATGCTGCGCCCGCATATCGACAAGGCGCTGGAGGAAGCCGGCGTGACGCCGGACATCCGCGTGCAGGTGGGCATCTCGCTGACGGGCATCATGCTGGCCTACCAGGGCGCGGGCGTGGCGCTGGTCGAGCCCTATCTGCTGAGCACCATGCCCTTCTCCGGCCTGGTGGCCCGGCCGCTGCGCCCGCGCATCCAGGTCAACACCTACCTGCTGACGCAGAAGGCCAGCCAGCCTTCCATCGTCATGACCGATTTCCTCAGGCATCTCAAGGCCCTGAAAGCGAGGATGCGCAGGAAGAGGTATTAAGCGGCTTTATGGACAAGGGCAGTTTTTTTATTATTCCCTTCTGGCCCGAGCGGATAGAATCCCTGGCATATCAAGGGGAGCCCTCACGCATGAAAGTCCATGGCCTTACTTCCGCCTGCCTGTTGACCGCGGCCCTGCTGGCCGCCCCGGCCAGCGCCCAGTTGCCGGCCCAGTTGAACGCGGCCACCAGCGGCAACCTGCCGCCCGTCTCGTTCATGAACGAGAAAAACGAACTGGACGGCTTCGACATCCGCGTGGCCCGCCACGTCGAGTCGCACACCGGCATCCCGCTGACCCTGCACCGGCTCGACTTCAAGGGCATCCTGCCCGGCCTGCAGACCGGCCGCTTCGACATCGTCTTCTCCAACGTGAACATCACGCCGGAACGCCAGGGCGTGTTCGACTATTCCATCCCCTACTCGCGCTCGGCCGTGGTAATGGTGGTGCGCAAGGGCGCGGAAGGCATAAAGACCTTCGCCGACCTGGCCGGCAAGCGCGTGGGCGCCATCGCCGGGGCCAACGACGGCGAAATGCCGGCCCGCGCCATCGAGAAGGAGCACGGCCGGTTCCGCGAGTTCAAGGGCTACAGCGGCTACGCCGAGATGTTCGCCGACATGGGCATCGGCCGGCTCGACGCCATCATCGCCCCCGACACGGCGGCCGGCAACGTCATACGCCAGCGCCCCGAGCTGGCCGCCATCGTGGGCGAGCCCTACCAGGTCCGCTACGTGGGCGCGCCCATGCGCAAGGGCTCGGCCGAACTGAAAGAGAAAGTCGACGCGGCCATCCGCGACATGAAGGAGAAGGGCCTGCTCGATCAATGGGGCAAGGAGTTCTTCGGCATCGACCACTTCAGCAGCCAGCTGACCGAAAAGCCCTGATCCCCATCCCGGCCGGGCCGCGCCGCGGCCCGCCGGGCAGCCTGCCATGTCCAGCATCGATTTCTCCCAGGCCCTGCCCTACCTGCCGGTACTGCTGAAGGCCACCCTGCTGACGATCTTCCTGGCCGTCGTGACCCAGGCCATCGGCACGGCCGGCGGCCTGCTGCTGGCCCTGGGCCGCACTTCGCGCCTGGCCCCGCTGCGCGGCGCGGTATGGGCCTACGTATGGATCTTCCGCGGCACGCCGGTGCTGCTGCACCTGTTCTTCGTGTACTACGCGGCGCCCATGTTCGGCGTGACGCTCTCGGCGCTGCCCGCGGCCATCATCGCCATGTCCATGAGCTCGGCGGCCTACAACTCCGAAATCATCCGCGCGGGCCTGCAGGCGGTGCACCCGGGCCAGGTCGAGGCGGCCCAGGCGGTAGGCATGACCTATCCGCGCATCATCCGCCGCGTGGTGCTGCCGCAGGCCACCCGCATCGTCATCCCGCCGTACATGAGCAACTTCATCAGCCACACGAAGAACACCTCGCTGGCCTCGGTCATCACCGTGCCCGAGCTGATGCTCTCGGCCCAGACGGTCTACAGCAGCACCTACCGCGCCGTGGAGATCCTGACGCTGGCCGGCCTGATCTACCTGGCGCTCACCACCGTGCTCACGGTGCTGCAGATGTACCTGGAGCGGGCCCTGGCCCACGAACGGCGCGGCCTGTCCGCGTCGCGCCGGCGCGCCCTGGGGCTGCCGCCGCGCAGCCAGGGGAGCGCGCGATGAGCCACCCCATGATAGAAGTGCGCCAGCTGCACAAGCATTTCGGCGAGGTCCAGGCCCTGAACGGCATCGACCTGGCGGTGGCGCCCGGCGAAGTCGTCTGCCTGATCGGCCCCAGCGGCTCGGGCAAGAGCACGCTGCTGCGCTCCATCAACTACCTGGAGCGGCCCACCAGCGGCGACATCCTGGTCGACGGCCGGCTGGTGGGCCAGGTGGACAAACCCGGCGGCCGCGCGCCCATGTCCGGCCGCGAGCTGGCCCGCATCCGCTCGAACGTCGGGATGGTGTTCCAGCTGTTCTACCTGTGGCCGCACCTGTGCGTGCTGGAGAACGTCATCCTCGGCGCGACCCAGGTGCGCGGCATGAAGCTGGCCGAGGCCAGCCGGCGCGGCCGGGAGCTGCTGGACAAGGTCGGCCTGAGCCAGAAATACGACGCCTATCCCGAGCACCTGTCGGGCGGGCAGCGCCAGCGCGTGGCCATCGCGCGCGCCCTGGCGATGGACCCGAAGGTCATCCTGTTCGACGAGCCGACCTCGGCGCTGGACCCGGAACTGGTCGGCGAGGTGCTGCAGACCATGGAAACCGTCGCCGCCGAAGGCATGACGATGATCGTCGCGACCCACGAAATGGCCTTCGCCCGCAAGGTGTCGGACCGCGTGGTCTTCATGGACCAGGGCCGGATCGTCGAGCAGGGCACGCCCGAGCAGGTCTTCGACCACCCCCGCCACGAACGGCTCAAGCGATTCCTGGACCGCGTGCCCCGCTAGGGCCTGGCGGCAGGCCCCAGGCGCGGGCTGCGCCCATTTTTTACGATACGGCGACATGCAAGCTTTCGATCTCGTAGTGCGCGACGGCCAGGTCTTCGTCGAGGGCGCGCTGCGCCGGCTGAACATCGGCGTGCGCGACGGCCGCATCGCCGCGCTGGACGCCGCCCCGCTGGCGGGCCGGCAATCGGTGGACGCTTCCGGCCGGCTGGTGCTGCCCGGCGGCATCGACCCGCATTGCCACATCGCGCAGACCACCTCCACCGGCATGCGCACCGCCGACGACTTCTACCACGCGAGCGTGGGCGCGGCCTTCGGCGGCACCACCCTGGTCATGCCCTTCGCCGCCCAGCACCGCGGGCAGTCCCTGCTCGAGACGGTGCGCGACTACACCGGGGTGGCCCACGGCCGCGCCGTGATCGACTACGCCTTCCACATGATCGTGACCGATCCCACGGAACAGGCCCTGGAGCACGACCTGCCGCTGCTGGCCGGCGAAGGCTTCACCTCCGTCAAGCTCTACATGACCTACGACGCGCTGCGGCTGGACGACCGCCAGGTGCTGGACACGCTGCTGGCGGCCAGGCGCGAGGGCGTGCTGACCATGGTCCACGCCGAAAGCCACGACGTGATCGGCTGGCTCACCGGCAAGCTGCTCAAGGACGGGCGCTCGGCCATCCGCTACCTGGCGCACGCCCGCCCCGCCCTGAGCGAGAGCGAGGCCACCTATCGCGCCATCGTCATGGCCGAGCTGCTGGACATCCCGGTTTTCATCGTCCACGTCTCGTCCGCCGCCGCCGCGGAGCAGATCGCCGCCGCCCAGCGGCGCGGCCGCCCGGTCTACGCCGAGACCTGCCCGCAATACCTGCTGCTCGGCGAAGAAGACCTGGACCGCCCGGCCTCGGAGGCGGTCAAGTACTGCTGCTCGCCGCCCCCGCGCGACGCGGCCAGCCGGCAGGCGCTGTGGGAGGGGCTGCGCGACGGGGTGTTCGCCTGCTTCTCGTCCGACCACTCGGCCTTCCGGCTCGCAGGCCCCGACGGCAAGACGGCCCACGGCGCCGACCCGCCTTTCAACAAGGTGCCGTTCGGCATTCCCGGCCTGGAGACGCGCCTGCCGCTGCTGTTCTCCGAAGGGGTGAACAAGGGCCGCATTTCGCTGCAGCGCTTCGTGCAAGCGACGGCCGAGGAACCCGCGCGGCTGTTCGGGCTGGCCGGGCGCAAGGGCGCCATCGCCGAAGGCGCCGACGCCGACCTGGTGCTGTGGGACCCGCAGGCCGAGCAGCGGCTGTCGGTCGACACCCTGCACGACGACATGGACTACACCGTCTACGACGGCATGACCGTGCGCGGCATGCCCCGCACCACGATCTGCCGCGGCCAGGTCGTCTGCCACGAGGGCGAGCTGCTGGCGCAGCCCGGCAGCGGCCGGCTGGTGGCCTGCGACCGCATCGAGCCGGTGCGCGGCCGCCAGGCGCTGCCGGCCTGGCTGAAATAGCCCGCCGGCCGGCGGGACGAGGAACTACCCCAGGTTGGGCATCAGCGTGCGCCGCACGTCCTCTTCGCTGCGGCCGCTGCGGCGCACGTAGTCCTGCAGCTGGTCCTCGCCTATCGTGCCCACGTTGAAGTACTGCGACTGCGGGTGGCTGAAGTAGAAGCCCGACACGCTGGACGCGGGGAACATCGCGTAGGAATCGGTCAGCTGCATGCCGACCTCGCCGGCATCCAGCACGCGGAACAGATCGCGCTTGACCACGTGCTCCGGGCAGGCCGGATAGCCCGGCGCCGGCCGTATGCCCCGGTACTTCTCGGCGATCAGCGCCTCGTTGTCCAGCGCCTCGTCGGCGGCATAGCCCCACAGGTCGCGCCGCACGCGCGCGTGCAGGCATTCGGCGTAGGCCTCGGCCAGGCGGTCGGCCAGGGCCTTGAGCATGATGCCGGAATAGTCGTCGCGCGCGGCCTCGAACTCGGCTTCCTTCTTCTCGATGCCCAGGCCGGCGGTGACGGCGAACAGGCCGATGTAGTCGGCCACGCCGCTGTCCCTGGGCGCGATGTAGTCGGCCAGGCACTTGTTGGCCACGCCCTCGCGCTTGGCGCCCTGCTGGCGCAGGTTGCGCCAGGTAAAGAGGACCTCGCTGCGGCTCTCGTCGGCGTAGACCTCGATGTCCTCGTCGTTGACGGTATTGGCCGGGTAGAAGCCCACCACGCCGCTGGCGTCCAGCCAGCGGCCGTCGACGATCCGGCGCAGCATGGCCTGGGCGTCGGCGTGCAGCTTGCGCGCTTCCTCGCCCACCACCTTGTCGTCCAGGATGGCGGGGTACTGGCCGAACAGGCTCCAGGTCTGGAAGAAAGGCGTCCAGTCGATGTAGCGGGCGATCTCGGCCAGGTCGTAGTGCTTGAAGGTGCGCCGGCCGATGAACTTGGGCCGCGGCGGCGCGTAGGCCGACCAGTCGATCTCCGGGCGCGCGGCGCGCGCCTCGGCCAGCGGCACGATGGGCGCGGCCTTGCGGTTGGCGTGGCGGCGGCGCACGTCCTCGTATTCCTGCGCCAGCTCGGCCAGGTAGGCGTCGGCCTGGTCGGACACCAGGCTGGTGGCCACGCCCACCGAGCGGCTGGCGTCGGGCACGTAGATCACCGGGCCTTCGTAGTGGGGCGCGATCTTGACCGCGGTGTGCACGCGGCTGGTGGTGGCCCCGCCGATCAGCAGCGGCGTGCGGCGGCCCTTGAAATACTCGTCGCGCTGCATCTCGCTGGCCACGTAGGCCATTTCCTCCAGGCTGGGCGTGATCAGGCCGGACAGGCCGACGATGTCGGCGTTCTCTTCCTTGGCTTTGGCCAGGATCTCGGCGCAGGGCACCATCACGCCCATGTTGACGACTTCGAAATTGTTGCACTGGAGCACGACGGTGACGATGTTCTTGCCGATGTCGTGCACGTCGCCCTTGACG
>Ga0164243_10003129_pt1 | contig 26691 bp, 24 predicted proteins | sample OricompcompostOP_FD_108781 | JGI IMG/M metagenome (GOLD analysis project Ga0164243, IMG submission 108781) | Organic Plus compost microbial communities from Emeryville, California, USA - Original compost - Organic plus compost (OP) | ecosystem: Engineered > Solid waste > Mixed feedstock >...
ACTGCGCAATCGCGGTATGCCCGAGGCCCATATCCGGGAACGCGTAGGCCGCATTGCCGAGATGCTGGATATGTCCGCGCAATTGAATCGCCGCGCGAGTGGATTGAGCGCAGATGCGAAGCAAAAAATCTCACTGGGCCGAGGACTGGTGCGCAGCGACGTATCCGCGGTGCTGTTCGACGAGCCCTTGACCGTGATCGACCCGCATCTGAAATGGCAACTGCGGCGCAAGCTCAAAGAAATCCATCAAGAACTGAATCTGACGCTGATTTACGTCACGCACGATCAGACGGAGGCACTGACGTTCGCTGAAGAGGTCGTTGTCATGTCGCGAGGCAAGGCGGTGCAGATTGGCACACCTGAGGATCTGTTCGAACGTCCCGCGCACACATTTGTGGGAAATTTCATTGGCTCGCCGGGGATGAATTTCTTGCCGGCGCAATGGCAGGGCGGTGTCTTGACGGTCGGGGCGCAGCGCTTGTGGGATGGGGCGCTCACGGATGTCGTGCTGCCCGCGGGCTGGTCATCAGACAGGGCGGCAGCGCTGGCAGAAGCCGGCGAGGTTCGACTGGGCGTACGGCCAGAATATTTGCATCCTTGCGCGACCAATACATCTGGGGCCGCGTCTGTACGGGTATCGCGAGTACAGGACCTGGGGACCTATCTGCTCTTGAGTTGCGAGTTCGAAGGAACGCTGTTGCGCGCCCGTGCGCGTGCCGGCAGCGCAATCGCCGTAGGCGATACGGTGTGGCTGCCTTTGTTGAATGAGCATACGTGCTTCTACCGGAACGAGGAGCTGCTGACATGAAACCGATCAATCAGCGTGCCTGGCTATTGGTGTTGCCGGTGGTGATATGTGTGGCGTTCTCGGCGATTTTGCCGCTGATGACGATCGTCAATTATTCGGTGCAAGACATCCTGTCGCCCGAGCGGCGTGTATTTGTCGGCACGGAATGGTATGCGGCGGTGCTGCAGGACGAGGAGCTGCACAGTGCCTTGCTGCGGCAGATAGGTTTTTCCCTGGCGGTGCTGGCGATTGAAATCCCCTTGGGTATTCTGTTGGCCCTGTGCATGCCCGCCTCGGGGTGGCGCGCATCTGCGGTGCTGGTGATCATTGCACTGTCGTTGTTGATCCCGTGGAACGTGGTCGGCACGATCTGGCAGGTATTCGGGCGCACCGATATCGGGCTGATGGGCGCTGCACTGACATGGTTGGGCGTGCAGTATCAATACACGGGCGACCCGCTGGATGCATGGCTGACGGTGTTGGTCATGGATGTGTGGCATTGGACGCCGTTGGTGGCGCTGTTGTGTTATGCCGGGCTGCGCGCGATTCCCGAGGCTTACTACCAGGCTGCGCGTATCGACGGCGCCACGCGGTGGGCGGTGTTTCGCTATATCCAGTTGCCCAAGCTGCGCGGCGTGTTGATGATCGCGGTGCTGCTGCGTTTCATGGACAGCTTCATGATTTATACCGAGCCCTTTGTCCTGACCGGTGGCGGGCCGGGCAATGCCACGACGTTCCTGTCGCAATACTTGACACAGAAAGCGGTAGGCCAATTTGATCTGGGGCCGGCGGCGGCATTTTCCATTGTGTATTTCCTGATCATTTTGCTGTTGTGCTTCGTCCTGTATAACTGGATGCAGCGCGCCGGCACGGCCACGCAGGAGGAGTCTCATGGATAACCGGGGCCGAGCCTGGCGCACAGGCTTTCTGCTGTTGTATCTGGTGTTCGCCATCCTGCCGCTGTATTGGATGTTGAATATGTCGTTCAAGACCAATACCGAGATCGTCGGGTCGTTGACCCTGTGGCCGCGCGATTTCACCTTTGAACACTATCTCACCATTTTCACGGACTCGGCCTGGTATTCGGGCTATATCAATTCCCTGATTTATGTGGTGATCAATACCTTGATTTCGCTGGCGGTGGCTTTGCCGGCGGCCTACGCGTTTTCCCGTTATCGCTTCATCGGCGACAAGCATGTATTTTTCTGGCTGCTGACCAATCGCATGACGCCGCCGGCGGTGTTTCTGTTGCCGTTTTTCCAGCTGTATAGCTCGCTGGGTTTGATGGATACCCATCTGGCAGTGGCGTTGGCGCATCTGGTGTTCAATGTCCCGCTCGCCGTGTGGATCCTGGAGGGCTTTATGTCCGGCGTGCCGCGCGAGATCGACGAGACGGCCTATGTCGATGGCTATTCGTTTCCGCGGTTTTTCCTGACGATTTTCTTGCCGCTCATCAAATCGGGTGTGGGGGTGGCTGCGTTCTTCTGCTTTATGTTCAGTTGGGTAGAGCTGCTGCTGGCGCGCACGTTGACGTCGGTCAATGCCAAACCCATTGTGGCGACGATGACGCGGACGGTGTCGGCCTCGGGCATGGACTGGGGAGTGTTGGCGGCCGCAGGCGTTTTGACCATCGTGCCCGGCGGCATCGTGATCTGGTTCGTGCGGCATTACATCGCAAAAGGCTTTGCGATGGGCCGGGTCTAAAGGAGCGCGCACCATGTTTCAGTGGATGGTATGGACGACGCCGGTTGCGGTGTTCTTCATTTGCATCGTGCTCATGCTGGCCGGCATGACGGTGTGGGAATTGAAATCGCCGACGCGATTGCGTAAAGGCTTTTTGCCTATGGCGACGACGCGCGGCGATCGGCTTTTTATCGGTCTGATGGTGATGGCCTGGATCAATCTGGCCTATGTGGGATTCGGCGAAAAACTGATGGAATGGCTGGCATTGGACGATCCGCCGACCTTGTGGATCAGCTTTGCCGTGTCGCTGCTGGTGCTGGCCTGGATCATGCGCAAGGGTTGAATAACAAATAGCAGGGAAACGACCGTCGGCCGAATTCTTCCCAGGCCCAGGTCCGCAGCATAACGGGAAGGTATTTCGAGGAGATGGGGCATGAAATTGCGTATGCGGACGATGGCGCTGGCCATCGCGTTAATCGGCAGCTCGGCGGCCTGGGCTGGCGCTCCCGAGGCAGAGAAATGGGTGAACTCAGAGTTCCAGCCATCGACCTTGTCCAAGGACAAGCAGATGACCGAAATGCAGTGGTTCATCGACGCGGCAGCCAAGCTCAAGGCCAAAGGCGTCAACGAAATCAATGTGGTGTCCGAGACGATCACGACCCACGAATATGAGTCGAAAACGCTGGCGCGCGCCTTTACCGAAATCACCGGCATCAAGGTCAATCACGATCTGATCCAGGAAGGCGACGTGGTCGAGAAACTGCAGACCTCGATGCAGTCGGGCAAGTCGATTTACGACGGCTGGATTTCCGATTCGGATTTGATCGGCACGCATTATCGCTATGGCGCGATCTTGCCGCTGTCCGACTATATGAGCGGAGACGGCAAGGAATGGACCAATCCCGATCTGGATATCAAGGACTTTATCGGCACGAGTTTTACGACCGCGCCTGACGGCAAGCTCTATCAATTGCCTGATCAGCAGTTTGCCAACGTGTATTGGTTCCGTGCGGATTGGTTCGCGCGGCCGGACCTGCGCGAGAAATTCAAAGCCAAGTATGGCTATGAATTAGGCGTGCCGACAAACTGGTCCGCCTACGAGGACATCGCCGATTTCTTTACGAATGATGTGAAAGAGCTCGACGGCAAGAAAGTCTACGGCCACATGGACTATGGCAAAAAGGATCCGTCGCTGGGCTGGCGCTTTACCGATGCGTGGCTGTCGATGGCGGGTGCTGCCGACAAGGGCTTGCCAAACGGCATGCCGGTCGATGAATGGGGTATTCGTGTCGCCGACGATAAATGCACGCCGGTGGGTGCGTCGGTGGAGCGGGGCGGGGCGACCAATAGCCCGGCTGCGGTCTATGCGCTGACCAAATACATCGATTGGATGAAAAAATACGCGCCGCCGCAGGCGATGGGCATGACGTTCTCTGAGTCGGGGCCCGTCCCGGCGCAGGGGCATATTGCACAGCAGATCTTCTGGTACACGGCCTTTACCGCGGATATGACCAAAAAGGGTCTGCCTGTGGTGAACGAGGATGGCACGCCGAAATGGCGGATGGCGCCATCGCCTTATGGCCCGTATTGGAAAGAGGGCATGCAGAACGGCTATCAGGACGTGGGCTCGTGGACGTTCTTCAAGTCCACCGATCCGGATCGCCTGGCTGCCGCATGGCTCTATGCGCAGTTCGTGAACGCCAAAACCGTATCGTTGAAAAAGTCCATCACCGGGCTGACCTTTACGCGTGACAGCGATATACACAGCGATTACTTCACGAAAAATGCGGCCAATTATGGCGGCCTGATCGAGTTCTATCGCAGCCCGGCGCGGGTGGCATGGACGCCTACTGGCAACAACGTGCCCGACTATCCCAAACTGGCTCAACTCTGGTGGAAGAACGTCGCCACCGCCGTTACCGGCGAGCAGACGCCGCAAAAAGCCATGGACAACCTGGCAGATGAGATGGACAAAGTGATGGCGCGCCTGGAACGTGCGGGGATGGCGCAGTGCGCGCCAAAACTGAACAAGAAGAGCGATCCGTCCAAGTGGCTGTCGGACGAGCATGCGCCGTGGAAAAAACTGGCCAACGAAAAACCACAAGGCCAGACCATTCCATACGATCAACTGCTGCAAGCCTGGAAAGAAGGCAAGGTACGGTGAGTTGACTGAGGCAGGAAGCCGCCGTGGTACGGGGCTTTTTCCCGCCACGGTTGCAGTCTGTGGCATGCTTGGTACGGAGTTCTTTTGGCGCAGGAGGTCGGCGTGTAAAAGCGCCGCCGGGCCTATCGCCGCGACTCGGCCCGTCAGCAGGGGCCTCGGCCCGCTTCGCGGGCTAAATCGCGGCTCAACGGCCCGGCGGCGCTTTTACACGCCGACCTCCTGCTCGTAATGGCTATGGGCAATCCGGCAGTTTGATTTGTGCCGTACCTGGCAGGATCCACTGCACGCATTCCCGTGTTGCATCGATACAGCCGCCCTCGGCATATATCCCTTGCGGGTCGCGTCGCCGCAGCATGCGATCGAGTACGGCTTGCAGCGCCTCGGGGTCTTGCAGCGTCTGGGCCGCGCGGGCTTCGACGATGGTCTCGTCGATGATCAGCCGGTCTTGCTCATCGGTGCGTGCGCCATCGCGCCAGTGATAGATCTCTACGCATTTGGACGTCAATGTATAGGGCTGATCGCGTTTCCAAAAATTGTTGAACCGGCCGTCGCCCAGATAAAACACCCAGGATCCTTCATAGCCTTCGACATTGGAGGAATGGGAATCCGGGTTGCGAAACCACAGGCGGTCTCCGGGTACGTAATACTTGGATGGCAGAGGCTCGTCCATCGATCCATATTCGCGCAGAAAGACTTCGTGAAAAGCGCCCGACATCACGGCGCGCGTTTCCCACTGCTGTTGCAGCTTGGCATAGAGCCCGGGGTGGGCGTCCTGCAATTCCAGCGCGATGCCCAGCAGGGTGACATATTCGGTGGCCCGATAGCACGAGAACGCATAGCGCTTGTCCGAAGCGTCGGGTTGCGTGGCCTTGGTCAAGGCGTCGATCAACGATACGCCGGGTTCGATGGTAAAACCGCGCGCTTCGTCGTAGCGCCAATAGCCGGCGGGGCGCTCGGCCTGCTCGGTGTCGAAGGCCAACGCGGTTTTGCGCGCGGCCTGCACGATGTGCTGGCGAATGCGTACGGCGCTACGCAGTTCGGCCGCGCTGGGAAAGGGGAACGCCACCGGCCCCAGCAACATGGCCAGCACGATTTCGCGAGCGAGATCATCGGGACGATTTTCCGTGTCCAGTTGCAGCGTGGTACACAAGGCCGTCGTATCGCGTTGCGGCGCCAGGGCCAATAAGGTCTCGCTCGGCTCGAAATGGATCGCGTTGGCGCCGTCTGGCACCGTGGTCAGATAGGCATTGAGACCCAGTGTCTGCAACCAATCCAGCGCTGTCTGAGTTTCCATGGGCAACGCGCTGGGTGCCGGCGTGACGATGCGGATGCCTTGCCGCAGGGCAGGATCGCGAGGGGATGCGGATGTGGGCATGCGAGGGCTCCGTAGACCGGAGCGGTCCCCATGGTTGGGGAGAAAAAGCGCGCCGTGTCTGGCGCGAGAAATTCTACTGCTGCTGGGCGTTGGTGAGGGAAGAGATCAGTCGGATTTTGATCAAAGTTTCTGATGACGGAACAACTGCGTCAGCGATTCGGCATCCATGAACTGGATATTGTGTTGCGTCGCGTAGTCCTGCGCGGGCTTCGAAATATCGCCCAGCGTGACGTAGATTCCCTCGCCGGCGCCTGCTGCGCTGCGCGCCGTCTGCAGGCGTTGCAGCGGTTCGACACCCGTGTGGGCGGCTTTCCAGCGCCGGGCGGATATCAGTGCGCGCCCAGCGCCGGGGCGTGCGACGTCGAAATCGGCGGCATCGGTTTTCAGGCGTTTGACCTGGCAGCCATCATGACGCAACGCGGCCTCGAACTGAGCGGCAAAGGCGGACCAAGACATGGCCGACAGAGCCTGCGCCGTTTGCTCGACGCGGGCTGACGAGGGCTTGTTGCGTTGTTTCCAGGCGGCGATGCCGGAAATAATGATGAACGGCACCGCGCCACAGATGGGAAACAGCGCATAGGCCGGCGGTACGACTGCAACGGCCACCAGAATCAGAGCAGCCGCCACGAGCATGCTGATCCACCATGACGAGCGGAGCAAAATCGCAAACAACGAATTCTTGGCCATGAATTTCATGGATGGAGGTCCTGAGCAGCTTGTCGAAAGGGTGAGGTGGAATGATCGCAGGATTTGCGATCATCGCGATTTCTAGCGTCTTGGAGCTTGTCGCAGCGGTCAGTGACTCTGCGTATCCGATGGATGCGTAGGAGCCGAGGGCGCAGGGCGCACGCCTGGCACGTGCTCCGGCGGCGTGCCGCCCGATGAGGGGGGATTCGGCGAGCGTCCTCCGGCCGTCGAGTCGCCCGGCGCGCGCGCCATCCAGGCAATCAGCGAGGCCCGCATGGCTTCCTCGACCGACATATCGATGGGTTGGACCCAGTCGGTCGGGACAAACACCGTATAGCCGCCAATCATGTATCCCATGGGTAAATAAACAGCGACCCGCTCGCCGGGCAGAAAACCCTCAGGCAATCCCTCGGTGCTGCGCCGCGTGATCAGGCCGACCAGCTCCAGCGGTTGACCCGGAATACGCAGCACGACGACGTGCTGGGTATCGGCTTTGGCGCTGGGCGAAAAATAATCCGCAAAACTTTTCAGCGACGAATAAATACTCTTGACGACCGGGATATTGGTAAACGGCATTTCCACAAAATGGAATATCCGTTGCATACGCTCTTTGGAAACCAGATAGCCAACCAGCAAAATGCCCAGGACACCCAGGGCCAGTCCCATGCCGGGAATATAAAAGCTGCCAATAAAGGGGCTGAGCAACGACAGGGCGGCAGTTTCCGTCCATGCCAAAAAGATGAACAGCAGATATAGCGTCAGTGCGATCGGCAGTACGGTAATCAGCCCGCGGAAGAAATATCGAGACAAACGCGTCATCATAGGGTGAAGCTCCGGTAATACGTAGTGATTCAATGGCCGGTGACAGGCAAGCTCAAAGTTTCCTTGATTTCTTCCATGACCACATAGCTATGCGATTCGGCCGAGGCGGGCAGGCGTTTCAGTATTTCGCCCAATAACCGCCGGTATTCATTCATTTCACTCAATCGTGCTTTGACGAGATAGTCAAAATCTCCGGATACCAGATGGCATTCCATGACCTCGGGGACATACAGCAATTCCTGTTTGACCCTATCAAAGACGTCGCCCGATTTGGCCGACAGCTTGATTTCCAGAAAGACCAACAGATTCAATCCCAGCGCGGCAGGGTTGACGCGAGCATGATACCCGGTGATGACACCTTCGCGTTCCAGACGCTTGACGCGTTCGGAGCACGGCGTCGCCGACAGGCTGATCCGCTCCGCCAGATCGGTGATAGACATCCGCCCATCGCGCTGCAATATATCCAGAATTTTCCGGTCGATACGATCGAGTTCGCGCATTTCACTTTGAGCGGGGCCATTTAGCCCCTGTTGTCAGTAAAAGTACATTTCAGAGCCGCTGATTTTAGTGCTTTTCACTGGTGACATCGTCCTAGACTATTGATTCATCCATCAGAGATGCCTAACTCAGGGGATTTTCATGCATGTCATCGTCTTGGGCAGTGGCGTGATCGGCACGACCACCGCGTACTACCTGGCACGTCAGGGCGCCAAAGTGACGGTATTGGACCGCCAGTCCGAGGCTGCCAGCGAAACCAGCTACGCCAACGCTGGCCAGGTGTCACCGGGTTATTCCACCCCCTGGGCCGCGCCGGGTATCCCCCTGAAGGCGCTGAAATGGATGTTCCAGAAAGACCATGCCCCCTTGTCGATCCGTCCGGACGGCACGCTGTATCAGTGGCGCTGGATGGCGGCGATGTTGGCCAACTGCTCGGCCAGTCGTTACGCCGTGAACAAGGAGCGCATGCTGCGTCTGGCCGAGTACAGCCGCGATTGCCTGAAGGCCCTGCGCACTGAGACGGGCATCCAGTACGAGGCGCGTACGAAGGGGACCTTGCAGCTGTTTCGCACCGAACACCAATACGAGGCGGCGCAGCGCGATATCCAGGTGCTGGAGGCGTGCGGCGTGCCGTATGAACTACTCGATCGCAATCGCCTGGAAACTGCCGAGCCGGCTTTGGCGCGCACCGCGCACAAATTGACTGGCGGTCTACGCCTGCCCAACGACGAAACGGGTGATTGCCGTCTGTTTACGAGACGATTGGCGCAGTTGGCAGCAGAATTGGGCGTAGAGTTTCGCTATGGACAAAGCGTCACGCGTCTGGAGACCGCGCGCGGGGAAATTACCGGTGTGCGTGTCGGTGACGACGTACTCACCGCGGATCGCTACGTCGCGGCATTTGGCAGCTATTCGCGTGGTTTTCTGGCGCCGCTGGGACTGGATTTGCCGGTCTATCCGGTCAAAGGTTATTCCTTGACGATTCCTTTATTGAACGCAGATGCTGCGCCGGTTTCGACAGTGTTGGATGAGACCTACAAAGTGGCGGTCACGCGTTTTGACAACCGTATCCGCGTCGGCGGCATGGCGGAGCTGGCCGGCTTCGATCTGCGTTTGCATCCAGAGCGCCGCCGCACCCTGGAGTTCGTGGTCAATGATTTGTACCCGGGCAGTGGCGAGGTAGAGCAAGCCGAGTTCTGGACCGGTCTGCGGCCCATGACGCCCGATAGCACACCTATCGTGGGTGCGACGCGTTATACCAATCTGTATTTGAATACGGGGCATGGCACGCTAGGGTGGACGATGTCTTGCGGCTCTGCCAAGCTCTTGTCGGATCTGGTCATGGGCCAACGGCCGGAAATCCGCGCCGATGATCTGGCACTGTCGCGCTATGGCGCGGCAGCCAAGCGTCAGCCTCGCGTCGCGCTAGGCGAGCACGCCGCAGCCTGAGGGCTCGATTCGTCACGCCGCCTGCTTGCCGGCGCCTGCCTTTGTGCCACAATCGCGCCATGACGCCATCATGGCGCAGGCACTTGCAGGGGCTCCGTGACACATCTCATCCATACCGCTGATTGGCAGATCGGACGGCAGTACGGTCAGTTTGAAACCGACGATGCGGCCATGTTGGCCGAGGCGCGCTACGAAACCGTCGCGCGCATAGCCGCTCTGGCGGCCGAGCGCCGCGCCGATGCGGTGCTGGTGGCGGGGGATGTGTTCGATACGCAGGCCGTGTCGGACCGCAGCATTCGACGCTTGTTTGACGCGTTAGCCGCGTTTGCCGGGCCATGGGTCATGATTGCCGGAAACCATGACGCCGCCTTGGCCGACAGTGTGTGGTCGCGTGCGCATCAACTGGGATGCATCGGGCCCAACGTCCATATTCCCCTGCGGCCAGGCGTGGTCGATTTGCCAGGGCAGAACCTCGCGGTATTGGCGGCCCCACTCACGCAGCGCCACACCTACGACGACACGACGGCCATTTTTGATGTCTTGGAGACCGAACCTGGGCGGTTGCGCGTGGGCTTGGCGCATGGCAGCGTGACAGGCCGCCTGCCGGACACTGTGGATTCGGCCAACCCCATTGCCGCCGACCGTGCCGCTCGCGCGCGCTTGGATTATCTGGCGCTGGGCGATTGGCATGGCACCTTGCAGATCGATGCGCGGACTTGGTATGCCGGCACGCCGGAACCGGATCGTTTTCGATCCAACGCCAATGGCAGCGTGCTGGACGTGCGGCTCGCGCCTGGGGCGGAACCCGTCGTGCAAAGCGTGCCTGTCGGGCGATTTCGCTGGACGTTGTGGGCCGAGTCGCTGATCTTGGCGTCAGACGCCGAGGCATTGGCCCATCGGTTGCAGGATCTTGGCGCAGAGGACGTGTTGCGACTAGAACTGTCAGGACAACTGCCGCTAGAGGCGTGGGATGCACTGCAGGCCGCTATCGCGCGCGCCGCGGCACGCAGCCGGGCATTGTTATTAGACACCGACGGTTTGTCCTTGGCGCCTGACGCCCAGGATCTGGCGGCGCTAGGGGCGAGCGGCTATGTAGGCGAGGTCGCGGCACAATTGCAGGCCATGCAGGACGATCCGGCCCAGGCAACCGCCGCGCGCCAGGCGCTGCGGTTGCTGGTGCAATTTCAGCGCGAGCGGGAGGGGACGCAATGAAGCAGCACTGCATCGCTGCGCTGGTGTCTCCCGTTGCGCGGTTTCACGTCGCCCTGCAGGTGTCGCTATGAAGCTGCACCGCATCGCGCTGCAAGAGTTCCGAAAATTCCGCGATCCGGTCGTGCTGGATGGCTTGGCCGACGGGCTCAATGTCATTGCCGGGCCGAACGAGGCCGGCAAAAGCACCCTGGCGGCGGCGATTCGTGCGGCCTTTCTCGAGCGCTACAAGACAACCAAAGTATCCGACCTGGCGCCGTGGGGCATGTCTGGCGCTCGGCCTTCGGTGGAGATCGCGTTCCAGCACGACGGCCATGAATATCTGCTGCGAAAATCATTTTTGAGCCGAGCGCGTTGCGAGCTGGTGGTCGACGACGGCGTCGAGCGGCACGAGGGCGAGGCGGCGGAAAACGCCTTGGCAAGCTTGCTGGGATTTGAATTCTCGGCAAAGGGCAATAGCCGCCCAGAACACGGCGGCATTCCCGGGCTGCTCTGGATCGCCCAGGGCGAGGGGCAAAACCTGCTAGAGCCCGCAGGTTACGCACAAAGTCACGTTCGGGATGCATTGACACGATTGACGGGCGAATTGACCTCGGCCGACGGCGATTCGCTCTACGAGAGGGTCGAGGTCGAGCGTGCTGCCTTGCGCGATGGGCGCAGTGGCCGCCCCAAGGGGGCCTATAAAGACGCCGAGGACGCGCTGCTGCGCGCGGAGGAGTCCGTCGCCACCTTGACCGCCTCAAAACAGGCGCTCGATGCCGACGTGGATCGCCTGGCGCTATTGCGCCGCGATCATGACAAAGCCGAGCAGGAGCAGCCTTGGCTCAACCTGGAGCAGCGCGCCGCCCAGGCGCGTGCCCGCTTGGCCGAAATCAGCCGCGAGCGGGACGCTCTGGCCGGTCTGCAGCGCGAGCTGACACAGGCCGATGACACCTTGGCGCTGTTGCACGAGCAGGTCGAACGCGATCAGCGTGATGCAGCAGCCCTGGTGACATTGCAAGCCGATGCAGAGGCGGCTGCCGCCAGTCTGGTGCCTGCGCGCGAGGCGCTGGATCGGGCTCTGCTGCAACAGCAGCGCGCGGCCCAGAGTCTGGCGCAGGCCAATGCTCAGGTGGCCGCGGCCCAGCAGGCGGCTCAGCGGGCGGATTGCCTGGCGCAAATCGATCGCTTGAACCAGGAATTGCGCCGGGCGCAGGACAGTATCGTGCAGGCCGAGCAACTCGCCGAGCAGGTCCGCACCCTGCAGGCATCGTCCGCGCAACTGGAAATCGATGACAAGACGCTGCGCACCTTGCGCCAACTGGAACAGCGTCTGGCGCAGTTGCAGGCACAACAGAATGCCGGCGCGACGCGGGTGCATCATCGTTTGCTGGACGGGCAGACACTGCAGATGGCCGGCCGGGATCTCGCGGGCGAGGGCGAGGTCCTGGTCTCGGAGGCTACCGAGCTACAAATTCCTGGGATCGGCGTGTTGCATATCGAGCCGGGCGGCAGCGACTTGCCGGCCATATTGACGGCTATCCAGCAGGCGCAGACAGAACGCACCGCGTGTCTGGCCCGTTTGGGCGCGACATCGCTGGCTCAGGCCGAGGCACGGGCCGTGACATATGAACAGACCCGGCGCGATCTGGACATGGCGCGACAGACCTTGCGTATCCAGGCGCCGGAGGGCATCGAGGCATTGCGCGAATTGCAGTCGCAGGCGCAATCGCGATTGACGCAATTGCAGGGACAGCTAGCCGTGCTGCCCGAGAGTGCGGCAGCCCCCGTGGATCTGGCCCAGGCCCAGCAGGCTTTGCACGCCGCGACCGTCGAGGCCGACCTCGCCGGTCAGGCGGTGACAGCCGCTCGCACCGCACTGGATACCCAACAGACCAAGGCGCAGATTTTTCAGACCCAGTGGGCTGCACTCCAGGCGGAACTCGGCGCGGTGGGCCGGGTAGAGCAGCGCGAACAGCGAGGCGCCAGGTTGGTCGAGGCACGCGCGACCCGTGACACCTTGGCACAACGCTGTCAGGCGGCGCAAGCCGCTTTGCAGGCGCTGCAGCCGGAACTGATCGAGCAGGATGCGCAGCGTTTCGAGCAGTCTGCTCGCCTACAGCGCGAGGAGCAGCAGCGCCGCCACGCCGAATTACTGCAATTGCAGGGCAAACTCGAACAAGCCCAGGCTCATGGCCTGGGCGAACAGCTGCTGCAGGCGCAGGCCGAGGCGCAGCGGCTGACCCGGCGGCGCGACGAGTTTGCGACCCGGGCGCAGGCGTTGGACCTGTTATGGCAATTGCTGGGGCAGCGGCGCGCCGACGCGACGCAACGTTTGCTGGACCCGCTGGCCCAGCGTCTGCAACACTATGTCGGACTGTTGTTTCCCGGGGCGCAGTGGCGCCTGGACGATGCGCTGATGCCGGCTGCGGTGGTGCGGGGGACAGGTCCCGACGCGGCGGAAACGTTGAACGCCTTGAGCTTCGGCACGCGCGAGCAGCTCGGCGTGCTGGCGCGTTTTGCCTATGCAGATTTGTTACAACAAGCTGGCCGGCCCACCTTGCTGATATTGGACGATACTCTGGTGCATGCGGATCAGGAGCGGCGAGAATTGATGAAGCGCGCGCTGTACGACGCCGCCTCGCGACACCAGGTGCTGCTGCTGACCTGTCATGGCGAGGCGTGGCAAGACATGGGAGTGGGGGTGCGGGCGGTGCCCTGATCAGGCCGGCTGTTTCATTTGGTTGCCTGCTAAATGAGTCAAATTAACGCGAAAAATGCACTTAAAGCACTGATCAACCAAAAAATCACTTACATCGCCATGCGAACCTTACAAGAATCTGATATTTTTCGGGGTGGATACTTGGTTGGCGCTTGTCGGCAGCTTGGCACTGGATTGGCGGTGTTACGGCAACGATGGGTTCAATTTCGCATCTGTAAAACGTCACCCGGGTCGCAAATCTGGCTCCTGCCCAAGAGCCAGGCCGCCGGCCCTCCCGGAATACCATGTCGCTGATTCTCATACTCGCTCTGCCGTTTATCGGCAGCCTGTGCGCCGCGCTGTTGCCTTCCAACGCCCGTAATGCCGAGGCGTGGCTGGCAGGCTTGATGGCGCTGAGCTGCTTCGTCCTGGTGGCCAGTCTCTATCCCCAGGTCGCCGATGGCGGGGTGGTTCGTGCCGATCTGGAGTGGGCGCCGGCACTGGGCCTGCAGTTCACGCTGCGGATGGACGGTTATGCCTGGTTATTCGCGCTGATCGTCTCGGGCATGGGGGCATTGGTAGTGCTCTACGCACGCTATTACATGTCGCCCGAAGATCCGGTGCCGCGGTTCTTCTCGTTTTTCCAGGCATTCATGGCGGCCATGCTGGGCGTGGTGCTGTCGGGCAACCTGATTCAGTTGGTGCTGTTCTGGGAAATGACCAGCCTGGCGTCGTTCATGCTGATCGCCTATTGGCATCACCGCCAGGACGCCCGGCGCGGCGCACGGATGGCGCTGACGGTCACGGGCGCAGGCGGCTTGTGTCTCCTGGCCGGCGTCTTGATCCTGGGCAATATCGTGGGCAGCTACGACATGGACCAGGTGCTGGCCGCCGGCGAGGTGGTTCGCGCTGATCCCTGGTATCCCGCCGTGTTGGTGCTCGTAGCGCTGGGCGCGCTCACCAAGAGCGCGCAATTCCCTTTCCAGTTCTGGCTGCCGAATGCCATGGCGGCGCCGACACCGGTATCGGCCTATCTGCACTCTGCCACGATGGTCAAGGCAGGGGTGTTCTTGCTGGCGAGATTTTGGCCCGTGCTATCGGGTACCGAAGAATGGTTCTGGATCATAGGCGGAGCAGGGCTGTGCTCGCTGGTCCTGGGCGCCTATGCCGCGATTTTCCAACAGGACATGAAGGGCGTGCTGGCGTACTCCACGATCAGCCATCTGGGTCTGATCACCTTGTTGTTGGGGATGAACAGCTCGTTGGGCCTGGTCGCCGCGATCTTTCATATGGTGAACCACGCCACGTTCAAGGCGTCGTTGTTCATGGCGGCCGGCATCGTCGATCACGAGACTGGTACGCGCGATCTGGGTCGTCTGAGCGGGCTCAGGCGCGCCATGCCGATAACCGCGACTTTGGCCGTGGTGGCCGCCGCTGCCATGGCAGGGGTGCCGCTGCTCAATGGCTTCATTTCCAAGGAAATGTTCTTTGCCGAGACGACCTTTGTCAGCGGCGATCCGATGATTCAATACGGTCTGCCTGCGATGGCAGTGCTGGCCAGCGCGTTCAGCGTGGCCTATTCGCTGCGTTTCATCCTTCAGGTGTTTTTCGGTCCGCCGGCAGAGGATTTGCCTCGTGCGCCGCATGAGCCGCCGCGCTTCATGCTGGTTCCGAGCGGCTTGCTGGTGCTGATGTGTTTGGTCGTGGGCGTCATCCCAGGGCTGACAGTAGGGCCGTTTCTGCATACGGCGGCACAAAGCATCCTCGGCGCCGACATGCCCGAATACAGCCTGGCCGTATGGCATGGCGTGAATCTGCCGCTGGTCATGAGTTTTGTCGCCATGCTTGCGGGCGTTTTGTTGTATGCCGGGTTACGTGCCCGCCAGCGTGCGTTGCCGGGGCAGGTGCCATTCATCTACCGTTTCGATGGCCGGCGCACGTTCGAGTTTTTGTTTGACTATTCCAGCGTCGCCGCCAGTTGGGTGCTGGCGCGTGTTTCGTCGCCACGCATGCAGATTCAGATGGTGCTGATCGTGCTGGGTGCGCTGCTTGTGGCTTGGCTGCCGTTGCAGCGCGGCCAGTGGAACGACGCGCCGTCGCCCATCACTCCCCTGGATCCGGCTTTTGCCGTACTGTGGGTGGTGGGTGCGATTTGCGCGGTCGGGGCGGCGTTTCAGGCCAAATTCCACCGATTGGCAGCATTGATTCTGGCCGGCGGCGCCGGTCTGGTGACCTGTCTGACGTTTGTCTGGTTTTCTGCGCCGGATCTGGCGTTGACGCAACTTGCGGTAGAAGTAGTAACCGTCGTGCTGTTGCTGTTGGGGCTGCGGTGGTTGCCGCGCCGTATCGAAGGCGGGGGCCAGGATGGCAGCGCCCGGGCCCGTGCGCGCCGCGCGCGCGATCTGGTGATTGCCACCGTGACAGGCACGTCGCTGGCCGCCTTGGCTTATGCCATATTGACCCGCCCGCAGGGCCAGACGGTGGCCTCGTATTTTGTGGAAAAGGCCTTGCCAGAGGGGGGCGGTACCAATGTCGTCAACGTGATTCTGGTGGATTTCCGCGGCTTTGACACCTTTGGCGAGATCACCGTGGTCGGTATTGTTGCGCTGACGGTGTACGCCTTGCTGCGCCGTTTCCGGCCAGCGGCGGAAAGTATCGCTTTGCCGCGCCAACAACGCGATCAGGGTGCCATCGTGGCGCCCGACATTCAGGCCCTGTTGCCGGACAATGCCTTGGCCCTGCCTGCCGTGCTGGTACGTTTCCTGTTACCGATCGCGGCCATGGCATCGGTGTATTTGCTCTTGCGCGGGCACAATTCGCCGGGCGGCGGGTTTGTGGGCGGCCTGGTCATGGCGACCGCCGTGATTCTGCAGTACATGGTGGGCGGCGTGTATTGGGTGGAGTCGCGCAGCCGCCTGAATCCCCAGCATTGGATCGGTTTGGGCCTGCTGTGTGCGGGCCTCACCGCGGTGTCGGCCTGGTTCGCTGCGCGTCCCTTTCTTTCGGCCATGGCGTGGGATGTTTCGTTGCCCCTGATCGGCCATGTCCATCTTTCCAGCGTGTTGTTCTTTGACGTGGGCGTGTACATGCTGGTCGTGGGCGGCACCATGCTCGTGTTGGTGGCCTTGGCTCACCAATCCTTGCGCGCACAACGCAAGGCGGCAGCAGAAGCTCAAGCCGCCGCAGAATCCGGGAGTCCTGCCTAATGGAATTGATATATGCCATCGCGATTGGTGTGTTGGCCGGATCTGGTGTATGGCTGATCCTGCGGCCCCGTACGTTTCAGGTCATCATGGGACTGACCTTGATGTCCTATGCCGTCAACCTGTTTATTTTTGGAATGGGGCGGCTGACCGTCGGACGGCCTCCCGTTATCGATCCTGCCGCCACGCCGGATCCGGCCGCCATGGCCGACCCCATACCCCAGGCATTGGTGCTCACGGCTATCGTGATCGGGTTCGCAACCACCGCATTGTTTCTTGTCGTATTGCTGGCTTCTCGCGGGTTGACCGGCACCGACCACGTTGATGGCAGGGAGTCGGAATCTTGATCGATTGGTTGCAACACGCGCCTATATATCCCATTGCCGTCCCGCTGATTGCGGGCGCGGCAATGTTATTGCTGGCGGACAAGCGCCGAGGTTTACGGGCGGGAATCGGGCTGGCGGCTAGTCTCGCTCAGCTCGCGGCGGCGATTACCTTGCTCGCGCTGGCAGCCGGTGTCGGCGGCGTCTGGCCCAGTGGCGTAGGGGTGTATCTGCCCGGGGATTGGCCCGCGCCGTTCGGCATCGTGCTGGTCGTCGATCGCTTGTCGGCCGTCATGTTGACGTTGACGGCCGTGCTGGGCTTGGCGTCATTGATCTATTCCCTGGCGCGCTGGGACCACCTGGGTGTGCATTTTCATTCGCTGTTCCAGTTCCTGTTGATGGGCCTCAATGGGGCGTTCCTGACGGGGGACCTGTTCAACTTATTTGTATTTTTCGAGGTCTTGCTGGCGGCCTCGTATGGTCTGATTCTGCACGGATCGGGGGTGGCGCGCGTCAGTGCCGGCCTGCAGTACATTGCGATCAATCTGGTGGCGTCGTTTCTGCTGCTTATCAGTATTGCGCTGATCTATGGGGTCACGGGCACCCTGAATCTCGCCGATCTCGCGGTGCGCGCCGGCGTCCTGGGTGGCAGTGATCGCTTGTTGTTCGAGGCCGGCGCGGCTGTGCTGGGCCTGGCGTTTCTGGTCAAGGCCGGTGCCTGGCCGCTGAATTTCTGGCTGGTGCGCGGCTATAGCGCGGCCAGTGCGCCGGTAGCGGCCGTGTTTTCCATCATGACCAAGGTGGGCATCTACGCCTTGCTGCGCATTGGTTCGCTATTGCTGCCCACGGGGGCGCCGGCGGCATTCAGCCTTGACTGGATGTTTGCGGCTGGCCTGGCGACCTTGATTTTCGGGGCGATCGGTTTGCTCGCCACCCAGCGATTGGATCAGCTGGTCAGCTATTGCGTGATCCTTTCCGCTGGGACGCTGCTCACGGCGTTGGGCATGCCGGGCGTGCGGCTGACAGGGCCGGCGTTGTTCTATCTGTTGAGCTCCGTGCTGGCTACGGGGGCCTTTTTCATGCTGGTCGAGCTGGTCGAGCGCACCCAGACTTTCGGGGCGAATGTGCTGGCGGTCACGCTGGATATGTTCGACCTGGATGATCCAGAGAGCCCGAACCGCTCCGACGATGTGGTGGGTGTGGCGATTCCTGCGGCGATGGCGTTTCTGGGGTTGTCGTTTGTGTCGTGCGCCTTGCTCGTGACGGGCTTACCGCCATTGTCCGGCTTTGTGGCCAAGTTCTCGCTCTTGTCCGCGGCGGTTGCCGAGGCCAATGCCTCGACCCAGCCGGCGGATGCCTGGATTCTGGTGGCCGCCGTGTTGGCCGCGGGGTTGGCCGGCATCGTGGCGTTTGGGCGAGCCGGGATGCGGATTTTCTGGGGTAACGAGGAACGTACGACGCCGCGGCTGCGCGTGTTCGAGGCGGGGCCCGTTGCCGTGTTGATCCTGTTGTGTGTCGCACTCGCGGCGGGCGCGGGGCCGGTGTCGGCTTATCTGGATGATGCGGCGCGCTCGCTCGATCAACCCGCGCTATACATTGATGCGGTACTGTCGGCCAATCCGGCGCGTACCTTGGGGGGGCATTGATGCGGCGTTGGTACAAACTCCTGCTGCCTGCAGCGTTGCTCGTCTTGTGGCTGCTGCTCAACGAGTCGCTTTCTGCCGGGCAGATCGCATTAGGCCTGGCGCTCGCGCTATGGCTGGGTTTTGCGTCCAGCCGCCTGCGGCCGCTGCGCGGACGGCCTCATAAATTATGGTTGCTGCTGGGGCTGAGCCGGCGAGTGGCGATCGATATCATCCGGTCGAATATTGCGGTCGCTAAACTGATCATCGCCTATCGGCGCGAGTACACGCCGGGGTTCGTGCACATCCCGCTGGATCTGCATGACCCGCATGGCCGTGCGCTGCTGGGCTGCATCCTGACCTATACGCCAGGCACCGTGTGGGTCGATGTGTCCAACAATATTCTGACATTGCATGTGCTCGACCTGGAAAACGAAGCAGCCTGGGTCGAATTGGTCAAACAGCGCTACGAGCGTACCCTGATTGAGGTGTTTCAGTGAACCTTGTTCTATTCTGGGCCGCATCCTTTGCCTTGTTGTGTTTTGTCTTGGGCATGGCGTGTGCGACGGTGCGACTGGTACGCGGGCCCACCGCGCAGGACCGCGTGCTGGCGTTGGATGCGTTTTACATCAATGGCATGTTGACCATGTTGGCCTTTGGCGTCCGGTCAGGCACGCCGGTGTACTTTGACGTGGCCTTGCTGATCGCCTTGTTCGGTTTTGTCGGCTCTACCGCGATGGCCAAATTTTTGCTGCGTGGCGAGGTGATCGAGCCATGAACCTCGAGATTCCATTGTGGGCGGGCATCCCGGCCAGTATCTTGCTGGTCGTAGGGGGCGTCATTTCGTTGATCGGCTCAGCCGGGTTACTACGGTTCAAGAATTTCGTCTCGCGTATTCATGCGCCGACTCTCGGCAATACCCTGGGCGCGGTCTGCGTCTTGCTGGCGTCGATTCTGGTGTTTTCCTCTATACAGCAACGTTTCGTGATCCATGAAATTCTCATCACATTGTTGCTGTTTATCACGTCGCCGGTGACGGCCATGTTGCTGATGCGGGCGGCGGTCTATCGCGGCCAGCGGGACCGTGGCGAGTTCAACTCGAAATAGGGCAGTTACATCGTCCGAATCTGCTAGCGTTTGTAACATCTGCACGCCCTCTGGTTTGCCGCTTTGGCGTACTGTAAAAGCTGAGCCGGGCGCAGTAGCAGCCTGGCCAAGTTGAAGGAGCGGAAAATGAACCTACGTATGCACAATCGGTATTGCTGCCTGGCATTTGCGACTTTGAGCGCGTTGGGCGGGATGGCAGGGATTTCTGCCGCCAACGCGGCCGATGCACCGACGGCCGCCTCTATCCAGTCTCAGTACGAATATGACGTGCAGCGCTGCAACAGCGGCCAGACCAACCAGAGCAAGGCCGTGTGCCTGCAAGAGGCAGGCGCGGCGCGCGACGAGGCCCAGCGCAAGCGGCTCGATGACGGTCAGTCGGCGAATTACAGCAACAATTCGGTCGATCGCTGCACGAAACTGCCTCAACCCCAGCGTCAGGACTGCCTGCAGCAAATGCAGTCACCCTCGACGGTAAAGGGCAGCGTGGAGAGCGGCGGTGTTCTGCGCGAAACGGTCATCCAGGTGCCTCCGTCTCAGACGGGTACGACGCCGGGGACTTCGGGCGCCATGCCTGGTAGTTCCACCGCGCCGGGTACGGTCCCAGGGGCTGCGCCGGGCAGTTCGACGACGCCGGGTACGGTAACGACGCCGCCTGCCGGGACACCCGCGACACCTGTGCCCGTGCAGCAATAAGACGGCAGAGTCGGGATCAGGCAAAATGTCGCCTATTACCGACTCTTTGCCGCATCCATGTCTGACGTCATCGCCCTGATATTCGATTTCGACGACACGCTGGCGCCAGACAGCACTTCTGGCTTCCTCGACAGCCTGGGGGTGGATACGGCTGCATTCTGGAAAGACAAAGTCGGCCCACTGCTGTCCGATCAGGACTGGGACCCTGTTCCAGCCTATCTCTACGAGATGATCGAGCTGTCGCGCAGCGGCGCGCATGGCTTGATCACGCAACAGGGCCTGCGAGACTGGGGCGCCAGGCTGCCTCTGCATGATGGCGTCACAACATTGTTCCAACGCTTGCGTGCTGCAGTCCGAGCCGAGCACCCTCAGGTGCAGCTCGAGTTTTACTTGATCTCCAGCGGCATCGGCGATGTCGTGCGTTCAACACCCATCGCCCACGAATTCACCGAAATCTGGGCGTCGGAGTTCGTGTACGGCGCCGATGGCGGGATTGCTTTCCCGCGGCGCCTAGTCAGCTTCACGGACAAGACCCGTTATCTGTTCCATATTCAAAAAGGCATCATCGGACGCGAGTTTCGCAACAAGCCCTTCGAAGTCAATCGCAAAATCCCCGAGGACCGTCTGCGCGTGCCCTTTGACCAGATGGTGTTCGTTGGTGATGGCTACACTGACATCCCGTGTTTTTCCTTGATTCGCAAAGCCGGTGGTTTTGCCTTCGGTGTATGGGATCCGAAACACCGCGACAAACGCAGCCGCGCCTGGGGTTTTATCGAAGAAGGCCGCGTGTCGAATTTGAATCAGGCCCGCTATGGCGAAGAAGCGGAGCTCTATCAATGGCTCGAAGAGGCCGTCACCAGCCTGGCCGGGCGGATCGCGCTGAAATCCCGGGTGTACCGTGGTTGATGTGGTGACGCTGGCGTCCCCAGCGGACGAATCATTCATGTCTCTGGCGATCGAGCAGGCCGAGGCCGCCTGGCGTGTGGGCGAAGTCCCCGTAGGTGCCGTCGTCGTCGATGCCGAGGGTCAGGTGCTCGGCACAGGTTATAACCGCACCATCACTGACAGCGATCCTACTGCGCATGCAGAGATCGTTGCATTACGCGCAGCCGCTCTGCATCTGGACAATTACCGGTTACCTGGATTGAGCCTGTATGTCACGCTGGAACCCTGCGTCATGTGCATCGGCGCCATGTTGCATGCCCGGTTGGCACGTGTGGTCTACGGGGCCGCGGATCCCAAGACCGGCGCCTGCGGCAGCGTGCTGGATGTGGGCGCGGTAGAGCGATTGAATCATCACACGACTGTTATAGGCGGCGTATTGGCGCAACCTTGCGGCGATATGCTGCGGCGGTTTTTCCGCGAACGCCGTACAAAGGAATCCACGAAATGAGTACCTCTACACATCCCGCACATGGGCACGATGGGCATGATTGCGATGACGATTGCGGTCACGATCACGGCCACTCGCACCATCATCATGCCAAGCCTGCCGGCGGGATCTATTTGATTTCGCCTTCGTCTGCGGTGCGTGACCCGGACACCGTGGCGTTGGCGTGCGAGCGCCTGGCGCAAGAGGGATTCAAGACTACGGTGGATCGCGCCGCATTGGCTGTGCATCAACGTTTTGCCGGCACGGAAAAACAACGCCTGGCGGGCATCACGCGTGCGTTGAAGCAAAAACATCCGATTGTGATGGCTACGCGTGGTGGCTATGGGCTCAGCCGTTTATTGCCGCAGATCGATTGGCGCGCTGTGGCGGACAGTGGCAAGCGTTTCGTGGGGTTGAGCGACTTCACAGCGTTCAATCTGGCCTTGCTCGCGCAGACGGGGGCGGTCAGCTACAGCGGGCCGACAGCCGTTGCGGATTTTGGCGGTAAAACGGTCGACGATCTGACGGCTGCATTGTTCGGCGAGATCATGCGCGGCGAGCTGGAGATCCTCAGTTTTGAGACTCAGGACGCCGATCCTGTCGATGCGCGTGGCGTATTGTGGGGCGGCAATCTGGCCACCTTGATGTCGTTGATGGGCACGCCATATATGCCCAAAGTGCGCGGGGGTATTCTGTTCATTGAGGACGTCGCTGAGCATCCGTATCGGGTGGAGCGCATGCTGGCTCAGCTGTGGCAGGCCGGCGTGCTGCAACGCCAAAAGGCTATCGTATTCGGTCATTTCACAGACTATCGGTTGGCACCGCATGATGCCGGGTACGACATGCCTGCCGTCGTGAAATGGCTGCGTGGTGTCGTTAAAGTTCCGGTTATTACTGGGTTGCCTTATGGACACATCCGGACCAAGGCTACGCTGCCTGTTGGTCAAAAGGTTGGCATCGCTACTGAGGCGGGGATGGCACATTTGGTGATTGATGAGCATCAGCATTGAGTTTGTTTGTGCTGATGTAGGTGGGGGTTCTTAATGCGTCCCTGCCGGGCGCGTGTGGGTGGCGCCGGCCCTATCGCAGCGGCTCGGCGCAACACCAGGCGCCGAGGTCCCCTGCGGGGACTGCCCGCCGCTCAACGGGCCAGCACCACCCACACGCGCCCGACAGGGACTTGCGATGAAGGCCGGCCACGGCTGCATGGCAGCGATGGGGCGATCGGAGGCGCGCACGGTGTGATCGCTACGGATCTAGGCGCGAATAGAGGGCGATGATGCGTCAGCTTGACGCTATCTGCATGCGAACGGATGTGCTGGCGGCTAGGACGCTTCTTGGTCCGGCACCCACGATGGCGCACGTTTTTCCAGAAAAGCAGAGATACCCTCCTGGCCGTCAGGCGATGAGCGTAGCGCGGCCAAGCGGGTCGCGGTGTTTTCCAGTATGGCGTCGTCGATGGGATGTTGAGAGACGTCATGAATCAAACGCTTGGATTCTTTTAGTGCGTTGGGCGACGCCAGCATGAGTTTGCCTAGTAATGCGTTGATGTGAGCGTCGAGTTCTTCGGCTTCGCAGATGTCGTGGACGAGGCCGATGCGCCAGGCTTCGGCGGCATCGAAAGTCTCTGCTGTGAGAAACCAGCGGCTGGCGGCGCGAGGGCCGATGGCGCGCAGGACGTAGGGCGAGATCATGGCGGGGATGAGGCCGAGGCGGGTTTCGGTGAGGGCGAAACGGGTGTCGCGGCCGGCGATGGCGATGTCGCAGGCGGTGGCCAGGCCGAGGCCGCCAGCCATGCAGGCGCCGTGTACGCGTGCGATGGTGGCTTTGGGGCAGGTGTAGATAGTGTGCAGCAGTGTGGCGAGGGCCAGCGCGTCGGCGCGGTTGTCGGCTTCGCTGGCTTGGGCGCTATGGCGCATGGCGTTGAGGTCGGCGCCGGCGCAAAAGACTTTGCCGTGGCCCGCCAGGATGATGGCGCGTATTTCGCTGTCGTCGGCGAGCGTCATGAACGTCTCTGTCAACTCGGCAATGAGGCGCGAGTCCAGCGCGTTGCGCACCTCAGGGCGGGCCAGCCAGATGACGGCGGTTTGCGGACCATAGGCCACTTCCAGCGTTTGCAGCATGTGAGCGGATTCCTTTTACGGTTCAAAGCGGGCCGCAATGATGCGGCATGTGCGGCAGGGGTGTATCGGCCCCTCGATTTCAACGATACAACACTGTCGGCAACCAAAGCCCGATGCCCGGGAACATGTACAGCAAGAAAATCGCCACGACCTGGATTCCCATGAACGGCATCATGCCCAAGAATATCTGGTTCAAGGTGACGTGCGGCGGCGAGATGCCTTTCAGATAGAACGCAGACATGGCGACCGGCGGCGACAGGAATGCGGTTTGCAGGTTCAGCGCCACGAGCAGGCCAAAGAACAGCGGGTCGATCTGGAATGTGATCAACAGGGGCACAAAGATCGGCATGAAGATGACGATGATCTCTGTCCATTCCAATGGCCAGCCCAGCAAAAAGATAATGATCTGCGCCAGCAGCATGAATTCGATCGGTGTCAGGCCCAGCGACAGCACCCATTCTTCGATGATGCGCTGACCGCCCAACAGCGCGAACGCGGCGGAAAAGATCGATGACCCCACGAACAGCCAGCACACCATGGCGCTGGTCTTTGCGGTCAGGTAGACCGATTCTTTCAGCACAGGCATATTGAGCCGCCGATAGGCCAGCGCCAACAATGCGCCTCCCATGGCCCCCATCGCGGCGGCTTCGCTCGGCGTGGCGAGTCCGAATGTGATGGAACCCAACACCGCCGCGATCATCAATGCCAAGGGGAAAAACGACCCCATCAGCATTTTGAAGATTTCCAATCGCGCCCACGTCAGCAACACATAAAAGACTGCGAGGATGGCCAGGCAGATGCCGAAGAATATCCAATAGCCAGTGGGGGCAGGGACGCGTGCGGGGCCTGTGTCGGATGGAGCGGGCGCGGCGCCGGCTACGGCAGAATTGGCAGCTGTATTCGGCGCTGCAGCAGCGCTGCCCGGCGGCTCACTCAATCCACCTTCCATTGGCGGTTCGCTCAGCCCTCCCTCAACAGGCGGTTCACTCAATCCTCCTGCCATCGGAGGCTCAGCGAGTCCACCAAAATCATCACCGCCGCTGCCCAGACGCAACTCATCGGGGATCTCATACACCGTCGGCGGTTGCGTCACCAGGTAATAGACCGACCCGGTCAGCACCACAAACGCCAATAATGGCGTCAATGCCAACATCGTGTATCGAGACAGAAATCCAAACGATACGCTGGCGTTGCGGCGACCCTTGAACAGCGTTCCCAGCAGACCGTTGACCGCATGGGTATAGCCTTGGCGCGATAATGCGTCAGCGTCGGCAGGCAGGGCGATGCGCCGTTCTTCGGCTGTCAATGGCGGCGCCATGTCGGGCCGCAATTTGGCGACGAGCATGACGTACAGTACATACAGTCCGGCCAGCATCAGCCCCGGAAAAAACGCCCCGGCATACAACTGTACGACCGACACGCCGGTCGTCGCGCCATACACGATCAACATCACCGAGGGCGGCAGCAGAATGCCCAGACATCCCCCCGCAGTAATCGAACCGGCAGTCAATCGAACGCTATAGCCGGCCTTTAACATCGCCGGCATGGCCAGCAGGCCCATCAACGTGACCACCGCACCCACGATGCCTGTGGCCGTCGCGAATATCGCGCACGTTGCGAGCGTCGCCACGGCCAATGCGCCGGGCAGCCTGGCCAACGCCAGATGCATCGAACGAAACAGCTTTTCAATCAAGTTCGCGCGTTCGACGAGATAGCCCATGAACACAAACAGCGGCACCGAGATCAACGCATCGTTGGTCATCGTGGCGTAGGTCCGCTGCACCATCAGATCCAGGGTCTGATGAATCGAGCGCTGCGCATCCGGATTCTGCAGGTAGTACGCGAGAAAGGTGAACAACACCCCCATGCCCATCAACGTAAACGCCGTCGGAAAGCCCAACATGATGGCGACCACAATCAAGGCCAGCATCAATAATCCGAGGTGTCCTGTCGTCAGATCGTGCCATGGCGTCAAGAACCCTATCATCGCCAGCACAATGCCAATACACGTCAAACCAAACCACAGTGCTTTGTGAATTTTCATTTGTTGCGCTCCTGGTCATTCTCGGAGCGGCCTGATTTGCTGCGCGCTTCGTTTGTCACTGCGCGATCCCGTTCACCGTGTTGTTCATCAGTGACATAGCGATCCAGCTTTGCGATGTCTTCGTCTTTGACGTGCACCATTTTCTTGAGCTTGTCGACGTCGACTTCCTCTACGTCCTCTTCGCGTGAGGGCCACGCACCATCGCGCAAACAGAGCAGGCAGCGTCCGATTTCCGCGAAGCCTTGCAACAACAGTACTGCGCCTGCAACAGGGATAAACGCCTTAAAGGGATAAATAGGTGGACCATTCGCCATCAACGACGAGTGCTCACGAATCGCAATCGACTCTCCTGCGTAATACCATCCCGCCCAGACCAATGCCACCACGCCCGGAATAAAGAACGCGATATACAAAATCACGTCCAGCCCCGCCTGCACGCGCGGGGGCAAAAAGCCGTACAGAATATCGCCACGGACGTGACCGCTTTTCGCCAGCGTATACGCGCCCGCCATCATGAACAGTATGCCGTAATACATGAGCTGCAAATCAAAGGCCCAGGCGCTGGGCGTATTGAATATGTACCGGGCGGATACTTCCCAACATATATGCACCGTCAGCACGACGATCAGCCAGGCAAAGGCCTGCCCGACGAAAGTAGACAAGCGGTCCACCATGCGTATCAGCTTTAGCATAGGGCTTGATCCAGATCAGGAGAAAATAGGGCGGTCACAACGGCGCGGTTGGGCATGACGGCGGCATAGGAAGACACTGCATTGCGGCAACGGCATCGAGGCATTCTCGTCGAAACGCCATCGAGGCACCTGCATCGCATATCCTGAAGTACCTATAT
>Ga0164243_10003130_pt1 | contig 26689 bp, 22 predicted proteins | sample OricompcompostOP_FD_108781 | JGI IMG/M metagenome (GOLD analysis project Ga0164243, IMG submission 108781) | Organic Plus compost microbial communities from Emeryville, California, USA - Original compost - Organic plus compost (OP) | ecosystem: Engineered > Solid waste > Mixed feedstock >...
ATCGGCGTCGGCATCCTGCAGGCGGACATCGGGCTCCCGCCGCTCCTCGTCGGCGTCCACATGGTCCTCGCCGCCCTCGCGGTCGTGCTCGGGGTGCTCGTGGTCGACGCCGCCAGGGAAGATGGGGCTCGTGAGGGTTTGAGCCCTCGCTGAGGGTCCCGCCGCCCCCCATCCCCTCATGGCGCCGCGACCCCCTCACGGAACACCGTCGTGGCGCGGACGATCCGGGCCTCCGAGAGCTCCCAGTCGTCGACGACGTCGTGGTAGTCGAGCCGGATCACGGGGCGGCCATTGAGCAGCAGCCGCGCATCGTGCTCGATGTCGGAGCCTCGCTGAATCGGATCGGAGTGGTGCTCGAAGCCATCGGTCTGCACGACGAGCGCGCCGGCGACGAGGAAGTCGACCCGGCGCCCGAGGATCCTGACCTGCTGCCGAACCTCCAGACCGGCCCTCCGCAGACGGTGCAGCACGAGCGTCTCCAGGAGCGACTCCGAGAGGTCACTGGCGTCCACGGCCAGCGCCCGCGCCCTCGGATTCCGCCACGGTATCCGCAGCAGCTGCCACTTCGTGACGAGGCGGAGATGCAGCGCCGACTCCCAGACGATCATCGCCTCCTCCTCGGCGAGGCACGTGGACACCTGCTCGAGCATGTCGGGGACCGACACGATCCGGCTCGCGGTCGGGGCGGGCTCGATGGGCCTCGCACGATGAACGCGGATGTCGGCAGGGGGCTTGGCGCCGTTGTGCTCGGGGAGCCAGAGGTGCGCCGCCGCCGGCGTCCGGAGCAGCGCCAGCGTCCGCCGCTCCGCGGCGCTGACGCAGGCGAGCCGGTGGGTGCGGTGGCGGGCGAGCCAGGCGTCGACGTCCATCGCCGTAGCCTGCCGGATCGCAACCTGCCGCGCTCCGGGCCCGGGCGGATCCGTGGACGACTGAGGGGACGGGAAGCCTGTGAGGGCCGGAAACGCCTCCAGCCCCTCACGAGCGACTCAGACCCTCACGGGCGTGGGGCGCGAGCCTCAGAGCGAGACGTGCAGCAGCGGGTCGATCCCCACCGCGACGAAGAGGAGCGAGAGGTACGAGATCGAGCCGTGGAACAGGCGCATCGGCCGCGTCTGCCCGCCCCGGATCGCCTTCGCGTAGAGCCGGTGCGCCTCGGCGACGAACCAGGCGCCGGAGCCGACCGCGACGACCGTGTAGACGAGGCCCATCGATCCGACCGGGATGAGCAGGAGCGAGCAGACGACGGTCGCCCACGCGTAGAGCACCGACTGGAGCGCGACGATCGACTCCGAGCGGACGACCGCGAGCATGGGAACGCCCGCGGCGCGGTAGTCCTCCCGGTACCGCATCGACAGCGGCCAGTAGTGCGGCGGCGTCCAGAGGAACACGACCCCGAACAGGATGAGCGCCTCCCACGACAGCCCGCCCGTCACGGCGGCCCAGCCGATGAGCACCGGCATGCAGCCCGCGATGCCGCCCCAGACGATGTTCTGCGGCGTGCGGCGCTTGAGCCACATCGTGTAGACGAGGACGTAGAACGCGATCGCCGCGGCGGCGAGCCCCGCGGCGACCCAGTTCGTCGTGAGGCCGAGGAAGACGACCGAGACGAGCCCGAGCACCCACGCGAAGACGATCGCCTCACGCGGGCTCAGCACGCCGGTGACGAGCGGCCGGTCCGCGGTGCGGGACATGAGCCGGTCGATGTCGCGGTCGAACCACATGTTGAACGCGTTCGCGCTGCCCGCGGAGAGCGCGCCCCCGACGAGCGTCGCGAGGACGAGCCAGAGATTCGGGAACGCGGCCGCGCCGTACCCAGCGACGTCCGCCTGGGCGAGCAGCATGACGGGGATCGTCGTCACGAGCAGGAGCTCGATGACCCGCGGCTTCGTGAGTTGGACGTAGCCGCGGAGCCGCTGCAGGGGCGTCGGCCGGACGCGCACCGGGGATTCAGCAATCGTCTCGGTCACGGCCACCGCCCGATTCTACCGCGTGGCTATGCTTGGTCCCCGTGACCCGACTCTCGTGGGACGACCTCGATCGGAGGGCGGTCGACACCGCCCGAGTCCTCGCGGCGGACGCCGTCGAGAAGGTCGGCAACGGCCATCCCGGCACGGCGATGAGCCTCGCCCCGGTGGCCTACCTGCTCTACCAGAACGTCATGCGGCACGACCCGTCGGACCCCGACTGGCTCGGCCGCGACCGCTTCATCCTCAGCGCGGGCCACTCGAGCCTCACGCAGTACATCCAGCTCTACTACGGCGGCTTCGGACTCGAGCTGAAGGACCTCGAGGCGCTGCGGACATGGGGCTCGCTCACCCCCGGCCATCCTGAGCACGGTCACACCAGGGGCGTCGAGATCACCACGGGTCCGCTCGGCCAGGGCATCGCGGCCTCGGTCGGCTTCGCCTACGCGCAGCGCTTCGAGCGCGGCCTCTTCGACCCCGACGCCCCCGATGGCGAGAGCCCGTTCGACCACTACACCTACGTCATCTGCAGCGACGGCGACCTCGAGGAGGGCGTGTCCTCGGAGGCGTCGAGCCTCGCCGGCCACCAGAAGCTCGGCCGCCTCATCGCGATCTACGACTCGAACCAGATCTCCATCGAGGACGACACGAACGTCGCCTTCACCGAGGACGTCGCGATGCGCTACGAGGCCTACGGCTGGCACGTGCAGACCGTCGACTGGCGGCGCGACGGCGAGTACGTCGAGGACGTCCAGGCCCTCCTCGACGCGATCGAGGCGGCGCAGGCGGTCGCCGACCAGCCGAGCCTCATCGTGCTGAAGACGATCATCGGCTGGCCGAGCCCGAAGAAGCAGAACACCGGCAAGATCCACGGCTCCGCGCTCGGCGCCGAGGAGCTCGCCGCGCTCAAGGAGGTGCTCGGCTTCGACCCCGCGGAGACCTTCGTCGTCGCCCCCGAGGTCATCGAGCGCACCCGCGGCCTCGTCGAGCGCGGCGCGGCCGCGCACGCCGAGTGGCAGCGCTCCTTCGACGCGTGGGCCGCGGCGAACCCGGAGCGCAAGGCGCTCCTCGACCGGCTCGAGGCCGGCGCGCTCCCCGACGGCCTCGACGCGGCGCTCCCCGCGTTCGACGCGGGCGGAGAGGTCTCGACGCGCGCCGCGAGCGGCAAGGTCATCAACGCGATCGCCCCGCTCATGCCGGAGCTCTGGGGCGGCAGCGCCGACCTCGCCGAGTCGAATCTCACGACGATCGCCGGCGCGACGAGCTTCGGCCCGGCCGGCGGCTCGACGCACGAGTGGGGCCCCGACGACCCGTACGGGCGCGTCCTCCACTTCGGCATCCGGGAGCACGCGATGGGCGCGATCCTCAACGGCATCGCGCTGCACGGCCGCACCCGCGCCTTCGGCGGCACGTTCCTCATCTTCAGCGACTACATGCGGCCCGCGGTGCGGCTCGCCGCGCTCATGCGGGTCCCGACGATCTACGTCTGGACGCATGACTCGGTCGCGCTCGGCGAGGACGGCCCGACGCATCAGCCGATCGAGCAGCTCGCATCGCTGCGCGCGATCCCCGGCCTCGACATCGTCCGTCCCGCCGACGCGAACGAGACCGCCGTCGCCTGGCGCACCGTGCTCTCCCGGCGGCAGGGCCCGGCCGGTCTCGCGCTCACCCGGCAGAACGTCCCGGTCATCGACCGCACCGGTCTCGCCCCCGCGAGCCTCGTCGAGCGCGGCGCATACGTCCTCGCGGAGGCCCCAGACGTCGACGGCGACGGCGTCCCCGAGGCGATCGTCATCGCGACGGGCTCAGAGGTCCAGCTCGCGCTCGCGGCGCGGGAGGCGCTCGCCGCCGAGGGCATCGGCGTCCGGGTCGTCAGCGCGCCGTGCCTCGAGTGGTTCGAGGAGCAGGACGAGGCGTACCGCGAGTCGGTGCTCCCCACCGCCGTCACCGCGCGGGTGTCCGTCGAGGCGGGCCTCGCGCTCCCCTGGCGCCGCTACGTCGGCGACCGCGGCCGGAGCGTCTCGATCGAGCACTTCGGCGCGTCAGCGGACTGGAAGACCCTGTTCCGCGAGTTCGGCATCACCACCGAGGCGGTCATCGCCGCCGTGAAGGAGACCCTCGCATCATGACCACGACCACGCAGGCGCTGAGCGATCTCGGCGTCAGCATCTGGCTCGACGACCTCTCCAGGCAGCGCATCGCCTCCGGCGGGCTCCAGCGCCTCATCGACACGCGGAACGTCGTCGGCGTCACGACGAACCCGACGATCTTCGCCGGAGCGCTCAAGGACGGCGGCGCCTACGAGGAGCAGGTCGCCGCGCTCGCGGCGGCCGGCGCCGACGCGGCCGAGGCGGTGTTCCGGATCACGACCGACGACGTCCGGACGGCCTGCGACGTCCTCCGGCCGGTCTACGACGCGACGAACGGCCAGGACGGCCGGGTCTCGATCGAGGTCGCGCCGGGGCTCGCCTTCGACACCGACGGCACCGTCGCGGAGGCGAAGCGGCTGTGGACGACCGTCGACCGGCCGAACGCGATGATCAAGATCCCCGCGACGAAGCCGGGCCTCCCTGCAATCACCGCGGCGATCGGCGCCGGCATCAGCGTCAACGTCACGCTCATCTTCTCGATCGCGCGCTACCTCGAGGTCGTCGACGCCTACCTCGCGGGCCTCGAGCAGGCCCGGGCGGCCGGCATCGATCTCGCGACGATCCGCAGCGTCGCCTCGTTCTTCGTCTCGCGGGTCGACACCGAGGTCGACAGGCGGCTCGCGCGGATCGGCGGCTCGGTCTCGGTCCAGCTCAAGTCCCGTGCGGGGATCGCGAACGCCCGCCTCGCCTACCAGGCGTACCAGCGGGTGTTCGCGACGGAGCGCGCGAAGGGGCTGCTCGCGGCCGGGGCGAACCGGCAGCGCCCCCTCTGGGCCTCGACCGGCGTCAAGGACCCGAGCCTTCCGGACACGCTCTACGTCACCGAGCTCGCCGTCGCCGACACGGTGAACACGATGCCGGAGAAGACGCTCGAGGCGACGTTCGACCACGCCCCGCTCCACGGCGACGCCGTCACCGGCTCCTACGCCGAGGCGCAGTCGGTCCTCGACGGGCTCGCCGCGGTCGGCGTCGACATCGACGACGTCACCGCGCTGCTCGAGCAGGAGGGCGTCGAGAAGTTCGCCGCGTCCTGGGACGAGCTCCTCGACACCGTCGGCGAGGCGCTCGCCGCGGCAGCGCCCGGGGATCTCGCCCGATGACCGTCTCGATCGCCGCTCGCGGCGCGGCGAGGGAGGCCGTCGAGCGGGTCGTGCCCCGACTCGTCGATGACATGGTCGCGAGCGGCATCGCCGCGCAGGATCCCGCGCTGTGGGGCCCCGACGCCGAGTCGGAGGCGGCGATCCGGCTCGGCTGGACCGAGGCGGTCGCGATCTCCCGCCCCCTCGTCCCCGAGATCGAGCGGCTGCGCCGCGAGCTCCTCGCCCGCGGCGTCGACCGCGTCGTCCTGTGCGGCATGGGCGGCTCCTCGCTCGCACCCGAGGTCATCGCCGCGACCTACGGCGTCCACGCCTCGACGCCGTCCAGCGCCGGGCTCACGATCCTCGACTCGACCGACCCCGCGCAGGTCGCCGCCGCGCTCGTCGAGCTCCCCCGCACGGTCGTCGTCGTCTCCTCGAAGTCCGGGTCGACGCTCGAGACCGACAGCCAGCGGCGCGTCTTCGAGGCGGCATTCCGGGACGCCGGGATCGAGCCGGCCGAGCGGATCGTCGTCGTCACCGACCCGGGCTCGCCGCTCGACGCCGCCGCGCGCGAGGCCGGATACCGGGTGTTCAACGCCGACCCGAACGTCGGCGGCCGCTACTCGGCGCTCACCGCGTTCGGCCTCGTCCCGTCCGGGCTCGCCGGCGCCGACATCGCCGAGCTCCTCGACGAGGCCGAGGCGATCCAGCTCGAGCTCGCCGTCGACCTCCCGACGAACCCCGGGCTCATCCTCGGCGCGGCGATCGCGGGGACCGTCCCGCGTCGCGACAAGCTCGGCATCGTCACCGACGGCACGCACATCGTCGGCTTCGGCGCCTGGGTCGAGCAGCTCATCGCGGAGTCGACCGGCAAGCTCGGCACCGGCATCCTCCCGGTCGTCCTCGAACGGGACGCGCCGGAGATCGCCCTCGACCTCCCGGACCTGCAGGTGGTCCGGCTCGTCGGCGCGTTCTCGGACACGCGGGAGGTCCGCGCCGGCGAGATCGAGATCGCCGGCTCGCTCGGAGGCCAGTTCATGGTCTGGGAGGTCGCGACGGCGGTCGCCGGACGGCTCCTCGGCATCAACCCCTTCGACCAGCCCGACGTCGAGTCGGCGAAGGCCGCCGCCCGCGCGCTCATCGACGACCTCGCGGCGCCGCCGCCCGGCGTCCCCGTCGCCGAGGCCGCCGCGCCGCTCGCCGAGCTCCTCGCCGAGGTCCCCGATGACGGCTACCTCGCGGTCCACGCCTACCTCGACCGGACCGCCCACCCAGAGCTCGAGCGCATCCGGGCCGCGCTCGCGCGGCGCATCGGCCGGCCGGTGACGTTCGGCTGGGGCCCCCGGTTCCTCCACTCGACCGGGCAGTACCACAAGGGCGGCACGCCTGTCGGCGTGTTCCTCCAGCTCGTCGGGACCGAGCCGGTCGACCTGCCGATCCCGGGCCGCCCGTTCACGTTCGGCCAGGTCATCCGGGCCCAGGCCGCGGGCGACGCGAAGGTGCTCGCCGAGCACGGCCGGCCCGTGCTCACCGTCGAGGTCGACGCCGCGGACCCCTCCGCCGCGCTCGCCCTGGCGGCGGGATGAGCCCGGCCCCCGTCGGGCCCGGCCTCAACCCGCTGCGGCTCGAGACCGATCGGCGCCTGAACCGCATCGCGGGGCCGAGCGGCCTCGTCATCTTCGGGGTCACCGGCGACCTCAGCCGCAAGAAGCTCGTGCCCGCCGTCTACGACCTCGCGAACCGCGGCCTGCTGCCGCCCGGCTTCGCGCTCGTCGGCTTCGCCAGGCGGGACTGGGCCGACGAGGACTTCGCCCAGGTCGTCCACGACGCCGTCCGGGAGCACTCGCGGACCCACTTCGACGAGGACGTCTGGCGCAACCTCGCGAAGGGCATCCGCTTCGTCGCCGGCGACTTCGACGACGCCGCGGCGTTCCGCAGGCTCCGCGAGACGGTCGAGGCGCTCGACCGCGACCGCGGGACGATGGGCAACCACGTCTTCTACCTCTCGATCCCGCCGAAGTCCTTCCAGCAGGTCGTCGACCAGCTCCGCGACTGCGGCCTCGCCGCGCCCGCGGACGGCCAGTGGCGCCGCGTCGTCATCGAGAAGCCGTTCGGACACGACCTGCAGTCGGCGCGGGAGCTCGAGAGCGTCGTCGGGAGCGTCTTCCCCCCCGACTCGGTGTTCCGGATCGACCACTACCTCGGCAAGGAGACGGTCCAGAACATCCTCGCGCTGCGCTTCGCGAACATGCTCTACGAGCCGATCTGGAACGCGAACTACGTCGACCACGTCCAGATCACCATGGCCGAGGACGTCGGCGTCGGCGGACGCGCCGGCTACTACGACGGGGTCGGCGCCGCCCGCGACGTCATCCAGAACCACCTCCTCCAGCTCCTCGCGCTCACCGCGATGGAGGAGCCGGTGTCCTTCGACGCCGCCGATCTGCGCGCGGAGAAGGAGAAGGTGCTCTCCGCCGTCCGGCTGCCGAAGGACCTCGCCATGCACACCGCGCGCGGCCAGTACTCGGCCGGCTGGCAGGGCGGCGAGCAGGTCGTCGGATTCCTCCAGGAGCAGGGCATGAACCCGAACTCGACGACGGAGACGTACGCGGCGCTGCGCCTCGACATCGACACCCGGCGCTGGGCCGGCGTCCCGTTCTACCTCCGCACCGGCAAGCGGCTCGGCCGCCGGGTCACCGAGATCGCCGTCGTGTTCAAGCGGGCGCCGCAGTACCTCTTCGCCGCCTCGCAGACGAGCGCGCTCGGCCAGAACGCGCTCGTCATCCGCGTCCAGCCGGACGAGGGCGTGACGATCCGCTTCGGCTCGAAGGTCCCCGGCGCCGGCATGCAGGTCCGCGACGTGACGATGGACTTCGGCTACGGCCACGCGTTCACCGAGCAGAGTCCGGAGGCGTACGAGCGGCTCATCCTCGACGTCCTGCTCGGCGACCCGCCGCTCTTCCCGCGGCACGAGGAGGTCGAGCTGTCCTGGCGGATCCTCGACCCCGTCGAGGAGTTCTGGGCCTCCCAGGGCGCGCCGGAGCAGTACCGGCCCGGCACCTGGGGGCCGGCCTCGGCCGAGCGGCTCATGGCAGCCGACGGACGGGCGTGGAGGCTCCCGTGATCATCGATCTCCCGAACACGACCGTCTCCGGCATCTCGAAGACGCTCGTCCGGCTCCGCGACGAGGGCGGCGCCGTCGCGCTCGGCCGCGTGCTCACGCTCATCATCGTGACGAGCCCCGTCGACGAGGAGGCGGCGATCGACGCGGCGAACGCGGCCTCCCGCGAGCACCCGATGCGGGTCGTCGTGCTCTCCCACCAGCCCGGCGCCGACGAGCGGCAGTCCCGCCTCGACGCGCAGATCCGGGTCGGCGGCGACGCCGGCGCGAGCGAGGTCATCATCATGCGCGGCTACGGCGAGGCCGGCGCGGACGAGGAGTCGCTCGTGACCGGGCTCCTCCTGCCCGACGCCCCCGTCGTCGTGTGGTGGTCGGCGGAGTCGCCGGAGATCGTCGCGGCCTCGCCGCTCGGCCGGATCGCGCAGCGGCGGATCACCGACGCGGCGACGCGGCCGAACGCCCGTGACGCGCTCGAGGCGCTGAGCCGCAATCACACGCCGGGCGACACCGACTTCGCCTGGACGCGGACGACGCTGTGGCGCTCGCAGCTCGCCGCCGTCCTCGACCAGCCCCCGTACGAGCCCGTCGAGCGCGTCGAGGCGCTCGGCTCGCTCGAGTCGCCGTCGCTCTTCCTCATCGGCGCGTGGCTCGGCCTCCTGCTCGAGGCACCCGTCGAGGTCTCCGAGCCGGAGGGCGGCGAGCCGGTCGAGGGCATTCTCGCGGTGCGCCTCCACCGGGCCTCCGGGCCGATCGAGCTCATGCGGATCTCGGGGCAGACGATCCGGCTCACCCAGCCCGGGCAGCCCGTCCACGAGATCACGATCCCGCGCCGCACGAACCGGGAGTGCCTCGCCGAGGAGCTCCGCCGGCTCGACCCCGACGACGTCTACGAGGCGGTCATCACCCGAGGGCTCGGACTCCCGCGTACGGTGGAGGGGTGACGAACGAACCCAGGATCATCGTCCACGACGACCGCGAGGCGCTCCAGGATCACCTCGCCGGCCGGTTCATCCGGAGGATGATCCAGGTCGTCGGCGAGTTCGAGGAGGCGAACGTCATCCTCACCGGCGGCGGCGTCGGCATCGGCGTGCTCGCCGCGATCGCCGCCTCGCCGGACCGCGATCTCGCGCCGTGGGAGCGGATCCACTTCTGGTGGGGCGACGAGCGCTGGGTGCCGCGCGACGATCCCGAGCGCAACGAGCGGCAGGCCCGCGAGGCGCTCCTCGATCGCGTCCCCGTCGACCCCGCCAAGGTCCACGCCTTCGCCGCGAGCGACGATGGAGTCACGCTCGACGAGGCGGCCGACCGCTACGCCGCCGAGCTCGCCGCCGCCGCGCCGCCGAACCTGCCGCTGCCGCCCTTCGACCTCGCCTATCTCGGCGTCGGCCCCGACGGCCACGTCGCGTCGATCTTCCCCGGCACCGCCGCGGTGCGCGAGCGCGAGCGCACGGTGCTCCCGGTGCGGAACGCGCCGAAGCCGCCGCCGGAACGGCTCACCCTGACGCTGCCGGTGCTCAACTCCTCCGCGCGGATCGCCGTCGTCCTCGCCGGGGCGGACAAGGCCTCCGCCGTCGGCCTCGCGCTCGCCGGCGCAAGCCCCGACGAGGTGCCGCTCGCCGCGGTGCGCGCGCGGCGGCGGACGGCGATCCACGTCGACCGAGCGGCCGCGGCGCAGCTCCCGCCGAGCCTCATCGACCCCGGCGAGTTCTGGACCTCGGCGGACGGCTAGCCCGAGAGGTCGGCGACCCGCTGGTACAGCTGGGCCGCGTCCGCCGGGCGCTGCGCGGCGATCGTCGCCGCGTAGCCGAGCGTGAGCTCCCTGATCTGCGCGATCGCCCATGCGGCGACCGCCTCGTCGTCGGCGAGCCGCGCCGGCGGCACGACCGTCACGACCGGCGACGAGCCGACCGACCACTGCGGGCCGAGGTGCGTGAACACGACGCTGAGCCCCGCGGGGAGCGTGACGCGCACGCCCATCCCCTCCCCCTGGCGGCCGTAGTCCGGGATGAGCCACGGGTGGGCGCTGCCGAGGCGGCCGAGCAGGTTCACGAGCTCGGGGTCGAACGTGTAGCCGGCGGTCGTCTGGGGGACGACGGCGACGGTCTCCGCCGCGGGCGGCGCGAGCGGCGTCGGCGCGACCTCGGCCGGGTCGGGCAGCACGGGCGGCGCCTCGGGGACGACGGGCGGCCAGGCGATCGTCTCCGCGTCGTAGGTGAGCTCGATGTCCGTCGTCTCGAGCGCCTCCTCGAGCCTCGGCTCGTGGACCGGCGGCGGCGGGCCCCCGACCGGCGCCTGACCCGCCGGCGCCGGCGCCGCGGCGAGCTGCTCGGCGCCGACCGGGGCGGGGGCCTGGCCGGCCGCGGCGCGTGCGCGGAAGTCGTTGCGGAGCTCCTCGAGGAGCGCGCGGGCGCGCTCGACGCCCTCGTAGGCCTTGAGCGAGGCGAGGCCCTGCGGGATGTTGTGCTGGAGGAAGCCCTCGTAGCCGCGCGCGAGCGACTCGATCCGGGCGCGATCGCCGCCGGGCGCGAGGAGGGCGCCCTGCGCGATGCGCAGCAGGTCGCCGACGATCTCGGTGCCGACCTGGTAGATGACCGCGCTCGCCGGGACGACGCTGCGCCGCACCGGCTGTCCGGGCAGCGCGGCGTGCCAGACGCGGCTGCGGACGAACCAGAACGCGGTGTAGCCGAGTTCGGGGGCGATGACCCGCAACCCCTTCTCCTGCGAGCCCTCGACGGTCTCGCGGGCGTCCGAGACGGTCACCTGGGGGCCCGGGAGCTCGCCGAAGAACAGCGCGAGCGAACGCTGGATGAAGCTCACGGCACCTCCCGCCACCAGACTAGCCAGCGGCGGATTGCCGGGATGTTACGGGTGCGGCGCCCTCAGGCCTCGCCGCGGCGCGAGCGCAGCTGCTGGAGCGCCTCCTCGAGGAGCTGCTCGGCCTCCGCCTCGGTGCGGCGCTCCTTGACGTAGGCGAGGTGCGTCTTGTACGGCTCCTGCTTCGCCATGACCGGCGGGTTGTCCCGGTCGCGCCCCGCCGGAAGGCCCGACGCCGGCGAGTCGATGATGTCCGGGATCTCCTCCTCGGGCAGGCCGGCGGCGAAGTAGCGCACCGTCTCGTTGCCGAGCTCGTCCCAGTAGGACACGGCGATGCGCTCCGCGGTGATTCCCCGGTCCTGCTCCCCCATGGGCCCAGCGCCCACTCGCGATCCGCGGATCGCGCTTCCCCCAGTCGCCATCTGCGCTCCTTTGCGCTCTCTAGGACCCCGGCTGGAACTTCGTGATGAGGCCGAGCACGACGATGCACACGATCCACACGACGCCGAGGATGATCGTGAAGCGGTTGAGGTTCCGCTCGGCGACGCCCGACGAGCCGAGGCTCGAGGTCACGCCGCCGCCGAACATGTCGGAGAGCCCGCCGCCGCGCCCCTTGTGCAGCAGGATGAGCAGGGTCAGCAGGAGGCTCGTGAGCCCCAAGATGATCTGGAGCAGGATCTGCAGAACTTGCACGGGAACCTCTCTCGCCGTCCGGAACGGCCCTGACAGTATAGCCGAGCCCCTCAGACCCCGACGTGTCGCTGGAATCGGGCGATCGCCGCGAATTCGACGGCGTCGAGGCTCGCCCCGCCGACGAGGGCGCCGTCGATGTCCGCCTCGCGCATGAAGCCGGCGATGTTGGCGGACTTCACCGAGCCGCCGTAGAGGATCCGCGTCGCCTCGGCGACGGCGTCGCCGAGCACCTCGCGGAGCGTCTGGCGGAGCGCGGCGCACACGAGCTGCGCCTGCTCCGGTGTCGCCGCCTGGCCGCTGCCGATCGCCCACACCGGCTCGTAGGCGACGACGAGCTCCGGCTCGCTTCCGCCGAGCGTCTCGAGCGCGGCGCGCAGCTGGGCGACGGGAACCGCGGCGGCGCCGTGCGCCTCGAGGTCCTCTGCGGTCTCGCCGACGCAGAGCACGGGGACGAGGCCGTGTCGCAGCGCGGCCGCGACCTTCGCGGCGACGATCTCGTCGGTCTCCCCGTGATACTGCCGCCGCTCCGAGTGGCCGACGATGACGTAGCGGCACTCGAGCGCCTTGAGGAACGCCCCGGAGACCTCGCCGGTGTAGGCGCCGGCGTCGTGCTCGGAGAGGTCCTGCGCGCCGAAGCGGATCTCGAGCCGGTCCGCCGCGACGAGCGTCTGGACGCTGCGGAGATCGGTGAACGGCGGGAACACCGCGACCTCGGCGCCGTCGGTCCCGTAGGAGTGCCGTGCCTCCTCGAGCGTCCAGGCGAGCTTCTGCACCGTCGCGATCGCCTGGAGGTGATCGAGGTTCATCTTCCAGTTGCCCGCGATGAGCGGGATGCGCTCGCCCATGGTCACTCCCATCCGAGCGCGACGAGGCCGGGCAGCTCCTTGCCCTCGAGGAACTCGAGGCTCGCGCCGCCGCCCGTGGAGACGTGCCCGAAGTCGGCGTCGGCGAAGCCGAGCGCGCGGATCGCGGCGGCGGAGTCCCCGCCGCCGACGACGCCGAAGCCGCCGGCCGCGCCGAGGTCGACGAGCGCCTGGGCGACGGCGCGCGTGCCGCCCGCGAAGGCGGGGAACTCGAAGACGCCCATGGGGCCGTTCCAGAACACCGTCCGGGATGCGATGATCGCGTCGGCGAAGGCCTCGTCCGACCGCGGCCCGATGTCGAGCCCGATGCCGTTCGCGCCGAACGACGAGGATTCGATCGCGTCGGCCGGGACGATCTCGTGCGCGGCATCGGCGGCGAATCGGTCGGCGACGACGACGTCGACGGGGAGGACGATCTCCACGCCGAGCTCCGCCGCGTTCGCGAGGTAGCCCCGCACCGCCGGGATCTGGTCCGCCTCGAGGAGGCTCGCGCCGACCGCGTGGCCCTTCGCCGCGAGGAACGTGAAGAGCATCCCGCCGCCGACGACGAGCTTCTGGACGCGCGGCAGGAGCGCGTCGATGACCGCGAGCTTGTCGGAGACCTTCGAGCCGCCGAGGACGACGGTGTACGGCTTGTCCGGCCGCGTCGTGAGCCGCTCGAGCACGTCGACCTCGCGCTCGACGAGCAGGCCGGCCGCGCTCGGCAGGATCGCCTCGACGTCGGTGACGCTCGCCTGCGCGCGGTGGACGACGCCGAAGCCGTCGGAGACCGCGACGTCGGCGAACGCGGCGAGCCGCTCGGCGAAGGCGCGCCGCTGCGCGGGATCCTTCGCCGTCTCCCCCGGCTCGAAGCGGAGGTTCTCGAGGAGGACGACCCCGCCGGGCTGCAGCGCCGCGACGGCGGCCTGCGCCGACGGGCCGATCACGTCCTGCGCGAACGCGACGTCGACGCCGAGCAGCTCGCGGAGGCGGACGGCGACCGGGGCGAGCGAGTAGCGCGGGTCGGGCGCCCCGTCCGGGCGCCCGAGATGCGAGGCGACGACGAGCGCCGCGCCGGCGTCGAGGAGCGCCCGCAGCGTCGGGACCGAGGCGCGCACGCGGCCGTCGTCCGCGATCGCGCCGTCCGCGAGCGGGACGTTGAGATCGCAGCGGACGAAGACGCGCCTGCCGGACAGGTCCCCCAGCGAGGCGATCGTCCGCAGGGCCATCAGAGCCGCTCGGCGACGAACTCGGTGAGGTCGACGAGCCGGTTCGAGTAGCCCCACTCGTTGTCGTACCAGGCGTAGAGCTTGACCTGGTTCTCGATGATCTTCGTCAGCGGGGCGTCGTAGATCGACGAGTGCGGGTCGTGGGTGATGTCCTTCGAGACGATCGGGTCGTCCGAGTACTTGAGGATGCCCTTGAGCGGGCCGTCCGCGGCCGCGCGGTAGGCCTCGTTCACCTCGTCGAGCGTGACCTTCCGGCTCGCGACGACGGTGAGGTCGGTGATCGACCCCGTCGGGACCGGGACGCGCAGCGAGTAGCCGTCGAGCCGGCCGTTGAGCTCCGGGAGCACGAGACCGATCGCCTTCGCCGCGCCGGTGGAGGTCGGCACGATGTTGAGGGCGGCGGCGCGGGCGCGCCGGAGGTCCTTGTGCGGCCCGTCCTGGAGGTTCTGGTCGGCGGTGTACGCGTGGACCGTCGTCATGAGGCCGTGCTCGATCCCGAACGCGTCGTTGAACACCTTGGCGAGCGGGGCGAGCGAGTTCGTCGTGCACGACGCGTTCGAGATGATGTGCATCGTCGCGGGGTCGTACGTGTGCTCGTTGACGCCGATGACGAACGTGCCGTCGTCGTTCGTCGCGGGAGCGGAGATGAGGACCTTCCTCGCGCCCGCGTCGATGTGCGCCTTCGCCTTGAGCCCGTCGGTGAAGAAGCCGGTCGACTCGATGACGACGTCGACGCCGAGCTCGCCCCATGGGAGGTTCGCGGGGTCGCGGTCGGCGAGCACCCGGATCGGCTTGCCGTCGACGACGATCGAGTCGCCGTCGACCGCGACCTCGGCGTCGAGGATGCCGTCGATCGAGTCGTACTTGAGCAGCGTCGCGAGCGTCTTCGTGTCGGTGAGGTCGTTGACCGCGACGACGTCGAGGTCGGCGCCCTGGTCGATGAGCGCGCGGAGGTAGTTGCGTCCGATGCGGCCGAAGCCGTTGATGCCGACCTTGACGGTCACAGAGTTCTCCTGTCGGTTCCGGGTTTCGGGGGAAGGCGTCGGTGCGGAGGCGCCGCTACGCGGTCGCCGCGGCGAGCCGCTCCTGGACGTCGGCCCAGTTGACGATGTTCCAGAACGCCTTGACGTAGTCCGCGCGAACGTTCTTGTAGTCGAGGTAGTAGGCGTGCTCCCACACGTCGAGGAGCAGCAGCGGGACGGTGCCGGCGGGGAACTGCGCCTCCTGGTTGAGGATCTGCTGGATGATGAGGTTCCCGCCGAGCCTGTCGTAGAAGAGCGCGGCCCAGCCGGAGCCCTGGACGCCGGTGGCCGCCGCGGTGAAGTGGGCGACGAACTTGTCGAACGAGCCGAAGCCGTCGTCGATCGCGCTCGCGAGCTCGCCGGTCGGCTTGTCGCCGCCGTCCGGCGAGAGGTTCTTCCAGAAGATCGAGTGGTTGACGTGCCCGCCGAGGTTGAACGCGAGGTTCTTCGTGTGGAGGTTCACGGCGGCGAGGTCGCCCGACTCGCGGGCGGCGGCGAGGGCGGCGAGCGCGGCGTTGGCGCCGCTGACATAGGCCGCGTGGTGCTTGTCGTGGTGCAGCTGCATGATCGTGCCGCTGATGTGCGGCTCGAGCGCCGCGTAGTCGTAGGGCAGCTCGGGGAGCGTGTACTCGGCCATTTCTGACTCCTTGCCTCGTTGCGATTCCGTGATCAGTCTAGTGAGGCGAGCTCGGGCGGGAGGCTGGCCTCCGTCCCCGGCACCCCGAGCTCGTCGGCGCGCTTGTCGGCCATCGCGAGCAGCCGGCGGATGCGGCCCGCGACGGCGTCCTTCGTCATCGGCGGCTCGGCGTAGTGGCCGAGCTCGTCGAGGCTCGCCTCGCGGTGGTCGAGGCGCAGCCGGCCCGCGTAGCGCAGGTGCTCCGGCACCTCGTCCCCGAGGATCTCGAGCGCCCGCTCGACCCTGGCGCAGGCGGCGACGGCGGCCTGCGCGCTGCGGCGGAGGTTCGCGTCGTCGAAGTTGACGAGCCGGTTCGCCGTCGCGCGGACCTCCTTCCGCTGGCGCTGCTCCTCCCACTCGGCGAGCGTGCCCGCCGCGCCGATGCGGGCGAGGAGCCTGCCGATCGCGTCGCCCTCGCGGACGAACACCCGCTGCTGGCCGCGCACCTCGCGGCTCTTCGCCGGCACGCCGAGGCGGCCGGCCGCGCCGACGAGCGCCATCGCCGACTCCGAGGTCGGACAGGCGATCTCGAGCGCGGCGCTGCGGCCGGGGTCGGTGAGCGTGCCGGCCGCGAGGAACGCGCCGCGCCACACCGCGGCGAGCTCGGCCGCATTGCCGGTCGTGAGCCGGTTCGGCAGCCCGCGGACGGGGCGGCGCCGCTGGTCGAGCAGGCCGGTCTGGCGGGCGAGCGTCTCCCCCTCCTCGACGACGCGGACGAGCTGGCGCTCCGGCTTGCCGCCGCCGGAGGCGGGCGACGCGCCGCGCTGCGCGCGCACGCCGTAGAGCGCCTGGATCTCCGCCGCGACGCGGTCGGCGAGCGCGGCGCCGTCGAGCTCGACCTCGACGGCGATCCGGCCGGAGATGGTGTGCAGCCCGCCGGCGAAGCGCAGCAGCGCGGCGAGCTCCGCGGCGCGGACGGCGGTCGGACCCGCGGGAAGGGACAGCAGCTCCGACCTGAGTCTCGCGGTGAGCGTCATCATTCCCTTCCCAGATCCCGGTGGCGCACCGAGACGGCGACGCCGGGCGCGCCGGCGAGGCGTTCGGCGAGCGCCTCGGCGATCGCGACCGAGCGGTGCTTCCCGCCGGTGCAGCCGATCGCGATCGTCGCGTTCCGCTTGTGCTCTCGACGATAGCCGTCGAGGGCGATCCGCATCGCCGAGGCGAACGCGTCGAGGTAGGCCTGCGCGCCCGGCTGCCCGAGCACGTAGTCGCGGACCTCGGGGGCGCGGCCGTCGAGCGGTGCGAGCGCCGGAAGCCAGTACGGGTTGGGGAGGAAGCGCATGTCGGCGACGACGTCGGCGTCGGCGGGAAGGCCGTACTTGAAGCCGAAGCTCTGGATCGTCACGCCGAGGCTCGAGGAGGTCTCCGCGCCGAAGCGCTCGGCGATCTCCTTCGTGAGCTGGTGGACGTTGAGCCCGGTCGTGTCGATGACGAGGTCGGAGTCGCCGCGGAGGTCGGCGAGGCGGGCCCGCTCGGCGCGGATGCCGTCGAGGATCGTGCCGGAGGCCTGGAGCGGGTGCGGGCGGCGGACCTGCTCGAAGCGGCGGACGAGCGCGTCGTCGTCGGCGTCGAGGAACAGGATGCGGACCTGCGCCGTCCCGCTCGTGCGCAGCGCCTCGATCGCCGCCTTGAGGTCGGCGAACAGCGAGCCGCCCCGGATGTCGACGACCGCGGCGATGCGCGGGAACGCGGTGCCCGCCTGCCCGCCGAGCTCGACGAGCGGCTTGAGCATCATCGGCGGGAGATTGTCGACGACGTACCAGCCGAGGTCCTCGAGCGCGTCGGCCGCGGTCGAGCGCCCCGCACCGGACATGCCGGTGACGATGAGCAGCTCCTCGTCCACGGCCTCGCTCGTCATGACCCCATCAGCGTAGTCGGCCGGCCGCTCGGCGCGTTCGCCGAGGGTTCGCCGCCGTGCAGGCGCGCGACGATCGCGCGCGCCGTCGCCTCCCCGATGCCGCGCACCGCGGCGAGGTCCTCCGCGCTCGCCGCCTTGACCGCCGCTGCCGAGCCGAAGTGCCGCAGCAGCTCCTTGACCCGCGCCGGGCCCACGCCGGGAACCTCGGCGAGCACCGAGCGCAGGTCCCGCCTGCGCCGCTCGCGCTGGAAGCCGATCGCGAAGCGGTGCGCCTCGTCGCGGAGCCGCTGGACGAGGAACAGCGCGTCCGAGTTGCGCGGGAGGATGACCGGGAAGTCGGCGCCGGGAAGCCAGAGCTCCTCGAGGCGCTTCGCGATGCCGACGACCGCGATGCCCGCCGCGGCGGGACCGGCCGCGGCGAGCGCCCGCGCCGCGGCGGCGACCTGCGGCTGGCCGCCGTCGATGAGGAGGAGATTCGGGCGGTAGGCGAAGCGCTTGCGCTTCGCCGCGCCGTCGGGGCGCTCGGCGGGCGATGCCTCGTCCTCGCCGATGCGGGCGAGGCGGCGGGCGAGGACCTGGTGGACGGCGTCGGTGTCGTCGGCCGCCTGCTCGATCGCGAAGCGCCGGTACTGGTCCTTGCGCGGCAGTCCGTCCTCGAAGACGACCATCGAGGCGACGATGTTCGTCCCGCCGAGGTGGGAGACGTCGAAGCACTCGATGCGCAGCGGCGCCTCGTCGAGGCCGAGCGCCTCCTGCAGGTCGGCGAGCGCGTTGCTCCGCGCGGTGAAGTCCGAGGAGCGGCGCGTCTTGTAGAGCATGAGCGCCTGGGCGGCGTTCTGCGCCGCGGTCTGCGCGAGCTGCGCCTTCTCCCCGCGCCTGGCGACGGCGAGCTCGACGCGGCCCCGCTGCCCCGCCTCGGCGCGCCGCTCGGCGAGCCAGCGGGCGATCGGCTCGGGGTCGGGCGGGAGCGCGGGGAGCAGCACGAGGCGCGGCGGCGGGCCCTCGGTGTAGGCGGTCTCGAGCACCGACTCGACGAGCTCCGGCAGCGGGACGTCGAGCTCCTTGTCGACGGTCCACGCCCGCACGCCGCGCACCCGTCCGCCGCGGACGATGAACTGCTGGACCGCCGCGGCGAGCTCGTCGTCGGCGATGCCGAAGAAGTCGGCGTCGACGTCGTCGCTGAGGACCACCGAGTTGCGCTCGAGCGCCCACTGCATCGCCTGGAGCTGGTCGCGGTAGCGCGCCGCGGCCTCGTAGTCCTGCGCCGCCGCGGCCTCGGCCATGCGCCTGCGGATGTCCCGGAGGAAGCGCTGGTCCCCCCCGTCGAGGAACGCGGCGAAGTCGATCGCGATCGCCTTGTGCTCCGCGGGGCTCACCCGGCCGACGCAGGGGGCCGAGCACTTCCCGATGTCGCCGAGCAGGCATGGCCGGCCCGAGCGAGCGGCCCGCTGGTAGACGCCGTCGCTGCACGAGCGCATCGGGAACGCCTTGAGCAGCGCGTCGACGGTGTCGCGGATGGCCCAGGCGCGGGAGTACGGGCCGAAGTAGCGGGCGCCGCGGATCCCCTTCGTCCGGGTGACGAGGATCCGCGGCACCTCGTCGCCGAGCGTGATCGCGACGTAGGGGTAGGACTTGTCGTCGCGGTACTGGACGTTGAACGGCGGGTCGAACTCCTTGATCCACGTCCATTCGAGCTGGAGCGCCTCGAAGTCGGAGGCGACGACGGTCCACTCGACGCTCCGCGCCGTCAGGAGCATCCTTCTCGTGCGGTCATGGAGGCCCGACAGCGGCTGGAAGTAGTTCGAGAGCCGGTTGCGGAGGTTCTTCGCCTTCCCGACGTAGAGGATGCGGCGGCGCTCGTCGCGGAAGCGGTAGACGCCCGGGTTCGTCGGGATCTCGCCGGTCCGCGGCCGCCAGGGAAGGTCCTCGGCCATGGGCCGCTAGCTGGCCTTCGCCGTCTCGTCCGCCCCGAGGAGATCGCGGAGGAAGCGCCCCGTGTGGCTCTCCGGCACCTCGGCGACCTGCTCCGGGGTGCCGGTCGCGACGATCTCGCCGCCGCCCGCCCCGCCCTCGGGGCCGAGGTCGATGACCCAGTCGGCGGCGGCGATGACGTCGAGATTGTGCTCGATGACGATGACCGTGTTCCCCTTGTCGACGAGGCCGTCGAGGACCTCGAGGAGGCGGCGGACGTCCTCGAAGTGGAGGCCCGTCGTCGGCTCGTCGAGGACGTACACGCTGCGGCCGGTGCTGCGCCGCTGGAGCTCGGTCGCGAGCTTGACGCGCTGCGCCTCGCCGCCGGAGAGCGTCGTGGCGGACTGCCCGAGCCGGACGTAGCCGAGGCCGACGTCGACGAGCGTCTTGAGGTAGCGGTGGATGCCGCTGATCGGCTCGAAGAACTCGGCCGCCTCCTCGATCGGCATGTCGAGCACCTCGGAGATGTTCCGCCCCTTGTAGCGGACGGCGAGCGTGTCGCGGTTGTACCGCGCTCCCCCGCACACCTCGCAGGCGACGTAGACGTCGGGCAGGAAGTTCATCTCGATGCGGATCGTCCCGTCGCCGGCGCAGTGCTCGCAGCGGCCGCCCTTGACGTTGAACGAGAAGCGGCCCTGCTGATAGCCGCGCGCCTTCGCGTCCGGGGTGTCGGCGAACAGCGCGCGGATCTTGTCGAACACGCCGGTGTACGTCGCCGGGTTCGAGCGCGGCGTGCGGCCGATCGGCGCCTGGTCGACGTGGACGACCTTGTCGAGCTGGTCGATGCCGCGCACCCGGGTGTGGCGGCCGGGGATCTGCCGGGCGCCGTTGAGCTCATTCGCGAGCACGGTGTAGAGGATGTCGTTGACGAGGCTCGACTTGCCGGAGCCGGAGACGCCGGTCACCGCGGTCATGACGCCGAGCGGGAAGCTCACCGTGACGTTCTTGAGGTTGTTCTCCCGCGCGCCCTCGACGGTGACGACCCGTTTGGGGTCGACACGGCGGCGCGGGCGCGGCACGCGGACCTGGCGGCGCCCGGCGAGGTAGTCGCCGGTGAGCGAGCGCGGGTTGCGCAGGAGCTCCTCGTAGCTGCCGGAGTGGACGACCTCGCCGCCGTGCTCCCCCGCGCGCGGCCCGATGTCGACGATCCAGTCGGCGGTCCGGATGGTGTCCTCGTCGTGCTCGACGACGATGAGCGTGTTCCCGAGGCCCTTGAGCTTGACGAGCGTGTCGATGAGCCGCCGGTTGTCGCGCTGGTGGAGGCCGATCGACGGCTCGTCGAGGACGTAGAGGACGCCGGTGAGGCCGGAGCCGATCTGCGTGGCGAGCCGGATGCGCTGCGCCTCTCCGCCGGAGAGCGTCGCGGCGGCGCGTGCGAGGTCGAGGTAGCCGAGGCCGACCTCGAGGAGGAACTCGAGCCGGACGCGGATCTCGCGCAGGACCTGCGCCGCGATCTTCGCCTGCCGCTCGCTGAGCTCGACGGTCTGGATGAACGCGTAGGCGTCGGTGAGGCTCAGCGCGCAGACGTCGTGGATCGAGCGGCCGTCGACGGTGACCGCGAGCACCTCGGGCTTGAGCCGCCGCCCCTCGCAGACCGGGCACGGCACCTCGCGGAGGTACGCGGCGAGCCGCTGGCGCTGCGCGTCGGACTCCGCCTCGAGCCAGCGGCGCTCGACGTACGGGATGACGCCCTCGTAGCCGGCGGTGTAGCTCATGGTGCGGCCGAAGCGGTTCTTCCACCTGACGACGACCTTGAAGTCCTTGCCGCGGAGCACCGTCTCGCGGATCTCCTCGGGGAGGTCGCGCCAGGGGGTGTCGAGCGAGAAGCCGAGGTCGTCCGCGAGCCCGCCGAGGATGCGCTCGAAGTACTCGAAGAGGCTCTTCCCGCCGCTCGAGGCCGACCACGGCAGGAGCACGCCCTCGGCGATGGACAGCGACGGGTCGCCGAGCATGAGGTCCTCGTCGACGGCCATCCGGCTGCCGAGACCGGTGCACTCGGGGCAGGCGCCGAACGGCGCGTTGAACGAGAACGTCCGCGGCTCGATCTCGGTGAGCGTGATCGGATGCCCGTTCGGGCAGGCGAGCTTCTCGCTGAACGTCCTGGTGCGGCGCGGATCCCTCGCCTCGGCGTCGACGAAGTCGATGAGCACGAGCCCGTCGGTGAGCCGCAGCGCGGTCTCGAGCGAGTCGGTGAGCCGGGTGAGCAGCTCCGGCCCGGCGACGAGGCGGTCGACGACGACGCCGATGTCGTGCTTGACCTGCTTCTTGAGCGCCGGCGGATCGGCGAGCTGGACGACCTCGCCGTCGACGATCGCGCGCGAGTAGCCCTGCGCGGAGAGCTCCTGGAAGAGGTCCGCGAACTCGCCCTTCTTCTGGCTCACGACGGGGGCGACGACCTGGTAGCGCGTCCCGTCCGGCAGCTCCATGAGCGTGTCGGCGATCTGCTGCACCGTCTGCCGCTGGATCCGCTCGCCGCACACCGGGCAGTGCGGCACGCCGATCCGCGCCCAGAGCAGCCGGAGGTAGTCGTAGATCTCCGTGATCGTGCCGACCGTCGAGCGCGGGTTCCGGTTCGTCGACTTCTGGTCGATCGAGACGGCGGGCGAAAGGCCCTCGATGAAGTCGACGTCGGGTCGGTCGACCTGGCCGAGGAACTGCCGCGCGTACGCGCTGAGCGACTCGACGTAGCGGCGCTGCCCCTCGGCGAAGATCGTGTCGAAGGCGAGGCTCGACTTCCCCGAGCCGCTCAGCCCGGTGAAGACGACGAGCGAATCGCGCGGGATCTCGAGGTCGATGTCCTTGAGATTGTGCACGCGCGCCCCGCGCACGCTGAGCGTGTGCTGTCCGGGCGCGATCGACACCCTTCGAGTCTAGAGAGGACCACCGACAGCGGGCTGAGCCTCAGGCGCCCGCGGCCGCCTCGGACACGGTCCGCCAGGCCTCCCACGTGCGCCTGCGGCTCTCGTAGTCGGCCTCCATGATCGCGAACGGCGCCTTGCCGAGGAAGAGGCGCAGCGGCGGCTCCTCGGCGTCGACGACGGCGAGGATCGCCGGGGCGGTCGCCGCCGGGTCCATCTGCGCCGTCGGCCGGCTCGCGCGCGCCTCGCGGAGGAAGTCGTACTGCGGCAGCGGCGCGGAATGGGTCGCCGAGGGGCCGGACCAGTCGGTGCCGTAGGCCCCCGGCTCGATGATGGTGACCCGGATGCCGAAGCCGGCGACCTCGCCGGCGAGCGCCTGCGAGAACGCCTCGAGCGCCCACTTCGAGGCGTTGTAGATGCCGAGCATCGGGAACGCGGAGATGCCGCCGATCGATGAGACCTGGAGGATGTGCCCCGAGCCCTGCTCGCGCATGACCGGGATGACCGCCTGCGTGACCCAGAGCGCGCCGAACACGTTCGTCTCGATCTGGGCGCGCGCCTCGGCCTCGCTCGTCTCCTCGATCGTGCCGAAGTGGCCGTAGCCCGCGTTGTTGATCGCGACGTCGATCCTGCCGAAGCGCTCCTTCGCCCGCGCGACCGCGGCGAAGTCCGCCTCGCGGTCGGTCACGTCGAGGCCGATCGGCAGGAACGCGTCGCCGTAGCGCTCGGCGAGGGGGGCGAGCGTGCCGAGATCGCGCGCCGTGCCCGCGACCCTGTCGCCGCGCTCGAGCGCCGCCTCCGCCCAGATCCGGCCGAAGCCCTTCGAGGTGCCGGTGATGAACCACGTCTTCGTCGTCATGCTGCCAGCATGACACGGGTTACCGGACGTGCCCGGCCGCCTCCATCGCCCTGAGGTCCTTCTTGAGCTCCTGGAGCTCGTCGCGCAGCCGCGCCGCGAGCTCGAACTTGAGCTCGTCCGCCGCCGCGAGCATCTGCGCGGTGAGGTCGGCGATCGTCGCCTCGAGCTCCGCGGCGCCCGCCGCGGCGAGGCCCTCGCGGCCGAGCGACGGGACGGGCGAGCGCGGACGCCCGCCCTTCGAGTCGCTCCGCTCGTTCCGGGCGCCGAGCATCCGCGCGGTGTCGGCCTCCTCGCGCATGAGCACGTCGGTGATGTCGGCGATGCGCTTGCGCAGCGGCTGCGGGTCGATGCCGCGCTCGGCGTTGTAGGCGATCTGCTTCTCGCGGCGCCGGTTCGTCTCGTCGATCGCGAGCCGCATCGACGGCGTGATGACGTCCGCGTACATGTGGACCTCGCCGCTGACGTTGCGCGCGGCGCGGCCGATCGTCTGGATGAGACTCGTGCTCGACCGCAGGAAGCCCTCCTTGTCGGCGTCGAGGATCGCGACGAGGCTCACCTCCGGGAGGTCGAGTCCCTCGCGGAGCAGGTTGATGCCGACGAGCACGTCGTACACGCCCGCGCGGAGCTCAGTGAGCAGCTCGACGCGGCGCAGCGTGTCGACGTCGGAGTGGAGGTAGCGGACGCGCACCCCGTGCTCGGCAAGGAAGTCGGTGAGCTCCTCGGCCATCTTCTTCGTGAGCGTCGTGACGAGGACCCGCTCGTCGCGCTCGACGCGGAGCCGGATCTCCTCGAGGAGGTCGTCGATCTGGCCCTTCGAGGGCTTGACGACGACCTTCGGGTCGACGAGCCCCGTCGGGCGGATGACCTGCTCGACGACGCCGTCGGCGAGCTCGAGCTCGTACTGCCCCGGCGTCGCGGAGAGGTAGACCTTCTGCCCGACCCGGTCGAGGAACTCCTGGAACTTCAGCGGACGGTTGTCGAGCGCCGACGGCAGCCGGAAGCCGTGCTCGACGAGCGTGCGCTTGCGGCTCGCGTCGCCCTCGTACATCGCGCCGATCTGCGGGACGGTGACGTGCGATTCGTCGATGACGACGAGGAAGTCCTCGGGGAAGTAGTCGAGGAGCGTGTGCGGGGGCTCCCCGGGTCGCCTGCCGTCGATGTGCCGGGAGTAGTTCTCGATGCCGTTGCAGAAGCCGAGCTGCTCGAGCATCTCGAGGTCGAACGTCGTGCGCATCCGCAGCCGCTGCGCCTCGAGGAGCTTGCCCTGCCGCTCGAGCTCCTGGAGCCGTTCGGCGAGCTCCTCCTGGATCGCCGAGATCGCGCGGCGGATCGTCTGGGGGCTCGCCGCGTAGTGCGTGCCGGGGAAGATCGAGACGGCGTCCATCCGGGAGACGACCGAGCCGGTCAGCGGGTGGAGCGTGTAGAGCGCCTCGATCTCGTCGCCGAACAGCTCGATCCGGATCGCGAGCTCCTCGTACATCGGGATGATCTCGATCGTGTCGCCCTTGACCCGGAACTTCCCGCGGGAGAAGTCGTAGTCGTTCCGGTCGTACTGCATCTCGATGAGCCGGCGGATGAGCCGCTCGCGGTCGATGCGCTGCCCCACCTGGAGCGCGAGCATCGCGTCGAGGTAGTCCTCGGCGGCGCCGAGGCCGTAGATGCAGGACACCGTGCTCACGACGACGACGTCGCGGCGGGACAGCAGCGAGTTCGTCGTCGAGTGACGGAGGCGCTCGACCTCGGCGTTGATCGAGGAGTCCTTCTCGATGAACGTGTCCGTCTGCGGGACGTACGCCTCCGGCTGGTAGTAGTCGTAGTAGCTCACGAAGTACTCGACCGCGTTCTCCGGGAGCAGCTCGCGGAACTCGTTCGCGAGCTGGGCGGCGAGCGTCTTGTTGTGGCTCAGCACGAGCGTCGGGCGCTGCACGGCCTCGATGAGCCACGCCGTCGTCGCCGACTTGCCGGTGCCCGTCGCGCCGAGGAGCACGACGTCGGTCTCCCCGGCGTTGATCCGGGCCGCGAGCTCGGCGATCGCGGCGGGCTGGTCGCCGCTCGGCGCGTACTCCGACACGACCCTGAACGGCCGTACCGCGCGTGTCGCCTCCATGCGAGCAAGGCTACGCGCGACCGCCGACAGCGGCCTTGGAGGCCCTCCCCCGGATTCGCGGCATAGCCTCGAGACATGACGGAGCCCCGATCGGAGCGGCTCGCCGCCGCGGCGCAGGTCGGGGGCGCCGTGACGGCGCAGATCGGCGCGGCGATCGGCGCGACCGCGTTCCCCATCGCGGGACCGTCCGCCGTCGTCGCGATCCGGCAGGCCTTCGCGGCGATCGTCTTCCTCGCGATCGCCAGGCCGCCCGTCCATCGGATGCGCTGGCCCCAGCTCTGGCCCCCGCTCGTGCTCGCCGCGGCGCTCGTCGTCATGAACCTCTCGGTCTACCTCGCGATCGAGCGGCTCGGGCTCGGACTCGCGGTGACGCTCGAGTTCCTCGGGCCGCTCGCCGTCGCCCTCGTCGCCTCGAGGCGGCTCGTCGACGCGCTGCTCGCCGTCGCGGCCTTCGGCGGCGTCGTGCTGCTGACCGGAACGGTGCCCGGGATCGATCTCATCGGCATCGCCGCGGCGCTGCTCGGCGCGCTCGGCTGGGCCGGGTACATCGTGTTCAGCCAGGTCGCCGGCCGCCGGCTGCCCGGCGTGCAGGGCTCCGCGATCGCGCTGACGGTCGCGGCGATCTGCACCGCGCCGATCCTCGTCGGCGCGCTCATCGGTCTCGACGGCGAGGATGCGCTCCGGCTCCTCGGGCTCGGCATCGCCGCGTCGATCCTCTCGACGCTCATCCCGAACGCGGTCGACATCACCGTGCTGCGCCGGATGCGCCGCGAGCTCTTCGGCGTGCTGCAGAGCGCGCAGCCCGGGATCGCGGCGCTCGTCGGCTTCATCGGGCTCGGCCAGGTCCTCTCGGGCTGGCAGATCGCCGGACTCGCGCTCATCTGCGCGATCAACGCGGTCGCCGTCCTCGCCGCCGGCCGCTCGCGGCGAGCGCCCAGGCCGATCACCGAGCCGATCGCGGTCATCGGCGCCGGGGACGGATAGCCTCAGCCGCGCAGCGAGCGCCAGAGCGCGTCGACCTGGGCGAGCGTGTCCTCGATCGAGCCGGAGTTGTCGATGACGTCGGTCGCGATCGCGCGCCGCGCCTCCTCGCTCGCCTGCGAGCCGATCCGCGCCCGGGCCTCGTCCTCGGTCATCCCGCGCAGGCGCATCATCCGCCGGATCCGCTCCTCCTCCGGCGCCGTGACGACGACCACGCGGTCGAAGCCCTCCTCGCGCCGCCCCGATTCCGCCAGCAGCGGGACGTCGTAGACGACGACCGCGTCGGGGTCGACGCGGACCGCGCGGGCGAAGGCCTCGTGCGAGAGCCGCCTGACCTCGGGGTGGACGATCGCGTTGAGGGCGGCGAGCCGGTCCGGGTCTCCGAACACGATGGCGCCGAGCCCGGCGCGGTCGAGCGAGCCGTCCTCTCGGACGAGCTCCGCGCCGAATGCCTCGGCGATGCGC
>Ga0164243_10003131_pt1 | contig 26683 bp, 24 predicted proteins | sample OricompcompostOP_FD_108781 | JGI IMG/M metagenome (GOLD analysis project Ga0164243, IMG submission 108781) | Organic Plus compost microbial communities from Emeryville, California, USA - Original compost - Organic plus compost (OP) | ecosystem: Engineered > Solid waste > Mixed feedstock >...
CTGGTCGATGAAGGCGGTGAACTTGGCGGGTTCGATGAGCAGGTGTCCTTCGTCGGGAGCCTTGCTGTCGCGGACGGCGCGGACGCCGGGGACGTTGGTGGCGACTTCGACGCAGGTGCCGCTCGGGCCGCCGCTGTAGCTGCTCTTGCGAAAATCAAGTTCCTGCATGGTAGTGCTCCAGGTACCTCTCGATTAGTGCTCTTGACTCTCCCGCGTCAAGGGCGACGTTGTCCATGTTGCGGAGAATTTGTTGGTATACGTCGGCTTCCTGGTTCTCGATGAAGACCCCGCTTGCCGCGTTCTCTTGGAAGACGACGGTGTGTTCGCTGCTGAGCTTGTAGAGCACGAACGGCCCCTCGCACCCCCAGTAGGCCCCTGCGGAGAACGGCACCAGCCGGATGGCGACTCGTGGTTCCTGAGCTGACTGGAGGAGCGCCTTGAGCTGCCCAGCCATCGTTCTCCGGCAAGGACCGGCGGGACGCCGTAGTGCCGCCTCGTCAATGTAGGCGATGTAGTGCTGCAACCCGGGACGATTCAAGATCGCCTGCCGACTTACCCGGTTGTGCACTGCTCGTTCCCTGTCGCCAGAACCGAGCGGCGCCGTGTTCACAAGGGCGCGAGCGTAGTCAGGAGTTTGAAGGATTCCAGGGACGATGGAGACCTGGAACTCATAGATCGCATCGGCCTCGGACTCGAACGCCGCAACTGCGTTGAGCTGTTGGGTCACCCCATCGCCGATCCCCACCCAGGCCCCGCCGGTGTCGCGGGCCAGCCGGACCAACCGGTCCTTGTCCGGGCCGGTGACGGACAGGGCGGTGAGCACCGAGGCGACCTCTTCGATCTCCGGGCGGCGGGCACCGGTCTCGATGCGGGACAGCGTCGGGCGGGAAACCCCGGTCGCGGCGGCGACCTGTTCGAGAGTCCATCCGTGTGAATCTCGGATCTTCCGCATCTCAGCTCCGATCGCGCGGGCTTGAGAACCGGCGAATTTCGGCACTCCTGACCTCCCTCGGGGATCCGGCAGCGTGTGCAACGCCTGAACGTGGCGCGGCGAGCGGTGGATTCTCAGCGGGCCGGTGCGTTGCTAACTTCCCCGGCACCGGTGATCGCTGGGGTGATCGTAGCCGGGGCTCGTTTTCGGTCCGGAACCGCGCCGTGTTCCGGAAATTGCGAATCGGAGGTGCGGGTTGACCCTGCTGGTGTTCATGGCCGCGGTGGAAGAATCCACTTGGCACATCGCGGGAATGTGCGCCCGCGGCCGGGAACCCCGGATGCTGTGCGGGCACCGGCTGCGCGGCCCGGTGCACCGGCTGTTCGCCACAGTGGACAGTGCGGTGCCGCCGGCGGAGGTGTGCGCGGCCTGCTGGTCCGGGCTGCTCGGCGGGCGCGAACCCGACCCGCCCACCGGCAGGCACGCGCTCGGCGCCGTGCCCGACCGCGACGGCGTGCTCGCGCACCGAACCAGCCAGCACCCGTGCGGGCGCAGCGAACTCCCGTGGCCGGGAATCCTGGATTCCGGTCTGTTGAGCGGAGACGACACCTGGTGATCCCGCCTCTTCCGGCCTGCGCGGTCGCTCCCGCCGCGCGGGCCGGGCGCCTCCCGAACGCGGCACCCGCGGTGCGCGACGGAGGCGGGTGGGGCGCGCCGGAACCCCCGACGCAGCCGGCGCGCCCCACCGAGATTGCTCCGAACGTGCGCGGCGATCGGGTGATCTCGCGGGGCCGCGGGGATGACAGCGGCCCGAACCGGGAGTGCGCGGCCCGCCCATCCCGGACGAAGGGCGGCGAACCGGGTTCACGAGGGGGCGCCATGCCGATGTTGACGACCAACGACGACGTCCGGCTGCACTACGTCGACGAAGGGCCGAGCGACGCGCCGGTGCTGCTGATGATCCCCGGCTGGGGCTGTTCCACCCAGTGGTTCCAGGCGCAGATCTCCGGGCTGTCCGGGCGGTTCCGCGTGATCGCCTACGACCCGCGCGGCCAGGGCCGCTCGCAGCGCACCGGAGCGGGCCAGCGGATGTCCCGGGTCGCCAAGGACCTCGACGACGTGCTCACCGAGCTCGGGCTGCGGGAGGTCGTGGTGCTCGGCTGGTCGCTCGGCGCCTCCACCGTTCTGTCCTACGTGGACATGTTCGGGTGCGCGGCCCTGCGCGGGGTCGTGCTGGTCGGCGGCGGGCCGCGGCTGGTCAACAGCGACGGCTGGGAGCTCGGCTACATCGGCTCCGACGAGGTGCCCGGCTGGGTGGCGACCATGCGCTGGGACCTGGAGACCGCCGCGGACTTCCTGCTGCCGCGGTTCTTCACCACCGAACCGCCGCAGCTGGCCGACCTGCGCGCCGACATCACCGGGATGCACAACGAGGCCGCCGCGGCGATGTCCTACAACGTGCTCACCGAGGACTACACCGACGTGCTCGGCAAAGTCCGCGTCCCGGCCCTCGTGGTGACCGGGAGCCGGGACGCGGTGATCCCGGCCGGGAACGCGCCGTTCATGGCCGAGCGGCTGCCGCGCGCCCGCGCGGTCGAGATCGCCGAGGCCGGGCACGCGCCGTTCCTGGAGCGGCCGGTCGAGTTCAACCGGGTGCTGGCCGACTTCGCCGGGTGATCACGCCGGGCTCGGCTCCGGCTCCGGATCGCGGGTCAGCGCCGCGGTGATCTCCTCGGCCTCCGGCGGCGCATCCCGCCGCAGCGCCCCGACCCCGACGAACAGCAGCAGCGACACCAGCACCGGCGAGACCACGGTGACCGCCTCCACCAGGCCCAGCCCGTACTTCGTCACCGCGAAGGTGACCAGCCCACCGGCCCACGACACCAGCGCCCCGGCCGGGCCCACGTGCCGGAACGGCCGCAGCATCCCCAGGATCATCGGGATCGAGATCGGCCCGATCAGCGCGCCCACCCAGGCCACGATGATGCTCAGCACCCCGCCCAGGTTCTCCGCGTTCACCGCGATCACCACGCTGAGCAGCACGAACACGAACGTCAGCACCCGGCCGGCCTTGAGGAACTGCGCGTCCGAGAAACCCGCCGCACGGCGCCAGATCCGGGGCAGCACGTCCCGGGTGATCACCGCCGAGATCGCCGTCGCGTCCGAGGCCGCCATGGCCATCGTGTGCGAGAAGACCCCGACCAGCACCAGCCCCAGCAGCCCCGGCGGCAGGAACTGCATCGCCATCTCCGCGTAGACGTCCTCCGGATCGGCCACCTGCACCAGCAGCGGCCCGGCGAACATCGGCAGCATCAGCACGATCGGCCACACCAGGTACAGCGCGCTCGACAGCAGCGCCGTCCGCCGCGCCGCCGAGGCCGACGGGGTGGCGATGTAGCGCTGGGCGAGGTTCCACATGCCGCCGTTGTACTCGAAGGTCTTCACGATCAAGTACACCAGCAGGAAGTAGACCGGGTAGTCCGCGGTGGTCGGGGAGGTGTGCCCCGGCGGCAACGCGCTCCAGAAGCTCAGCAGCCCCAATCCCTTGGCGTGCAGGGCGATCGCCACCGCCACGATCATACCGATCGCCGCCACCGCCTGGATCACGAACTGGCCCAGCTCGGTCAGCGCGTCCGCCCACAGCCCTCCGGCGGTGCAGTACACCAGCGTCACCAGCGCGGTGATCACGATGCCCCACGCCATCGGGATGCCGACGAACTTGTTCAGCAGCAGCGCCACCGCCGACCACTTCGCGGCCACGTCGAACACCTTCAGCAGCGAGCCGCTCCAGGCCATCACCTGCTGCGTCGGAACGTTGAACCGCTGCGCCAGGTACTCCAGCGGAGACGCGATCCCGTAGTGCGCCCGCAACCGGTTCCACTTGGGCGCGAACACGAACGCGCCCACCCCGGTGCCGAACGCCAGCGGGAACATGAACACCACGTACGACACGATGCCCTGGTCGTAGGCCACCCCGGCGAACGCGACGAACACCACCGCGCTGTAGCCGGACATGTGGTGCGAGACCCCCGCCAGCCACCAGGGCATCCGCCCTCCGGCGGTGAAGAAGTCGGCGCTGCCGGCGACCTGCCGGTGCGCCCAGACACCGATGCCGATCATCACCAGCAGGTAGCCGGCGATGACCACCCAGTCCCACAGGTGCATGGGATTCCTCCTCGCGCCGCGGGGAATCCCGGCGGCGGCACGTCGTTGTGCAGTCCCGCGGAGCGGGCGAGCGGTTCAAGCTAGGGAAGCCCGCGCCGCGACGGCAATCAGTTGCCACTAGTTGCTGTCCGGAAATGCGGCGGAGCGGCGTGCTCGTTTCACCACCTGAGCAGCCGGCACCGCCGCGGGGTCGTCTTCGTGGCGAGCACGGCTCGACGCCGTGCACGGGCGTGCGCGGGCAGAGCCGCACGGAGTCGCGGAGGCGCTCAGGTCCCGCCACCCGCACCGCCGCGCAAAGCGGTCCTCAACTGCCCTTCACAGCCGGAAGGCCAGCCGCGGTTGCCGGTCGTTGAGGTCGTGCATGACCTGCGCGGCATCCGCCTCGTCGAGCACGTGCTCGGCGACGAGCTCGGCCAGGTGCGCCGCGTCCACCCGGCGGGCGGTGTCGTGCCGGGCCGGGATGGAGCAGAACCCGCGGGTGTCGTCGATGAACCCGGAGCTGCGGTGGAACCCGGCGGTCTCGGTCACCGCGTCCCGGAACCGGCGCATCGCCCGCGGCGCGTCCAGGAACCACCACGGGGCACCGAGGAACACCGACGGGTAGAACCCGGCCAGCGGCGCGAGTTCCCGCGAGAACACCGTCTCGTCCAATGTGAACAGCACGGTGCGGAACGTCGGGTGCGTGCCGAACCGCTCCAGCATCGGCCGCAGCGCGCGGGTGAACTCCGCCCGCAGCGGGATGTCGTGCCCGGTGTCCGGGCCGAACCGGGCCGCGGTGTCCGGGTGGTGGTCGCGGAGGCTGCCGGTGTGCAGCGCCATGACCATGCCGTCCTCGGCGGACATCCGGGCCATCTCGCCGAGCAGCTGCCGGGACAGCACCTCGGCCGCGCCCGGCTGCGCGATCCCGGAACGCACCTCGTCGAACAGCCGCGACGCCTCGTCGGCGGGCAGGAACTCCATGCTCGGGTCCAGCGCGCTGTGGTCGGTCGCGGTGGCGCCGTGCGCGCGGAAGAACTCGCGGCGGTTCTCCAGCGCTGCCACCAATCCCCGGTAGCTGCCCGTGCCGATCCCGCTGGCCGCGGCCAGATCCTCCAGCGCGGCGGCCCAATCCGGCCGGGTGGCCTGCAGGTAGCGGTCCGGGCGGAACGTCGGCACCACCCGGCCGTCCCAGCTCGGGTCCTCGGCCAGCGCGCGGTGGTGGCGCAGGTCGTCGGCCGGGTCGTCGGTGGTGGCCAGCACCTCCAGGCTGAACGAGCGGTACAGCGCGCGCGGGCGCATCTCCGGCTGCGCCAGCCGCTCCACCAGCTCGTCGAAGAGCTCGTCGGCGTTGCCGGCGCACGGCTGCTCGCGCACGCCGAGCACGTCGTGCAGCTCGGACTCGATCCACTGCCGCGAAGCGGTGCCCAGGAACAGGTGCCAGTGCGCGCAGAACGCACGCCACACCTCCCGCGGCTCGGCCGGTTCCCGCTCGCCGGTGCGGTCCCGCAGGCCGCACTCGTGCAGCGGCACCCCGTGCGCGTGCAGCAGCCGCGTCACGTAGTGGTCCGGCGTCACCAGCAGCGAGGCCGGGTCGGCGAACGGCTCGTCAGCGGCCAGCAGCGCCGGATCGATGTGCCCGTGCGGGCTGATCAGCGGCAGGTCCCGCACGCCCTCGTAGAGGCGGCGGGCGATGGTGCGCTGCGCGGGATCGGCGGGCAGCAGGCGGTCGGGGTGCGGGGCCAGCGGGCGGCGTTGAGCTTCGGACATGCCGTCACGGTCGGCCGCGGCGCGCGGCCGCGGCAATCAGTTGCCACCAGTTGCCGCCGGGTCGCGCGGGCCGGTCGAGTCGGGCGGGCCGGTCGAGTCGCGCACCACCAGCCGCACGTCGAACGTCGCCGACTCCGCGGGCATCCCGGTCAGCTCCGCGTGCACCAGGTCCACCGCGCGGGCGCCGACCTGCTCGATCGGGCCGGCGAGCGTGGTCAGCGCCGGAACCATCAGGTCCGCGCCGAACACGTCGTCGCAGCCGACGACGCTGCGCTCGCCCGGAACCCGGATGCCGCGGCTGCGCAGCCGCTCCACCGCGCCGATGGCGATGAGGTCGTTGTAGCCGATCGCCGCGGTCGCCCCGTCCCGCGCGAACGCCTCGGCCGCCTCCTGCCCGCCCGGCCGGGTCGGGGCGTGCGGACCGAGGTACACCGCGTGCAGCCCGAGCTCGGCGGCCTCGTCGTGGATCGCGTTCCACCGCCGCCCGTTCATCCAGGAATTCCGCGGCCCGGCCAGGTAACCGATCCGCCGGTGCCCCAGCTCGGCCAGGTGCCGCACCGCCGCGCGCATCCCCGCCGCGGTGTCCAGCTGGAGGTTCGGGATCCCGGTGATGTCCCGGTTGATCGTCACCAGCGGCCGGTGCCGGGCGAGCCCGCGGACGGTGTCGTCGCAGAGCCGGGAGGTGGCCAGGATTCCGCCGCTGGTGGCCGCCAGCAGCCGCCGCAGGTTGCTGGCCTCCACCCGCGGCGACTCGTCGCTGTCGGCCAGCGCGAGGGTGTAGTCCAGCTCGATCGCCCGCGCCTGCACCGCCTTCACCAGCGCGGCGTAGTAGGGGTTGGCGATGTCGGCGACCACCAGGGTCAGCGTGCGCGCCCGGCCCGGCGCCTCCGCCCGCGCCAGCGGCCGCGGCTGGTATCCGATCCGGCGGGCGGTCTCGCGGACCAGCTCGCGGGTGGTGGCGTTGACCCGCCGCGGATTGCTGAACGCCCGCGAGACGGTGGAGGCCGCGACCCCGCACTGCTGCGCCACGTCGTAAATCGTCGGTCGACTCCCCACGAAACCTCCCGAACGGCGACTCCGGATCACCTTAATCGGGACGGCGGGGCGGAAAACCCTTTCGCGGGCAGCGGATTCCGCCGCGGGCCGCGCGCGGCACCGGCGCGGCCCGCGGCGGGGGAGCTCAGGCCGGGAAGGTGCAGCGCAGCAGGCCGTCCTCGCCGAGGCGGGTGGCGGGGTTGCGGTGCAGGGCGTGCAGCATCGCGTCGTCGACGCGCACGAATCCCCGGAACTGCACTTCGCCGTCGCAGGTGCTGTAGACCGCCGCCCAGCCGTGCTCTTCGTCGCAGGTCAGGTGGTAGATGACGGTGGACGGCGCGATCGTCGTCATGCGTGGTGCCCCCAAAGCGGATAGCGGTGCGTGATCAGTGATCACCGATGGTATTCGATCTCGCGGAACTGATCCATTCGGGGCCGATTAATTGCTCCGACCGGCGGTATAGTCGAGAAGTTCTCAGGTGTAGTGCGCTCGCAATTCGCCCGTTCCGCCCGGAGATCCCGCCCCGCCGCGCCGATTAACACGCCGCCCAGAACGGTCCACATCGGACGATTCTGGGCGGCGCGGCCGATTCCCCGCGGGCAACCGGCCGCGCCGGTGGCTCACTCTGCGCCGGTGGCCGCGGTCGGGCGGTGGCCGTTGGTGGCGGCGGCGTCCTGCTGGGCGAACTGGGTCCTGTAGAGCTCGGCGTACAGGCCGCCGCGGGACAGCAGGTCCGCGTGCGCGCCCTCCTCGGCGATGCGGCCGCCGGAGATCACCAGGATCTTGTCCGCCTCCCGGATCGTGGCCAGCCGGTGCGCGATGACCAGCGCCGTGCGCCCGGACAGCGCGGTGCGCAGCGCCTGCTGCACCGCGGCCTCCGACTCGGAGTCCAGGTGCGCGGTCGCCTCGTCGAGCACCACCACCGGCGGGGCCTTCAGCAGCAGCCGGGCGATCGCCAGCCGCTGCTTCTCCCCGCCGGAGAGCCGGTAGCCGCGGTCGCCGACCACCGTGTCCAGCCCCTCCGGCAGCTCGTCGACCAGCTCCGCCAGCTGCGCGGTCCGCAGCGCGGCCAGCAGCTCCTCGTCGGTGGCGCCCGGCCGCGCGTAGGCCAGGTTCGCGCGGATCGTGTCGTGGAACAGGTGCGGGTCCTGGGTGACCACGCCGACCGAGGCGTACAGCGACTCCAGCGTCACGTCCCGCACGTCGTGCCCGGCCACCCGCACGCTGCCGGAATCCACGTCGTAGAGCCGCCCGGCCAGGTGCGTGATCGTCGTCTTGCCCGCCCCGGAGTGCCCGACCAGCGCGACCGTCTGCCCCGGCTCGGCGCGGAAGGTGATGTCGTGCAGCACCTCGTGCGCCGGGGACTGCTCGCTGCGCGCCACCGACTCCAGCGAGGCCAGCGAGACCTCGTCGGAGGCCGGGTAGCGGAACGACACGTGCTCGAACTCCACCGCCGCGGTGCCGCGGTCCGGGGCCAGCCGCACCGCATCCGGCTTCTCCTCGATCATCGGCCGCAGGTCCAGCACCTCGAAGACCCGGTCGAAGCTCACCAGCGCGGTCATCACGTCCACGTGCACGTTCGACAGCGCCGTCAGCGGCCCGTACAGCCTGCTCAGCAGCGCCGCCAGCGCCACCAGCGTGCCGAGCTCGAACGTCCCGGACACCACCAGCGCCCCGCCCAGCCCGTAGACCACCGCGGTCGCCAGCGCCGCCAGCAGCGTCAGCGCCACGAAGAACACCCGGCTGTACATCGCCGAGATCACGCCCAGGTCCCGCACCCGCGCCGCGCGCTCGGAGAACCCGGCGGCCTCCTCGTCGGTGCGGCCGTAGAGCTTGGCCAGCATCGCCCCGCCCACGCCGAACCGCTCGGTCATCAGCGAGCTCAGCTGCGCGTCGGTCTTCATCTGCTCCCTGGTGACCGTCTGCAACCGGCGCCCGACCCAGCGGACCGGGGCCAGGAACAGCGGCAGCAGCGCCAGCGCGATCAGCGTGATCTGCCAGGACAGCGTGAACATCGTCGCCAGCACCAGCACCAGGCTCAGCACGTTCGACACCACCGCCGACAGCGTGCTGGTCAGCGCCCGCTGCGCGCCGATCACGTCGCTGTTGAGCCGGCTGACCAGCGAACCGGTCTGGGCGCGCACGAAGAACGCGATCGGCATCCGCTGCACGTGGTCGAACACCTCGGCGCGCAGGTCGTAGATCAACCCCTCGCCGAGCTTGGCCGAGTACCACCGCTGCGCCAGCGACAGCACCGCCTCCAGCACCGCCACCAGCGCCACCGCCCCGGCAAGCCACACCACCACGGTGAGGTTCCGCGGCACGATGCCGTTGTCGATGATCGCCTTGAACAGCAGCGGGGTCACGATGCCGATCACCGCCGAGGCGGCCACCAGCAGCAGGAACGGCACGATGTCGCGGGCGTAGGGCCGGGCGTAGCGGGCGATCCGCCGCGCCAGGCCGGGGGCCAGGCGCTGCCGGGTCACGGTGCGGTCGCCGGCGAAGGAGCGCATCGTCTCCCAGCTGACTCCGGAGGTCATGGTGGTGGGTCCTCTCGTCGTCGGCCCGCGCGGGGCCGTCCGGGGCCGGGCGCGCCGGTTCGGGTCGGGCGCCGGGCGTGCCGAGGCCGATCCTGCGACCTCGGGTGGACTCGAAGTCAAACACGCCCGCACGGCCCGGTGTTCCGCTCGATCACGCGCCGCGCAGGCCGAAGATCGCGCCTTTGGAGGATCTTGGCCGCGCGTCCGGACGACTACGCTGTGCTGTGGAGCGGGGACGCGGAGTTGACCTCGGCGTCGCGGAGAGCCGGGGTGCGCACCCCGGGCACTGGGGGAACGAACGACTGGGGGCGCGATGTCGCCGATCACGAGCGCGGAGCGCAGCCGGACCGGGGCGCCGCGCACCGCCGGCTGCGGTCCCGCGACCGCACATCGGGCGGGACCGGGGCGGATCCCGCTGCGGCTGGCCGACCGCTACTTCCTCGCCGCGCACACCGGCACCGACCGGCTGGTGCCGCGGGTCGATCCGGCGCTGGTGGCGCTGGGCTGCGCCGGCGGCCTGCTGGCCGAACTGCTGCTGGAGGACGAGATCGGGGTGGACCCGGCGGTGCACCCGCGCGGGCCCGGGATGCCGCCGGACTTCCTGGCCTGGTCGGTGCTGCGGGAGGTGCGCGCCGCCCCGGACCACGACGTGCGCACCTGGGTCCGGCACCTCGCCCCGGGCGCGGCGCAGAAGGTGCGCGCCCGGCTGACGATCATCGACGTGCTGCGGGAGGTCCCGCCCGGCCGGTTCCGCGGCGCGGGCTGCCGCCGGGTTCCCGGGCCGGACCGCCCGGCCGACGACGTGCGCGAGCTGTTCCGCCGCGCCGAGACCACCGCCCCCGGTACCGGCATGATCACCGTCCCGGCCGTGCAGGCCGAGGTCTGCCTGGCGGTGCTGGCCGCCGCCACCGGCGTGGCCGCCCGCCTCGGGTTGCCGCGGGCGGAGGCGCGCGCCGCCGCCGGCCGGGCCGAGCAGTGGCGCGACCGGCTGCCCGCCGGCCTCCGCGCGGTCGTCGGGGAGGTGGCCGCCGCGCAGGCGCAGTGCGCGCTGACCCCACGCCGCTGAGACCGCGACTGCGGAAAGCCCCGGCAGGAGGGAGAACGCCGCGTGCAATCGTCCACTGTGAACGGATCCGGTCCACCGGCCCTGGCCGGGGCGCGGCTCGGCGCGCCGGCCATCGTGTTCTTCACCGTCGCCGCGGCCGCGCCCGAGACGGTCGTCGGCGGGGGAGCGGTCAGCGGGTTCGCCGTCTCCGGCGTCAGCGGCATCCCGGTCGGCTACCTGGTGATCGCGCTGGTGCTGGCGGTGTTCTCCGTCGGCTACGTCGCGATGGCCCGGCACGTGGCCAACGCGGGCGCGTTCTACGCCTACGTCGCCAAGGGCCTCGGCCGCGTCGCGGGCACCGCGGCCGGCGGGGTGGCGCTGCTGGCCTACAACCTGGTGCAGGTGAGCCTCGTCGGCGGGTTCGGCGTCGGGGCGGCCGACCTGGTGCGCACCACGACCGGCGCGGCGGTGCCGTGGTGGCTGTGCGCGGCGGTCGGCGCGGGCGCGGTGGCGGTGCTCGGACTGCTGCGCATCGACGTCAACGGGCGGGTGCTGGGCGTGCTGCTGCTGGCCGAGGTCGCGGTGGTGCTGCTCTACGACCTCGCGTTCGTCACCGAGCCCGGCCCGGCCGGGGTCGTGGCCGACACGCTGCGGCCCGGGCAGCTGGCCACCGGCGCGGCCGGGGTGATCCTGGTGATCGCGTTCACCGGGTTCATCGGGTTCGAGAACTCCACCGTGCTGGCCGAGGAGGCCCGCGATCCGCGCACGGTGGTGGCCGCCACCTACACCTCGGTGGCGGTGATCGGCGGGCTGTACGGGCTGTCGACCTGGGCGATGACGGTGGCGACCGGCCCGGCGCACATCGTCGGGCAGGCCCGGGCGCACTCCACGGAGCTGCTGTTCGACCTCGCCGCGCAGCGGCTGCCGGGCGCGCTGGTGACGGCCGGTTCGGCGCTGTACGTGACGAGCCTGTTCGCCGGGATGCTGTCGTTCCACCACGTCTGCGCCCGCTACTTCTTCGCGCTCGGCCGGGAGGGCGTGGGCCCCGGGTGGCTGGCCGCGACGAGCCCGCGCACCTCGGCGCCGGTGGCGGGATCGCTGGTGCAGAGCGGGATCGCGGCGCTGGCGGTGTCCGGGTGCGTGCTCGGCGGGCTGGACCCGGTGGTGCACCTGTTCTTCTGGGGCGCCTCGGTCGGCGCGCTCGGGGTGCTGGTGCTGGTGACGGCGACCTCGCTGGCGGTGGCCGGGTACTTCCTGCGCGCCGGTGGCGGGCAGCGGTGGTCGACCCTGGTGGCCCCGCTGGTGGCGGCCGCGGCGCTGGGATCGGTGCTGGTGCTGACGGTGGCGGCGTTCGGAACGGTGCTGGGGGTGGCCCCGGGCGACCCGGCGGCCTGGGCGCTGCCGCTGCTGTACGTGCTGGTGATCGCCGCGGGCGCGGCCTGGGGCGCGGTGCTGCGGCGGCACCGCCCGAGCACCTACGCGCGGATCGGGATGGGGGCGCGCGCCGCCGCCCTCGCGCCGGAGGAGGAACATGCACGCTGAGTCCGATACCCGGCTGCGGGTGCTGGTGTCGGCGTTCGCCGGCGACCCGCTGTCGCAGTGGCTGGTGCCGGAGCCGCAGCACCGAAGGCCCGTCTACCGGCAGTGGTTCGCGGCGGCCCTCGCGCACGCCGACGAGGCGGGCGAGGTGCGCGCCGGGGACTGCTCGACGCAGGTGTGGCTGCCGGGCACCGCGGCCGATCCGCCGCGGATGCTCGACGAGCAGGCGCGGGCGCGGGTGCGGCAGCTGCCCGGGCTGGACGTGGCCCGCTTCGACCTGTTCGGCGAGCTCGTGGGGCAGCGGCACCCGCGCGCCGCGCACTCCTACCTGGCGCTGATCGGGGTGGAGCCGGCGCGGCAGGGCGCGGGGATCGGCACGGCGGTGCTGGCCGACGCGCTGCGGGTGCACGACGAGGCCGGGGTGCCGACCTACCTGGAGGCCTCCAGCGCGCGCAGCCGCCGGTTGTACCGCCGGCTCGGCTACCGGGACCTGGGCGATCCGATCGAGCTGCCGGGCGGGCCGACCCTGCACCCGATGTGGCGCGCGGTCGGCGGCGGCCGCTGACGTGCACAAGCGCCCCGCCCCGGGATCCCGGGACGGGGCGCTTCCGCGGTCAGGCCGGCGGGCTCACTTCAGCGCGCTGCCCTGCTGCCACTGCTCCCAGTTCAGCGACCAGTCGCCGTAGAGGTCCCACACCGGCAGCGGCGGCCCACCGGAGTTGACCACCTCGACCGGGTCGCCGAGCCCGAAGTTCTCGAAGAACCACTGGGCGTTCTCCCCGTTGAGGTTGATGCACCCGTGCGAGACGTTGGAGCTGCCCTGGTTGCTGACGCTGGCGGGGTTCTCGTGCACGAATTCGCCGTCGTTGGAGATCCGCACCGACCAGCGCTCCGGCGAGCGGTAGTAGTTCGGGTCGCCGGGGCAGACGCCGTAGGTGCACGAGTCCATGACCATCTGCGGGTTCTTCTCGATGACCACGTGCGTGCCGGTGTGCGTCGGCGTGACGTCCTTGCCCATCGAGATCGGCATGGTCTTGATCGGCGCGCCGTTGCGGAAGACCTGCATCTGCATGGTGTTGCCGTCGGCGCGGGCGACCATCGAGTCGTGCACCTTGTAGGTCGCCTCGGTGTCCGAGCCGCCGAGCACCCCGCCGCCGAGGTCGGCGCCGTAGACCTTGGCCTTGACGTGGATCGTGGTGCCGGGCTTCCAGTAGTCCTTGGGCCGGTAGTGCACGTTCTCGTCGTCGATCCAGTGCCAGGAGCCGGGCTGGTTCGGGGTGCTGTGGATCTCCAGCTGGCGCTCGATGGCGGCCTTGTCCTTCACCGGCTTGGTGAACTGGAAGACGATCGGCTGCGCGACGCCGATGCCGCCGTCGCGCACCGAGTCCGGGGCCGGGATCAGGTTGGCCTCGAAGGTGTCCTGCGGGTCCACGGTGGACAGATCGGTGCGCTGCTCGACGGGCTTGCCCTGGCTGTTGGCCGCGTGCGCGAGCACGGTGTAGGTGCTGCTGTAGCCGAGCGGTTCGGTGCTGCGCCAGGTCTTCTTGTCCGGGCTGAGCTGGCCCTTGACCGGGTTGCCCTTCTGCGCGTTGGTCACCACGACGTCGGTGAGGGTGCCGTCGGCGACCTTGACGGTGATGGGCGCGGCGGGGTTGAGGCCGGTGTGCGCGCCCGGTTCGATCGTCACCTTGGCGGGCGCGGCCTGGGCGCTGTGCGAGTGGTCCGTGGTGGCGCCTTCGGAGGCGCAGCCGGAGAGCACCAGGGCCGCGACGAGCGCCGCGTACAGCGGCGCGGGAGCGGTCCCGCGATTCCGAGGTGACGTGAAAAGCAGCATGATCCCTCTTCGACGGCGTACTCCCGATCAAAATCGATCGGTCGTGTGATTGTGCCTCCGGCGATCCTAGTCGCGCCCGGTGGGGGATCGCGCACGGTGCGCCATTCCTTCAGGGGAGCGGGGCGGCGGCCGGTGAATCGGTGCGGAGGAATGCCCGGTCCGCTGCGCGGTCAAGATTTTCGCAGGTCAGGGGATCAGTGCGCAGTGCGGGGAGATCGGTTCGGCGGGGCGCCGCCGACACCGGATCGGATTTGCCCGGATCAGTCCGCGATGCGCGGAAAAGGTGCTTCCGCGATCAATTTCCGATCTCGGGACCGGTCTCGGCCGCGGATCTTCCGATGATCCTCGACCGGCGGCCGGGGGAATATCCCGAGATCGGCGGAATTCGCCGTCCGCGGCGCCGTCCGATGTGGAACGCCCGGGGCTCGCCGGGGCCGCCGGTATGCTTTCCGGCGGAGGCCGGGGCGGCGGCGGTTCCGGCGATCCCGCGACCGCGACCCCGCCGCGGAGGTGACCCGATGCCCCCGCACGACCTGGTCGGCGAGCGCCCCGAGGTGCTGGACCGGGCCGAGACCGATCTCGGCGAGCTGGTGCTGCGCCGCTGCGGCGACGACCTGGAGCTGATCAGCGACGGGATGTTCCTCATGGACACCCGCGACGGCCGCTCCGAGCGGGCGATGGTGCAGCGGGCCCTGGAACTCGGACCGCCGCGGCCGCGGGTGGTCATCGGCGGGCTCGGGTTCGGCTTCTCCCTGGCGGCCGCGGTCGCCTCGCCGGCGCCGTCGGCGATCGTGGTGGTGGAGATCCACCGGCAGGTCATCGAGTGGAACCGGCGGCACTTGCCGCAGCGCACCGCCGAGTGCACCGCCGATCCGCGGGTGCGCGTGGAGCGCGCGGACGTCGGCGAGTGGCTGGACCGCGACGACGGGCCGCTGGACGTGCTGTGCCTGGACACCGACAACGGCCCGGACTGGCTGACGCTGCCGGACAACGGCGAGATCTACGGCCGCACCCGGCTGCACCGGCTGGCCGGCAGGCTCGGGCAGCGGGGCGTGGTCGGGTTCTGGAGCGCCAACCGCTCGCCGCGCTTCGAGGCGGCGCTGCGCGAGGTGTTCGGCGACGTCTCGGTGCACGAGACCCCGGTCGCCCGCGGGGAGCCGGACGTCGTCTACTTCGCCCGGCACCCGCGCGGCGGCTCGGAGTCCACTTCGGACCCTCAGGGCAGGTAGTACATCGGGTTCGGGAGTTTGACGGGCTTTTCGGCGTGCCCGCCGGCCAGGTCGCTGTGCTGGTCGCCGAGGTTGAGCACGATGTGCTCGCCCTGGTCCTCCAGGTGCGCCCGGGTGCCGGACTTGTACTCGATCGTCGAGCAGTCCAGCCCGCACGGCAGGTAGTCCGGCGCGCTGCGCTCGGGCTTGAAGAACGCCCCGGCAGGCTGCGGGAAGCCCTCGGCGGCGAGGTTGCGCAGCGAGTCCGGCCCGAGGCTCTCCCCGCGGCCGGTGAGGAAGTAGACCTTCACCCCGTGCTCGGCGGCCCAGCGCGCCAGCTCGCGGGTCGGGCCGATCGGCTCGAACGCGCGGTGCCGGATGGCGTCGCGCTGGGCGGCCTCGTCGAAGCCGAAGTCGCGGTCGGCCTCCCAGCCGTAGGTCAGCTCCGAGGTGTCGTCGATGTCCAGCACGATCGCCGGGTTCCGCACGCCCTCGGCCAGCCGCTTCGCCAGGTGCGCCTGCGCGGCGGCGACCTCCGCGGTGGTCTGCTGGTCCCACGCGCTGCCCGGCGAGGCGTGGTGGTGGCCGGCGGCGTCCTCGGTGTCGCCGTAGAAGTCCTGCACGGCCAGCTTGTCCTGGCCCAGGTTGGCCGGTTCCGGCCCGGCGGTGCGCTGCGCGCCGACGGCGTCCGTCCCGCCGATCGCGTTGACCCCGCCGACGAGGGTCGCGCCCAGCGCGGCGGCGGTGGCCAGCCGGAGGATTCCCTGCAACCGAGACGACATGTGCTCTCCCCGAGATCGCTCGTGTGTCGGCGGGAATCTAGCAATCGATTGCGCCCGCAGGCGTGTTCTGCGCAAACCGGCCAACCGGCCGCCACCGGGCCGAAGGTCCCTGGGGCACCGGCCGCGCCGCTGGTGATCCTGGGGGCGGGGTGAGGCCGATGGCGGCGGGGATCCGCGACGAGCTCCGCTGGCTGGCGCACGTGCTCAGCGGGGAGCCGAACCCGCTGCGGCGCTCGGTGGACCGGTGGGCCGCCGGGATCACCGCCTGCCTGCTGGTGGTCGCCGCCGCGATGCTGCCGCTGGCCGCGGTCGTCGGGCACGGCGTGCACCAGCGGATGCTCACCGCGGTCGCCGAGCAGGCCGACACCCACCAGCAGGTCGTCGCCGTGGTCCTCGAACCCGCCCGCCCGCGCGTGCTGCCGGGCGCGCACCCGCAGGTGCAGGTCCGGTTCGAAGCGCCCGCGCGCTGGTCGGACGAGTCCGGCGCGAGCCACACCGGCCCGATCGCCGTCGGCGCGGACGCGCAACCGGGTTGGCGGGTGCCGATCTGGATCGGCGAGGACGGGCGGCCCGCGCCGCCGCCGCTGACCGAGGCCCGCGCGCTGTCCTCGGCGATCAGCACCGGGGTGCTCGTGGTGATCGGCGGCGCGACGCTGTGCGCGGTGGCCGCGGTCGCGGTGCGGCTGGTGGCCGAGGCGATCGGCAGCTCCGCCTGGGCCCGCGAGTGGGACGACGGCGGCTGGAGCGACCGCGGACCGGCCGGGGCCGGCTGAGCACCGCGCGGAACACCGCTGCGGCGCGGGGAGGATCCGCTCAGTCGGCCTGGATGCGCCAGCTGCGGAACGCGAACAGCGCCGCGCTCAGCAGCGAGCACAGCAGGAAGCCCACCGCGTCGCCGATCAGCGCGCCGGCGCCGGCCAGCACCGCCGACAGCAGCGCGGTCGCCACCCGCAGCCGCGGCCAGACCGAGGGGGTCGTGGAGAACTGCCGGAACCACTCCGGGTCGTCGAGGGCGAGCCGGTTCTCGATCTCGGCGAGTTCTCGCCGTTCGTGGCTGTGCACCAGTCCCTCCCTCCCTTCGTGGAACTCCATCGTGCCCGCGGGCGCACCGCGGTGCAGCACCCGGAACCGCTGCTCGGCGGGCCGCCGAGCGGGGCGAGGTACAGGGTGCGCGCCGCGCGACCGCCGCGGCAAGAACCATTGGAGGGCTTTGCCGGGTGATCGATCGTTACGCACCGCTGCCACCACTGCCGCACCCGCTCGCCCGCGAGGCCGGCGATCACCGGCGGGCACGCCGGGATGAGGCCGGAGCGCGTCAGCCGTTCTCGTCGTGCGGGACGACCGCGACCGGGCACGGAGCGTGGTGCAGCGTGCCGAACGCCGTCGAACCCAGCCGCGCGGTCGTGCGCCGCCGCTTGCCGACCACGGCCAGCCGGGCGGTCTCGGCGTGCTCGCGCAGCGCGTCCACCGGGTGCTGGTCGCTGGTGACGCGGCGGACCACGACGTGCGGGTGCTGCCGGTGGCAGTCGTCGAGCAGCTCGGTGATCCGCTCCTCGGCGGCCTGCTGCACCTCCTGGCGGTGCGGGTCGGAGGCGATGCCCGGCAGCAGGTAGCCGGGCGGCACGGCCTGCACCGCGACCAGCTCGGCCCCGTGGCGGTCGGCGGCGGCGAACGCGAACCGCACCGCCGGGGCGCGGGCGCTCTCCGGGCCGATGCCGACCACGACCGGGCCCGCGGCCTCGGCGGTGTCGGAGGGGATCCTGCCGCGCACCACGACCACCGGCTGCTCGGCGTGCGCGGCCACCGCGGCGCTGACCGAGCCGAGCAGCACGTCGTGGATCGCGCCCCAGCCGCGGGAGCCGACCACGAGCATCCAGGCGGGGCGGGCGATCAGCTCGTCCACCGCGTCCCCGCGCACCGCTTCGTCGGCGACGTGCAGGCTCGGGTGGGCGTTGCGGCACTGCTCGGCGATGCGGCGTACCGCGTTCTCCGCGTGCTCCTGCTCGCCTCGGGTGTAGTAGGTGTGCAGCAGGTGCAGCGAGGCGCGCTGCCGCTCGGCGTCGTCGGCGGCCCACAGGGCCGCGCGGATCGAGGGCTCGGAGCCGTCGACACCGGCGAACACGGTGCGCTCTGCCATCCCCATTCCGTTCCCCTTCCGCGACCCCCGGGCCGCCGGGGGTCAGAACGAGCTCAGCGTGGGGTCGTAGTCTGCCTCTCCGACCGGGTACATGCTGGTCATCCAGTGGTAGAAGTTGTCGCCGCGCTCGCGCAGCGCGCGGTAGAGCCGCCGCAGCATGGCGTCGCGCACCTCCCGCAGCTCCGGCTGGTCGTAGCGGTTGTGCAGCTCGTGGGGGTCGGTGCGCAGGTCGTAGAGCTCGTTGCAGGACTCCGGGTTGACCACGAGCTTGTAGCGCTCGCCGCGCAGCATCCGCTGCGGGTAGGGGAAGTGGTGGCCGTGGTATTCGGCCACGAACTCCTCCCGCCACGGCACGTCCTCGCCCCGGGCCAGCGGCAGCAGGCTCGCGCCGTCCACCGCCGGGGACGGGTCGAGGTCGGCCAGTTCCAGGATCGTGGCGGTGAAATCGGTCAGCCCCACGAACTCCTCGCGCACCTGCCCGGCCGGCGCTCCCGGCACCTTCAGCAGCCCGGGGATGCGGTAGATGTCGTCGTACATCGCCGGGCCCTTGTCGTGCAGCCGGTGCGATCCGGTGAACTCGCCGTGGTCGGCGGTGAAGGCGACCGCGGTGTCCGCGGCGAGGCCGAGTTCGTCGAGGGCGCGGCGGAGGCGGCCGATCTGCTCGTCGATCAGCGCCACGTAGCCCCAGTAGACCGCGATGAGCTTGCGGCTCTGCTCGGCGGGCATCGTGTCGAACGCCCAGTGGTCGCTGTAGTTGCGCTGCACCGGCGGTTTGCCCGCGAACGTCTCCTGCACCGAGTCCGGCAGCTGCACCTGCTCCGGGTCGAACATGTCGTAGTACGCGTCCGGCAGCAGGTACGGCAGGTGCGGGCCGAAGTAGTGGGTGGCCAGGAAGAACGGGGTGCCGTCGCGGTCCTGCTCGGCGGCGAAGCGCTGCAGCATCTCGATGGTGCGGGTGGTCAGGTAGTGCTCGAAGGTCGCCTCCACCGGCTGCTGCAGCCGCGCGGCCAGCAGGTTGCCCGGGTTGCCGTTCGGAGCGGTGCCGCGCACCTCGTCGCGGATCGCGTACGGCGGCAGGTCGTGCTCTTCCAGGTAGGCCAGGTAGTCGGGGTGGTCGACCGGGTTGTGCCAGCCGGGCAGCTGCGGGCCCTGGAAGCCGTAGTCGGCCGCGGAGCGGCGCACCCCGCCGTGCCACTTGCCGAGCAGGCCCAGGTTGTAGCCGCGCTCGGCGAGCGCTCCGGCGAAGGTGAACTGGTCGTCGGCGAGGTCCTCCAGGTAGCCGACGTTGCGCTCGTAGTTGGCCAGCAGCTTGTGCCGGAACGGCGCGTACCCGGTCAGCAGGCTCGCCCGCGCCGGGGTGCAGATCGCGGTGGGGGTCAGGCAGTTGTCGAACCGCGTGCCCTCGGCGGCCAGCGCGTCCAGGTTCGGGGTGCGGGCCAGCGGGTTGCCGTAGCAGCCGAGGGTGTCGAGGCGGTGCTGGTCGGTCATCAGGAACAGCATGTTGCGCGCCATGAGGGCTCCTCCGGCTGTCGGGATTTCGGCCGCACGACGGGGATTCGGTGCGGTGGATGTGCTGGAACGAACGGGAATCCGCGGTCAGCGGGCGTCGGCGGAGTCCGCCGGTTCGGCGGGTGCGGGCAGCGGATAGCGCGCCAGCAGCGGGGATTCCCGCAGCGCCAGCGCGAGACCGCCCAGCGCGCCGCCCCACGGCGCGACGGTGGCGAGCTCGACCGCGCAGCGCCGCAGCGACCGCATCGCCCGCGCGCGGAAACCCTCCCGGACCGGGTCGCGGAACGCCGCGCCCAGCTCGGCGAGCTCCCCGCCGAGCACGATCCGCCCCGGGTTCACCGCCGTGCACATCGCCGCGAGGGCGTGACCGGCGCTCAGCGCGGCTTCGCGGACCGCGGCGCACTCGCGCACCGACCCGGCCTCGACGGCTTCCCGCAGCACCCGCCACTCGCGGTGGCCCGTCGCGCGCAGCACCGCCGGGACCGAGGCGTGCAGCTCCAGGCAGCCGCGGGCACCGCACCAGCAGGGCTCTCCCGCCGGATCGACGCACAGGTGCCCGAGCTCCGCGGCCACACCGCCGACGCCCCGCACCAGCTGGCCGCCGACGATCAGCCCGCCGCCGACGCCGTGCGAGAAATGCGCGTACAGCAGCTCACCGGCCCCGGCCGTCTCGCCCCAGGTCGCCTCGGCCAGCGCGGTGAGCCGGGTGTTGTTGTCCACGTCGACCTGCGCGCCGAACGCCCGCGCGAGCCCGTCGGCGACCCGCTCGCGCCCGCGCGCGGCCGGATCCGGCAGGCCGCCCGGCGGCGCGGACACGGCCTCTCCGGGGCCGGTGGAGCCCACGCCGAGCCCGGCCGGCGCCTCCAGCGTGATCCCGTGCCGCTCGGCCAGCTCGCGCAGCGAGCGCTCCGCCAGCTCCAGCCGCGCACCGGCGCTGCGCGCGGAGCCGTAGGGCAGGTCCGCCCGCGCCCGCACCTGGTGGGCGGCGTCGGCGAGCACCAGCCGCAGCCGGTGCCTGCCCAGCTCGATCCCCGCGTACTGCCCGGCCGCGGGGTTGAGCGTGAGCACCCCGGTCGGCCGGCCGCGGCGCTGCGCGGTGGTGCCGACCTCGACGACCACCCCGCGCTCGAACAGCCCGCCGAGGATGGTCGACAGCGTGGTGCGGGACAGGCCGCTGCGGTCGGCGAGCTCGGCGCGGCTGAGCCCGCCGTGCCGGCGCAGGCAGTCCAGCACCCGCTCGGCGTTGCTCTGGCGCAGGCGGTGCAGCGCGGTCGGCCCGAGGTCGGTCATGCGCGGGAGAGTAGCCCCCGGACCGCTTTGCGGCCAAGGCTCGTCAAAAAGCGGTCCCGAATTCTGACGGGGTGTTGACCGAAATACCGGCCGGTGCCACGCTCCCGACCACCAAACGGCCGGAACCCCCGCAGCAGCGCGGAGTTCCCCGCTCGGAGTGGAGCGCGCATGTCCGTCCCGTCCACGACCGCGCCGCGATCCGCCGCCGGTCCGGTGTTCTTCTTCGGCTCCTTCGGCGGCATCCTCGCCGGCTACGACCAGGGCATCGCCGCGGGCGCGCTGCTGTTCGTGCAGCGCGAGCTCGGGTTGTCGCCGTGGGCGCAGGGCCTGGTGGTCAGCTCGCTGATGCTCGGCGCGATCCTCGGCAGCCTGGTGGCCGGCGGGCTCGCCGAACGCTGGGGCAGGCGGCGGGTGCTGCAGCTGGCCGCGGTGGTCTTCGGGCTCGCCGCGCTGGGCATGGCCGCCGCGCCCGGTGTCGCGGTGCTGGTGGCCGCGCGGGTGCTCGGCGGGCTGGCGGTGGGCACGGCCTCCGTGGTGGTGCCGACCTACCTGTCCGAGCTGGCGCCGACGCGCAGCCGGGGCGGGATCGCGACGCTGAACCAGCTGATGATCGCCATCGGGATCTTCCTGGCCTACGTCACGAGCTTCGCGCTGGCGCCGTGGTCGGCGTGGCGCTGGATGCTCGGCATCGCGCTGCTGCCCGCAGTGCTGCTGCTGTACGGGGTGTCGCGATCGCCGGAGACACCGCGGTGGCTGGTCGCGCACGGGCGCGCGGACGAGGCCCGCCGGGTGCTGCTGGGGCAGCTCGAACCCGACGAGGCCGAACAGGTGCTGGCCGACATCCGGCGCACGTTGCGCGAACGGCGGGACACCAGCGGGAACTGGCGGGTGCTGGCGACGCGCGCGCTGCGGCGGCCGTTGCTGATCGCGATCGGGCTCGCGGCGCTGCAACAGCTCATCGGGATCAACACGATCGTCTACTACGCGCCGACGATCCTGCGCTCGGCCGGGTTCGGCGACTCCGCCGCGCTGCTCAACAGCGTCGGGCTCGGCGCGCTGTCGATCGTGACCACGCTGGTCACGGTGCGGGTCGTCGACCGGTTCGGGAGGCGGAACCTCCTGCTGCTGGGCGGGATCGTGATGCTGGTGAGCATGACCGCCCTGGCCGGGCTGTTCGGCTGCGGGCTGCTGGGCAGCACCGCCGGCGCGGCCGGGGCGCTGGTGTGCCTGGCGGTGTTCAAGGTGGCCTACTCGTTGAGCTGGGGACCGCTGATGTGGGTGCTGCTGCCCGAGCAGTTCCCGCTGCGGGCGCGGTCCGTCGGCGTCGGGGCGGGCTCGTTCGTGAACTGGACGGCGAACCTGGCCGTGTCGCAGTTCTTCCCGGTGCTGCTGGTGTTCGGGGCGGGCGCGGTGTTCGGCATCTTCGCGGGGTTCGCGGTGCTGGCGCTGGTGTTCACGGTGGTGTTCGTGCGGGAGACCGCGAACCGGAGCCTGGAGGAGCTGGAGCTGGGGGTGGACACCTCGGCCGGGAAGTAGCGTTTCCCTTGTGTCGCAAGAGAAATTTCCGCTGGCCTCGATCAGGTGGATCTCGGTGCGAGAGGCCCGCCGGGCTGTTCCGTTCGCGTAGCTTCGGGATCAGGTCGTCCCGGACGTCCCGCAGCGCGCCGGTTTTTCCCGCGCTGCTGCGGACATCCGCGCCGCCGGCCGCATCCCACCCCAGAACGCCGAACGGAGCAGCACCGTGCCCGCCTACCTCGACGCCGTCCTCGCCGGGCTGGCCACCGACCCGGACCGGGTCGCGCTGGTGCGCGGGCAGCGGCGGATCACCGCGGGGGAGGCGTTCGGCAGCGCGCACCGGATGGCGTTCGCGCTGCGCGACCTCGGGGCGCGGCGGGGCGGCCGCGTGGCCCACCTGGTGCGGAACACGCCGGAGGCGGTGCTCGCGCGGCTGGGCACCCAGCTGGCCGGGGCCTGCTACGCCGGGCTGCACCCGAAGTTCGGCGCCCGCGAGCACGCCGACACCCTCACCCGGCTCGCACCGGACGTCGTGGTCGCCGACCCGTCCCTGGCCGACCGCGCCGCCGAGGCGCTGGCCCGCGCGGACGTGCCCGCGCGGATGGCGGTGCTCGGTTCCGCCGGGTTCACCGTCGAGTCTTCCCGGCACGAGCCGGAATTCCGCTGCCCGGCCGGACCCGACGACCTCGCCCTGATCACCTTCACCAGCGGCTCCACCGGCCCCGCCAAGGGCGTGCCGCACACCCACGCGCACGCCGCCGAGTTCCACGCCGCCAGCCGGGTGCTGCTCGGCACCGGACCGCGCCGGTACCTGACGACCATGCCGCTGTCGGTGCTCAGCGGCGAGAACGTGTACTGGGCGCTGGCCGAGGGCGGCAGCGCCGTGCTGCACGACCACCACGACCCCGACGAGGTCGTGCGCGCCGTCCGCGACCACGGCGTCACGCACATCTTCGAGGTGCTCGACAACCACGCGCGGATGTGGCGGCACCCGGAATTCCCCGCAGGCGGCGGAAGTCTGCGCCAGCTCGCCTACGGCGGACTGCGCACCCCGCGGCCGCTGATCGAGGAGGCGCTGCGCCACCTGGACTGCGACCTGCTGCAGACCTACGGCCTGTGGGAGACGGGCTTCATCACCGCGCTGAGCCCGGCCGCGCACCGCACCGGCGACCCGGACGTGCTCGGCTCGGCCGGCACCCCGGTGCCCGGCGTGCGCGTGGAGGTCCGCGACGACGCGGGAGACCGCCTGCCACCAGGCGAGATCGGGCAGGTGTGGGTGCACCACCCCGCGCGGCTGACCGCCTACTGGGGCGGGGAGCCGATCGGCACCGACGGGTGGTTGCGCACCGGCGACCTCGGCTCGGTGGACGGCTACGGCTACCTGACCCTGACCGGCCGGGAGGACGACAGCGCCAACGTCGCCGGATACGTCGTGCACCCCGCCCAGGTCGAGGACCTGCTGCGCACCCACCCCTCCGTGCGGGAGGCCGCGGTGCTGGCCGCGCCCGGCCCCGCCGGCGAGCAGCTGCACGCCGTGGTCGTCGCCGACCGGCCGGTGCCCGCGGCCGAGCTGCAGGAGCTGGTGCGCCGCGAGCTGAGCCCCATCCACCGACCGACCACAGTGGAGTTCCGCGCCGAACTGCCGCGCACCCCCTCCGGCAAGCCGGACAAGCAGCGGCTGCGCCCCGCGGACCCGTCCGACTGATCGGAGGAGCCCGCCATGCGCGAGATCGACATCGAGTGGCGCCCGCTCGGCATCTCCGTCACCGCCGCGCTGACCGGCGACAAGAACCCGGGGCTCGCCGAGCTGCTGTGGGACGCGCTGCCGTACCGGAGCCTGCAGAACCACGCCCTGGTCTCCGGCCACCACCTCTACCACCTGGTGCCGGACGCGCGGCTGGTGCACACCCCGGCCGAGCACAAGGAGGACCGCACCCGCTGCGCCGACGGCACGGTGTTCCTCTCCCAGCTGCAGCACATGGCCGTCAAGTACGGCCCGCTGAGCGAATACCTCCCGGCCGCCGCGGTCGGCCACGTGCGGCCGGAGGACGTGGACGCGCTGCGCGCGGCCGGGCGCGCGTGCTGGGAGGCGGCCTACCGCACCAAGGAACCCGTCGAGGTCCGCGTGACCCGCAAGGGCGAGCCCGCCGCGGAGTTCCCGCTGCGCGCGCCGGAGCCCATCGGCCACCCCGAGGTGCAGCGGCTGATCACCGAGATCCACGACGAGGTGGAGCGGGTCTGGACCGACCCGCCCGCGGAGATCACCGAGGTGCACGCGGGCCGCTCGCCGAGCCGCGCGGGCAGCTACGACCAGTACCTGTCCACCCTGGTCTTCGTGAACGGCGAGACGCGGCCGCTGGGCTACTGCGGGCTCAACGGGCTGCTGCGGCTGGCGCAGGACCCGTCGGTGGACCTGGCCGCGCTGCGCCGCATCACCCCCGAATTCACGCTCGTGCCGGCGGAATTCCTCGGCTACTGCGGGCTGGGCAGGCTCTGCGAGTTCGTCCGCCGCACCGTCGACCTGCTGGACGTGGTGATCGAGCGGGCCGAGTACACCGCGCTGATCCGCGAGCTCGCGCTGTACGCGAACTGCCTCAACACCTGGAACCTGCACTACTTCCCGTGGCGGCACGGCGACGAGTACCCGTACGCCGACGCCGCCACCGCGGCGGTGCCGGGATGAGCGATCCGGTGCTGCTGACCGGCCGGGCGGCCGCGGCCGCGCGCGCCGAGGAGTCCGAGCGCCCGGACGGGCTGTTCGCCGACCCGCTGGCCCGCGCGCTGGCCGGGGACATCGGGTTCGAGCTGCTGCGCGAGCTGCAGAGCACCGCCCCGGAGGTGCTGTCCTCCGGCTGCTTCGCGGTGCGCGCGAAGTTCTTCGACCTGCTGCTCGCCGACGCGGCCCGCACCGGGGTGCGGCAGGCGGTGCTGCTCGGCGCGGGCATGGACACCCGGGCGTTCCGGCTGGAGCTGCCTGCCGGGACGGTGCTGCACGAGCTGGACCTGCCCGAACTCGTGGCGCTCAAGCAGCGGCTGCTGGCCGGAGCCGGCGCGCACCCCGGCTGCCAGGTGCGGCGGACCGGCGCCGACCTAGTGCAGGATGACTGGGCGGACCGGCTGTGCGCGGCCGGGTTCCGGTCGGATCGGCCGGCGGTGTGGATCGCCGAGGGCCTGCTGCAGTACCTCGGCGCCGAGCCGGTGCAGCGGTTGTTCGCGCGGATCACGCTGCTGAGCGCGCCCGGCAGCGCGCTGGGCTTCGACCTGATCGGGCGGGAAGCGTTGGGCGGTCCGCTGCTGGCCGGGCTGCGCGACCGGCTGCGCAGCGGCGGCAGCCCGCTGATCTTCGGCGGTGATCCGGCCGCGCTCGGCCTCGACGACGGCTGGCGGTGCAGCACCACGCGCCTTGGCGAACCCGGGGCGCACTTCGGGCGCATCCCCGCCGACGCCCCGGATCCGCTGCCGTACCACTTCGTCGTCGCCCGCCGGGGCGAGTCCGGAACCGCGCCGTGATCCGCCTCGCCCGGCAGCGCAACGCCCCCGACGCGTGGGAGGAGTACTGGACGCTCGTCGCGGACGACCCGGCGGCGCAGGTGCCGTGGCACTTCGGCACCGCCGAGGAGACCGCCCCGTACCTGCCGGGGCTGCGGGCCGACTTCGACCCGGCGCTGCCGCTGGTGGACGCCGGCTGCGGTGACGGCGTGCTCACCGAGCACCTGGCCGCGCACTTCGAGCCGGTCCTCGGCACCGATGTGGCTGCCTCGGCGCTCGCCCGGGCCCGCGCCCGCGCGCCCCGCTCCCGGGTGCGCTACGAGCAGTGGGACACCGCCGACGTTCCGTCCGCGCGTCGGCTGCACGAGCGCACCGGGGACGTGAACGTGCACCTGCGCGGCGTGCTGCACGCGATGAACCCGGTCCGCTGGTCGCAGGCGATGGCCGCGCTCGCGGTGCTCACCGGTGCGCGCGGCCGGGTCTTCGACATCGAGATCTCACCCGAGTTCGGCCGCACGATCACCGCGGTCCGGCAGCGCTTCGGCGCGCTCCCGGCCGCTCTGCAGCACGGCGCGCACACCGGGGTGGGCCCGCTGGAGTTCCCGGCGGCGAGCCTGGCCGATCTCTACCGCCGGCACGGCTGGCGCCTGCTGCGCACCGAGGAGCTGGTGCTGGACTCGAAGGTCCGGCTGCCCGACGGGGAGTTCCTGGCGTACCCGTTCACCTGCGTGTTCGCCGAGCCGCACCGCTGAGCGCCGCGGTGAACCGGCCGCGCCGGGCGGGTGTTTGCCGGTGTCCGGAACCGACAAGCCTCACGGTGCGGGCACGTGCGATTCGCCGGAGGAGCGCCACATGATCATTCGCAACGTTTCCCCCGCGGGCGAGCAGGGCGGCGCGCTGGTGCAGGCCGCCGACGA
>Ga0164243_10003132_pt1 | contig 26680 bp, 23 predicted proteins | sample OricompcompostOP_FD_108781 | JGI IMG/M metagenome (GOLD analysis project Ga0164243, IMG submission 108781) | Organic Plus compost microbial communities from Emeryville, California, USA - Original compost - Organic plus compost (OP) | ecosystem: Engineered > Solid waste > Mixed feedstock >...
AGGCGGCGGACGCCATCATCAGCGCCATGGACAAGACGATCGGCCAGAAGACGGTGACGTACGACTTCGCACGCCTGATGGAAGGCGCGAAGGAAGTGAAGTGCAGCGAGTTCGGCGATGCGTTGATCAGGAATCTGTGACACGCTCACGGACCGCTTGAGCTCGACACGGCACGGGGCGCGCAAGCGCCCCGTGTCATTTGAAGCAGGCATCGGAATACGGACATGTCGACGAAAGCTTCGGATCTCACGCCATCCCCTGCTCCGGCGCAGGCATCGGGCCAGGCATCGACCCAGGCGCCTGCCGTGCATCTCTCGCGCGATCTGCTCGTCGAGCAATGCGCCGTTGCGCTCGTCCAGGCCTTCGCCCAGTACAACGCCGAATTCCGCGCGATCACGCGCCGCGCGCCCCGCCGCTTCGAATCCCGCGACTGGCGTGCGAGCCTGCGCGACGCGGTCGAGCGCATCGAGCTCTATGACCACAGCGTCAATCGCGCCGTCGCGCAGATGCGCGACAAGCTCGGCGAGGATACGAACGAGCGCGCGGTCTGGAGCAGCATCAAGCGCCGCTTCACGGAGCTGATCGAGGCGTTGCCGGATCAGGAATTCGACAAGACGTTCTTCAACTCGGTGACGCGCCGTACCTTCGGCACCGTCGGCGTCGACGCCGCCGTCGAGTTCATCGCGCTCAACATGGATCCGATCGGCTCGATCCGAACCCCGATCGAAACGAACGTCTATGCGAACCGCGGCTCGCTCGAATTGCTGTTCGAGGAAGTGCTCGCCGATTTCCGCTTCCGCACCCCGTATCTCGATTTCGACCGCAGCGTGCGCATCATCACGAACGAAGTGCGCGCCCAATGCGAGGCCGACGCCGATGCCTCGAATCCGCCGCTGCAGGTCGAGCAGATCGAATTCATCCGCACCGTATTCTTCCAGACGACGCGCGCGTATCTCGTCGGGCGCATCTCAGGCAAGCACTGGACGCTGCCGTTCGTGATCGCGCTCAAGAACTCCGAGAGCGGCGTGCTCGTCGATGCGGTGATGATGGACGAGGCGAGCGTCAGCATCCTGTTCAGCTTCACGCGTTCCTATTTCCATGCCGATCTCGCGCATGTCGGCCAGGCCGTCGTGTTTTTGAAAAGCATTCTGCCGCGCAAGCCGGTGAGCGAGCTCTACACCGTGCTCGGCCGGGCGAAGCAGGGCAAGACGGAGCGCTATCGCGAGCTCTTTCGTCATTTGCAGCAAAGCACCGACCAGTTCGTGCATGCCCCCGGGGATCGCGGGCTCGTCATGATCTGTTTCACGCTGCCCTCGTTCGACGTCGTGTTCAAGATCATCCGCGACCGCTTCGCCTATCCAAAGAACATGCTGCGCGAGGAAGTGCTGAAGAAATACGAGCTTGTCTTCAAGCACGACCGCGCCGGCCGGCTCGTCGATGCTCAGGAGTTCAAGCGGCTCGAGTTTCCGCTCGAGCGCTTCTCGGACGCGGTGCTCGAGGAGCTGCGCACCGAAGCTGCGAATTCCGTGCATTTCGAGCAGGGCGCGCTCGTCATCGATCACCTGTACATCGAGCGGCGCATGACGCCGCTGAATCTCTACATTCGCAATGCGTCGCGCGAGGACGCCGAGCGCGTCGTGCTCGACTACGGCCAGTGCATTCGCGATCTCGCCGTCACGAATATTTTCGCGGGCGACCTGCTGCTCAAGAACTTCGGCGTGACGCGCCACGGCCGCGTGATCTTCTATGACTACGATGAGCTGTGCATGGTGACGGACTGCCGTTTCCGCGACATTCCCCAGGCGCAGAACGAAGAGGACGAGATGCGCGCCGAGGCGTGGTTCCACGTCAACGAGAACGACGTGTTTCCCGAGACGTTCATGCAATTCTTGGGGTTCGATGCGCACTTGAAGAATGTCTTCCTGCGCGTGCATGGCGAGATCATGACGGCGGACTGGTGGCGCGGCATCCAGCAGCGGCTGCGGGAGGGCGACGTGCTGGAAGTGCTGCCGTATCACCGCCATCGAGTGCGCGTGCTGAGCAGCGCGTAGTCGGGGGAAGCATGCGACGCATCTTCATCGCGCTCGGCGCCTTGTTCGTTCTGATCGGGTTCGCGTGGCCGTGGTTGTCGAGGCTGCCGCTCGGCCGCTTGCCAGGCGATATCGTCGTGGACCGGCCGGGCATGAAGTTCTTCTTCCCGATCACGACGATGATCATCGTCAGCATCGTGCTATCGCTTTTGATGTGGTTGTTCCGGCGCTAAGCCTCGTCGTGCCGACGCTCTGAGAGCTGCGTCACGCGCGCACGACGCAGCTCGATGCATGCGCGAGCCGCTCTGGTGACGACTCCGTCACAGCGCTTCTGAGCCGGCAGTCACAGCCGCTCCTCACACGCCGATCCAGATTGCACGACGGCGTCACAGATTCGTACGCATCCCCTGCGCATATCCCAAATGGGAGATGTTCGACGAACGTCCCCTTCCTATCGTCCGGCGCCACTCGCGGCAGTCAGTCCGTGACATTGACTCACTTGTCCTTTTTTGGAGCCAGGAAGATGAAGAAACCGAGCTTTGCGGGTCGCAGCCGTACCTTGAGCGTATTGTGCTCGCTGATCCTCGCCAGCCAACTGGCCGCTTGCGGTGGCGGCGGCGGCAATGGCGTGGCGAGCACGCCAACGCCCTCCGGTAACAACAACAACAACAACAACAACAACCCGCCGCCACCCCCCGACCCGCCGCCACCCGCGCCCACCGTGAGCCTGACGTTGCGCGGCAAAGTGACCGATGCCCCGATCGCGAATGCTGAAGTCACGGCCACGGTCGGCGGCCAGGCGTTCACCGCGACCGCCGATTCCAATGGCGAGTACAGCCTGCCGATCCAGGTCCCGGAAGCCGACCGCGCCGAGTTCGTCACGCTCACCGCGCGGGGCGTGGGCGCCCAAAGCTTCGTGGAATTCACAAGCCTTGCCGGCTCGCTTCAGTCGTTGGCCTCGCAAGCAGGGGATGACGGCGTGCTGTCGAGCGCCGAGAATTTCTCGACCCAGATTACGAACGTGAGCACGGCGCATGCCGTATACCTGCGCGAGGCCAACGGCGGCGAGGCCATCACCACCGATGCGGCGCTGCAGACCCTCGTGTCTCAGGTCAATGCTCAGGACGTGTTGAATCTCGCGGCGGCGATCAAGCTGGCCGTGGACGACCCCGTGAACAACCCGCTGCCGGAAGGCGAGACTTCAATTCTCGCGCTCGCGTCGGATGCCGCTGCTCGCGGCGACTTCGTCGACCAGAGCTACGCGAGAGATCCGCAGGCGTTTGCGCAGGCTCAGAATGCGATTGCGCAGGACTCTGATCTGACGCAGCCGATGAGCGCGTCCGTGATCGATACGTACGTGGCAAACGAGGGCTTCACGACGGCGCTGCTCTCGAATGACGCGACGTTCACGTTCAATTACACGGGCCGCATCTCGCATTTCAATCTCAGCGCGGGCGGCGTCGGCTCGGAGAGCTCCGAAACCTACGAGCAGAGCTTCCATTGGACGGTCGAAGGCTCGAGCATCCGCGTGACGTACGACGAGCCGCTCGAAACCTGGAGCTGGGACAGCAGGACGTGCGGCGATACGTACGCTCAATACCTCGGGCGCTACGTCACGGCGGGAGCGACGATTACGTTCCTCAATGCGCGCACGGTCGCTGTCACGAGCACGAGCAATCTCACGTATGCAGCATGCCCTGCATTGAACAACCCCGCGTACACGACCACCGCTGCACGCACGGTTCTGACTTCAGCGACAGAGTTCCAGAAGATCGACGTGGAAGCGCTCGCAGGGAATGCGCAAACCATCTACGTGTGGGATGCCGCGAAAGGCGCGGTCGTGGCCGACGTAGCCGAAATCAACGCCGATGGTACGGGCCGGGCGCTGCTCACGAACCAGACCTTCACCTGGGAGATGAACTCGGACGGCGGCGCCGAGGAGCCAGGCTACATCCTGCAGGCCAACTTCGCTGACGGTACCGAGGCGGAATACCTGCTGCTGCGTGAGATCGACGGCCTCGCCAGCGACATTTTCTGGGAAATCCGCACCAGCAATAACGGCCCGGTCCTGATGGGTGCGGGCGCATCGATATTCGCCGATCCCGACCATGCCGTGACCGAGGTGAATGCCTCGGACGTCGTTGGGCGCTTCTATCAATTCGGCGTTGGCGACGAAGTCTCCGGCGATCCGCGCCTGGGCGGCTTCCGCTTGCGCTTCGATGCCGACGGGCGGGGCGCACAGGAGGAAGACGTCATCGATAACGACGCGGTCGTGGTGCTCAATGAATTGAACCAGGCAGACCGTGCCTTCCGCTGGACCATCGAGGAAGGTCCGGTCGGCATCGAGGTCGTCGTGCGTAGAACGTGGGACCTGGTCGCGCACGCGTACAACTGCGAGTACGACGAAGCGAACCCGGACTGCGTGTTGTTCGACGAGCGCCGCATCATTCCGATCGTGACGAATGACGCCGGCCGCTACTACTGGGTGGAGGTCCGGCGACTGGCGCCTCCGGGAGAGGCTGTGAACGCCAACACGCCGGTCACGCATTTGACGCGCTTCTATGACAAGGCGGCCGCAACTGCGCCCGCCGCCATGAGCAAGCTTCGGCGATCGATCGACGGCAGCAAGCCGCGCGAGCTGTTGCGCGGAGCGATCCGACGCTGAGGCTTCGAGGCTAGGTCGAGGCAACAAGGGGGCGCCACGTGCGCCCCCTTTTCATGGCGCAGTGATTTCCGCCGCTTTGTCGAGCGCCTGCGCCAGATCGGCAAGCAAATCTTCCGCATCCTCGATCCCGATCGACAGCCGCACCGTCGAATCCGTCACGCCGGCCCAGCCGCGCTCGGCATCCGTGAGATCGCGCGGGCGCATGAGCTCGCCGGGCTGCACGAGCGATTCCGTCGAGCCCAGGCTCGCGGAGATCGCGAACAGCTTCAATGCATTCGCGAAACGCCGCGCGCTCGCCTTGTCTCCCGCGAGATCGAGCGTGACGATCGAGCCGCTGTCGAGCATCTGCCGCTTCGCGAGGGCGTGTTGCGGATGCGACGGCAGCCACGGAAAGTGCACCCTCTTCACCTCTGCCCTGCTCGCGAGGAATTCGGCGACGCGCTGCGCGTTCTCGCACTGACGCTCGTAGCGCAGTGCGTAGGTCTTGAGCCCGCGTTGGATCAGAAACGCCGCGTGCGGATCGAGCGTCGCGCCCGTCACGATGAAATCGGTCCGCATCGCATCGATGAGCGCCTTCTGCGCGATCACCGCGCCGCCCATGACGTCGCCGTGGCCGGAGGCGTATTTCGTCAGGCTGTGCACGAACACGTCGATGTCGTACTGGCCGTGGTTGTGAAACCCCGCAAAAGTGTTGTCGAGCACCGTGAGCGCACCGTGCTTGCGCGCCGCCGCGGTGATGCGCTCGATATCGGCGACTTTCAACAGCGGATTCGTCGGGGATTCGAAAACGACGAGCCGCGTGGGCGTCGTCGCGAGCGTGCGCTCGATGGCGTCGGTGTCTTCGATCGAAAGCATCGTGTGCCGCACGCCGTAGCGCGCGAGCAAGCGGCGCACGGTGTAGCGCGTCGGTTGATACATCTCGGCGAAATAGACGATGTGGTCGCCTTGCTTGCACAGGGCGAGCAACGGCAGATAGACCGCGGCGACCCCAGAGGCCGTGACGAGACACGCATCCCGCTGCTGCAGCTCTGCCAAGGTGAGCTCGAGCTGCTCGAGCGTCGGATTCGCAACGCGCGAGTACACGAAGCCCTCGCGCTCCCCGCGCGACAGGCGCTGCGACTCCTCGACGTCATCGAACGTGAACTTCACCGACTGATAGATCGGCGCGACGAGCGCGCGATTGTCGGCGGGGACCTTGACCTCGGGCGGGTGATTCAGGCGCGTCGGTCGCTTCATGCGGAGTGTCGGGGCGTGCGTCGTGAGACGGGGCGGGAAGCATTTGGCCGTTCGGGCGCTTGGGTCAAGGGCCGACGGTGACGCGTGCGTCCGGTCGGGAGGTGCATCGAAGGCCGTGACAGCACCGTCTGTCGTCGGGGATCGACGACAGACGCTGCGACAGCTTCGATCGACTGCGAAGACGAAGACGACCTCTCCCTGCGGGAGAGGTGGATCCCTCACCCGCGCTTCGCGCGACCTCTCCCTTTCGGGAGAGGTGGGATGCAGCGCGCTCTTTCGCAATCGGTGTGGACGGGGCGAGTGGATTGGCGCAACTGCGGTTGTGGTGGGAAAAAGCTCATTCGAAGCTGCCATCCCGTCATCAGGATGGCACGTCGGTTATGCGGTGAAGCTCCCGCGCGCGGTGCGCGCGGGAGCGGGCTGTCGTGCGGACTCGGGAAGGCCAAATGTTGCGGGCACGTCCAGAGGAAGCTGAGATGAACTTTCTGAGCGCAACCGCCAAGCCGTGATGGACAGGAGTCCGAATGCCGCGGGCGCAGGATGCGCACGAGCGGCCTCGCGCCGGCCGCGCCGATTGCGTGCCCGGAGGGCGCGCGCGGCCAAATCGCGCAGCAAAACCACGGCAACCCAGAGCCCAAGAGCGCCGTCTCAAATCCGCCGCAACCTCTCCGCCGCCCTCTCCAACGTCGAATCATTCTTCGCGAAGCAAAACCGCACAACCGACAACGCCGGCGCATCCTCATAGAACGGCGACACCGGAATCGACGCCACCCCCACCTCCCGCACGAGCCGATCCGCAAACTCCACATCCGTCCCTTGCGAAATCTCCCGAAAATCGAGCAGCTGAAAATACGTCCCCGCCGACGGCGAATACCTGAACCGCGACCCCTGCAGCGCCTCCAGAAACAGATCCCGCTTGCGCTCATAGAACGCGCTCAGCCGCGCATTGTGCTCCGGCTCCTCACGCAGAAAATCCGCGATCGCATGCTGCAGCGGCGCCGCGATGCTGAAGGTATTGAACTGATGCACCCGCCGGATCTCCCGCGTGATCTCCGGCCGCGCCACCGCATATCCGACGCGCCACCCGGTCGCATGCATCGACTTCCCGAACGAAAACACCGCGATGCCCCGCTCGAACAGCCGCTCGTGCGCGACGATGCTCGCGTGCACGGCCCCGTCGTAAACCATGTGCTCGTACACCTCGTCCGCGAGCACGAACGCATCCGTTCCTTCCAGAATGTCCGCGAGCACATCGAGCTCATGCGGCGGAATGATCGAGCCGGTCGGATTGTGCGGCGTGTTGATCATGATCATGCGCAAGCGCGGCGTCACCGCGTCGCGCACGCGCTGCCAATCGACTTTGAAGTCGGGCGGCAGCATCGGCACGTGTATCGGCCTGCCGCCCGCGAGAATGACCGCAGGCGCATAAGAATCGTAGGACGGATCGAGCATGATCACGTCGTCGCCCGGATGCACGAGCCCGCTGATCGCCGAGAAGATCGCTTCCGTCGCGCCGAGCGTGATCGTCACTTCGTTCTCGGGATCGAGCGCGCGGCCGTAGCTTGTGGCCAACTTGCCCGCAATCGCCTGCCGCAGCTCCAGCACGCCCGCCATGTGCGCATATTGATTGTGGCCGGCGCGAACGTGCTCCTCGACGAGCTGCTTCAAGCGCTCGGGCGGATCGTAATCAGGAAAGCCCTGCGCAAGATTGATGGCACCGAGCTCGCGCGCAAGGCTCGTCATCACGGTGAAAATCGTGGTGCCGACGTGCGGGAGTTTCGAGTCGATGCGCATGAGTCACCCGCGCGTCCCGGCAATCGCGGCCGCGGCTGCGAGCCGCACATCCGCCTGACGCCGCCGCTCCTGGCGCGACATCATCACGCCCGCGGCGATCACGAACACGGTCACGATCGCGACCATGATCGTGGCAAGTGCGTTCACCTGCGGCGTCACGCCGCGACGCACCGTCGAGAAAATCATCATCGGCAGCGTGTTCGTTGACGGCCCCGACGTGAAGCTCGCGATCACGAGATCATCGAGCGACAGCGTGAACGCGAGCAGCCATCCGGAAATCATCGCGGGCGCGATGATCGGCAGCGTGATGAGCATGAATACCTTCATCGGCCGCGCGCCCAGATCCATCGCAGCCTCTTCGAGCGAGTCGTCCATCGACGACAGGCGCGATTGCACGACGACGGTGACGTACGACATCGTGAGCGTGATGTGAGCGATCGTGATCGTGCTGAACCCGCGCGAATCGGGCACGAGCGGCCATCCCGCAAGCGCAACGAACAGCAGCAGCAGCGACAGCCCGGTGATGACTTCCGGCATCACGAGAGGCGCCGTGACCATGCCGGCGAACATCGTCCGCATCCTGAACTTGCCGAAGCGCGCGAGCACGAGCCCGGCGAGCGTGCCGATGATGACCGCGCCGGTCGCGGTGACGGTCGCGATCCGCAGGCTCAACCACGCGGCCTGCAGCATCTGTCGATTGTTGAGCAGCTCGCCGTACCACTTCACTGAGAAGCCGCCCCACACCGTGACCAGCCGCGATTCGTTGAACGAATACACGATCATCGACAGGATCGGGATGTACAGGAACGCAAACCCGAGCACGAGCGCCGTGAGGAGGAAATACGAGCGATTGTTCATCGTCGCGCCGAGGCTCCGGCCTCCTGCATCTGGAATCGCTGGAACACCATGATCGGAATGACGAGCACGATCAGCAGCGCAATCGCGACCGCGCTCGCGACCGGCCAGTTGCGATTCAGGAAATACTCGTCCCACAGAACGCGGCCGATCATCAGCGAATCCGTGCCGCCGAGCAGCCGCGGGATCACGAACTCGCCGACCGCGGGAATGAACACCAGCATCGATCCGGCGATGACACCGGACATCGACAGCGGCAAGGTGATGCTCAGAAATGCCTTGAACGGCTTGCAGCCGAGGTCGACCGCGGCCTCGAGCAGCGTGAGGTCATGCTTCTCGAGATTCGAATACAGCGGCAGGATCATGAACGGCAGATACGAATACACGATGCCGACGTACATCGCGAAATCGGTGTTCAGCATCACGAGCGGCTGCCCTTCCTCGAGGATGCCGACGGCCATCAGCACTTGATTGATCAGGCCGTTGTTGCCGAGCAGGCCCATCCACGCATATACGCGCAGCAGAAACGACGTCCAGAACGGCAGGATGACGAGCAGCAGCAGCACGTTGCGCCACTTCGTGTCGGCGCGCGCGATCGCGTACGCCATCGGATAACCGATCAGCAGACAGAAGATCGTCGAGACACTCGCGACCTTGAGCGAGCTCAGGAACGCGTTGATGTAGAGCGAATCGCGCGCCAGGAAGAAATAGTTGCCGAGATTGAAGCGCACCTGCAGGAACTGCGCGTCGATCCATTCGAACAGCGGCGAATACGGCGGCGTGCCGAGCCAGCGCGTTTCGGCGAAGCTGATCTTCAGGACGATGATGAAAGGAACCAGGAAGAAGCACAGCAGCCACACCCACGGCACCGCGATGACGAGCGTGCGGCCGCGCAATCCGAAGCGGCGCAGCACGCCGCTCGACCAGCGATACGGGGAGGAGCTCAACACGGTCGCCAGCAGATGATCGATGCCGAGGATGACGCGTTCGCCCAGAGACACGTAGCTCTGCTTGGCCATGTCACGGGCTACTCGGTGACGACCACGCCAGCCGATTCGTGCCAGCTGATCCACACGCGCTCGTCCCAGGTGAAGCGGTCCTCGGCGTGCCGGATGACGTTCGGCTGCGTGATTCGCACGACCTTGCCGGAATCGAGCTGTACGAGATAGATCGACATGTCGCCCATGTAGGCGATCTCTTTGATGACGCCGCTGGCGCGGTTGTTCGCCTCGTCAGGGGGCTCGCGCGTGAGCACCATCTTTTCCGGACGCACGGCCGTCCACACGATCGCATCGGGCGCCGTGCTCACGCCGTGGCCGACGTAGATCCTGCCGCCGAGCTCGCGCGATTCGATCAGCACGTGGTCGGGCTCGTCCTCCAGGATCACGCCTTCGAACATGTTCACGTTGCCGATGAACTCGGCGACGAAGCGCGTGTTCGGGAATTCGTAGATGTCGTGCGGCGTGCCGACCTGGACGATGCGGCCCTGATTCATGACGCCGATGCGCGATGCGAGCGTCATCGCCTCTTCCTGATCGTGCGTGACCACGATGAACGTGACGCCGAGCCGCTCCTGAATGTTCACGAGCTCGAACTGCGTGTGCTCGCGCAGCTTCTTGTCGAGCGCGCCGAGCGGCTCGTCCAGCAGCAGAACCTTCGGGCGCTTCACGAGCGAGCGCGCCAGGGCGACGCGCTGGCGCTGTCCGCCGGAAAGCTGATGCGGCTTGCGCTTGGCAAATTCCTGGAGTTTCACGATCGCGAGCATGTCGGCGACGCGCGTCGCGATCTCGGCGCGCGGCAGGCCTTCCTGCTTCAGGCCGAACGCGACGTTCTGCTCGACCGTCATATGCGGGAACAGCGCATACGACTGGAACATCATGTTGACGGGGCGCTCATAGGGCGGAACGCCCGACATGTCGACGCCGTCGATGAAAATGCGTCCTTCGGTCGGCGTCTCGAATCCGGCGAGCATCCGCAGCAGCGTCGTCTTGCCGCAGCCCGATCCGCCCAACAGGCAAAAGATCTCGCCTTTGTAGATGCTCAGCGAGACGTCGTTGACCGCAACGAAGTCGCCGAACTTCTTGGACACGTCCTCGATGCGGATGTACGGCGCCGCGGTTGCATCCAACCACGGCGCCTTGCGCTCTTCGCGAGCGGCCATGACACCTACTTACCCGTCATGAACTTCTGCCAGAGCCGCGTCATGATCCGAGTGGTTTCCTCGGTGTCCGCGAGATCCGGCGCGAGCTTCGCGCGCACTTCCGTCGGCGGATACACGCCGGGATCGTTGCGCACGGATTCGTCGACGAGCTCCGTCGCCTTCATGTTGCCGTTTGCGTAGTTCGTGAAGTTGCTGACCGCGGCGATCACTTCGGGGCGCAGCATGTAATTGATGAAGGTGTGCGCGTTGCCCGGATGCGGCGCGTCTTTCGGGATCAGGTAGCTGTCGAACCAGATGATCGAGCCTTCCTTCGGAATCACATACGAGATTTCCTGGCCCGTCTTGTTCTCTTCGGCGCGGTCGCGCGCCTGGAGCACATCGCCGTTGTAGCCGACCGCGAGACAGATCTCGCCGTTCGCGAGGTCCGTGATCATGCGCTGCGTGTCGATGTACTTGAGATAGGGGCGGAACTTCATCATCGCCTCGCCCGCCGCGTTCAAGTCATCCGGGTTCTGGCTGTTCGGGTCCTTGCCGAGATAGGACAGCACCATGCTGAACATTTCGGTCGCCGAGTCGAGCACGGCGATGCCGCACTTCTGGAAGCTCTTCGCGACGTTCGGGTCGAACACGAGGCTCCAGCTGTCGAGCGGCGCGTTCGGATTCGCTTCTTTCAGCTTCGCGGCGTTGTAGCCGATGCCCGTCGTGCCCCACATGTGCAGCACGGCGTGCTCGTTGCCTGGGTCCTGAAGCGCGAGCCGCTGCTGGATCTCGGGGTCCATGTTCACGAGGTTGGGGAGCTTCGACTTGTCGAGCTTCTGGTAATAGCCGGCCTTGATCTGCCGCTCGTACGTCGAGGCCGACGGGACGACGACGTCGTATCCCGAATTGCCGGGCGCGAGCTTCGCGTCGAGCTCCTCGTTGCTGCCGAAGTTGCTGACTTCGACCTTGATGCCGAATTCCTTTTCGAAGTTCGGGATCGTGTCTTCGGCGAGGTAGTCGTTCCAGATGAAGAGATTGAGAACCTTCTCCTCACTCTGCAGCTGACCGGCCGTGGCAGGCGCCTCTTCCTTCTTTCCACACGCGCCCAGCCCCAGCACGACGCCGAGGCCGACGGCGGCGATGCGTAATTTATTGTTCATGGTTCACCCAGCTCCGCAAGATGAGATGCGCCTGCGATTCACCGACGCGCAAGCGGGAGCGAGGGTATCGCACGCGGCAGGGCTTGGGTAGCCGCGTGCGGGCGAGATGCTACACGTTCAACAACAAGTGCTCGCGCTCCCAGGAGCTGATGACCTGGAGGAAGGTTTCGTATTCGTTTTCCTTGACCGCGGAATACGCGAGCACGAACCGCTCGCCCAGAATCTCGATCAACGGCCGGCAATCCCGCAGCAGCCGCAGCGACTCCTCGATATTGCGCGGCAGGCCGAACGGCAGATCGTAAGCGCTGCCCGAGATCGGCTCGCTCGGCTTCAGGCCCTCGACCATGCCGAGATAACCGCACGCGAGCGAGGCCGCGATCGCGATGTACGGATTCGCATCGGCGCCGGCGATGCGGTTCTCCACGCGCCGCGCCGCCGGGTTCGACACCGGCACGCGCAATCCGGCCGTGCGGTTGTCGTAGCCCCACTGGCTGTTGATCGGCGCGGACAGATGGCGCGTGATGCGCCGATACGAGTTCACATTTGGTGCAAACAGCGCCATCGCCGCGGACAGATATTTCTGCAGGCCCGCGATGTAAGAGAAGAACAACGGCGAGGGCCGCCCTTCGGCATCGCTGAAGATGTTGCTGCCCGTGCGGCGGTCGATGACGCTTTGATGAATATGCATCGCGCTGCCGGGCTCGCGCGCCATCGGCTTCGCCATGAACGTCGCATACATCTTGTGGCGCAACGCCGCCTCGCGCGCGGTGCGCTTGAACAGGAACACCTGGTCCGCGAGCGACATCGCATTCCCGTGCAGAAGATTGATCTCCATTTGCGCGGCGCCGTCTTCGTGGATCAGCGTGTCGATTTCGATGTCCTGCGCTTCACAGAACGCGTACACGTCGTCGAACAGCGGATCGAACTCGTTGACCGCCGCGATCGAGTACGACTGGCGCCCTATTTCGGGGCGGCCCGAGCGGCCGACGGGCGGCTTCAAGGGATAGTCGGCGTCGACGTTCGGCTCGACGAGGAAGAACTCGAGTTCGGGGGCGACGACCGGCTCCCAGCCGTGTTGGGCGTACAGCTCGAGCACGTGCTGGAGCACGTAACGGGGCGCCATCGTCACGGGGCGGCCGTCCGAATAGAAGCTGTCGTGAATGACCTGCGCGGTCGGCTCGGCGGCCCAGGGCACGACGCGAATCGTGTTCGGATCCGCCTTCAGCACGATGTCGATCTCGGACGGGCTGATCGCGCGCTCGTCATCGGGATATTCGCCCGTGACGGTCTGCAGGAAGATGCTCTCGGGCAGGCGCATGCCCTCCTCTTCCGCGAATTTCTCCGCCGGCATGATCTTGCCGCGGGGCACGCCGGCCATGTCGGGAATGATCGCTTCGACTTCGGCGATGCCGTGCTCTTTGAAGAATTGTTGGATGACGCTCATGTTCGATGCCTCGATGCGCGCTCACGGACTGCTGCGCCAAAAGCGGCGAACAGCGCGCGCGAAAACGGATTGGTTTGGAATTTCCATTCGGGATGCCACTGCACGGCGAGCGCGAACGACGGCGCGTTGCGCACGCGGAACGCTTCGATGACGCCGTCGGGCGCCTGCGCCTCGACTGCAAGATCTGCGGCCAGCGTTTGCACGCCTTGCGAGTGCAGCGAATTGACCTTGATTCGATTCGTGCCGGCGAGCCGCTCGAGCTGCCCGCCTGGGGTGAGCTCGACCTCGTGCGCCGGTCCGTACTGTTCTTCGAGCGGCGCGTCCGGATTCTCGCGATGGTCGCGATGGCCCTCGACCTCGTGCAGCCGCTGCCAGAGCGTGCCGCCGTAGGCGACATTCATCTCCTGGAAGCCGCGGCAGATCGCGAGAAGCGGCATGCCGGCGCGGACGACGCGCGGAATCAGGGGCAGCGTCGTCGCGTCTCGAAGCGGATCGTGCAGCGTGCCCGGCGCGCTGGCGGGGCCTTTGTAGTGATGAGGCTCGACGTTCGAAGGACTGCCGGTGAGCATGATTCCGTCGAAGTACGTGAGCAGCTCATCCAAGTTCAGCGCCTCGCCGGAAGAGGGAATCAGCACGACGTGCGCATCCGCTCCCTCGGCCACGGCGTTCACGTACTTTTCTCCCACGCAGTGGAAGTAGTGATGTCCGAGCAGACGGCGATCCGCGGGGATTCCGATGAGCGGCTTGCGTTGCATGACGTTTAAGATCTTTAACAATCGGCGGAGCCGCCGACGTCCAAGAGGTGGGGCATTTAAGCATAGAATTCGGCCCGCCGCCCTCGGGACCCTTACGACGGGGGCTGATTTTCAGGCCAGACAAGGCCTTGCAGGCGGTTCGAGACGGCGCCGATGCTGCGCGAGCGTCGGCGCGGCTCACGTTCTCGGCGCCGGGATTTGGATCGGAATCGATATTGAATTTTAAACATGGCTCGATGAACACCCCCTCCTACTATTTCGCGAGCGCGAACTCTTCGCCCGATCACCCTTCGCTTTCGGGCTCGGAGGAGGCCGATGTCTGTGTCATCGGCGGCGGCATCGCGGGCTGCTCGACGGCGCTGAATCTGGCCGAGCGGGGTTATCGCGTCGTACTGCTCGAAGCTCAACACATCGGCTGGGGCGCTTCGGGACGCAGCGGCGGTCAAGCGCTCGTCGGCTACGCGAGCGGACAAACCAAGCTCGTTGCCGCCCTCGGGCGCGACGACGCACGCAAGCTGTGGGACATCTCCGTCGAGGCATTGGACGTGCTGCGCGATCGCGTCGAGCGTCATGCGATCGAGTGCGACCTGCATTGGGGCGCGATGCAGGTCGCGATCAAGCGGCGCCAGCGCGAAGACCTGCTCGTCGAGCAGGACGAGGCGGAACGGCTTTATGACTACAGGAAGCTCGAGTTCCTGGAGCGCGCCGGGATCGAATCGATATTGGACACCCATCGTTACTGCGCCGGCCTGCTCGACCGCGGCAGCGCGCATCTGCATCCGCTCAACTACACGCTCGGGCTCGCGCGCGCGGCATCGCAGGCCGGCGTGCGCATCTTCGAGCGCTCACAGGTGACGAAGGTCACGCAAGGCGAACGCGCGATCGTCGCGACCGCGAACGGCGAGGTGCGCGCAAAGTTCGTCGCGCTCTGTTGTAACGCCTATATCGGCAAGCTCAGCGGCAAGCTGCGGGCGCGCATCATGCCGGTCGGCACGTACATCATCGCAACGGAGCCGCTGGGCGAAGCGCGCGCGACTCAGCTGATCCGCAAGAACTTCGCCGTGTCGGACACGAACTTCGTGCTCGACTACTTCCGCCGTTCCGCGGATCACCGGCTCCTGTTCGGCGGCCGGGTCAGCTACTCCGGCGCCGATGCGTTCAACACTGCACGCGCGACGCGCAAACGCATGATCAAAGTATTCCCGCAACTCGCGGATGCGAAGATCGAATATGCCTGGGGCGGGTTCGTCGACATCACGATGAGCCGCGCGCCCGACTTCGGGCGGCTCGCGCCGAACATCTATTATCTGCAGGGATTCTCGGGCCACGGCATCGCGCTCACCGGCATCGCGGGACAGCTGGTTGCCGAGGCGATCGCCGGGCACGCAGAGCGCTTCGATGTATTTGCGAAGCTCGAGCATCGCGACTTTCCCGGCGGGCCGCTGCTGCGAACGCCCTCGCTCGTGCTCGCGATGCTCTGGTATCGGCTGCGGGACTGGCTCTAGCCTTCGTAGCTGCAGCCGCTCGTGCACGTCTCGTGCACGACGACCTTCGCGAGCAAGGGCAGCTTCGGCTTCATCTCGTTCCAGATCCAACGCGCGAGATTCTCGCTGGTCGGATTCTCGAGACCGGGGATCTCATTGAGATAGTGATGATCGAGGCGGTCGTACGTCGGCTGAAACGCGGCGCGAACATCCGCGAAGTCCATGACCCATCCCGAATGCGCATCGACCTCGCCGCGCACGTGCAGCTCGATACGAAACGAGTGGCCGTGCAGGCGCGCGCACTTGTGCCCTGCCGGCACGTTCGGCAGGCGATGCGCCGCCTCGATCGTGAATGCGCGAAAAATGTCCATGTCCGGATGCAATGCCCAGATGCAAAACGACGCAGCGATGGCTGCGTCGTTAGTGTGACAAAGTTGCTGAAGGCGGGCGCGAGTTTCGATGCGGGCCTCGCGCGCGCCTGGGTCAGGCTGCCTTGCGCCGGCGCGAGCTCGATGCGCAGCTGCAGGTGCCGCATGTGCAGCGAATCGCGCTGCAATCCGAGCACACCGTGAAATCGACGGAACCGAAATGACGGCGGCAATGCTCGCAGTACGGCTTGCGACGATTGCCGCGCGCCGTGCGATACGCCTCGACGGCGCTCGCGTTCTCCTGCAGCTGCTCAGCCGAGCATGCGGCCAGATCCTTGCTCACGATCGAGCGCAGGAACGTGCTTGCGCCCATCGGCGCGAGCTTGAACAAGCGCATCTGCTCGCGAGCCAATCCCATCTGAGCAACCGGGTCATTGATGACCACGCCTAATTTGGGGTGAAAGCACACCTGAAAAGCATCGCTGCTCATGACTGTATCGCTCGATCTGCGGGGGGATGGCTGCTGTAAAGCGGGCGCAATTCTGCTGCAACGCAAAGGTCATATCAATCAGGGTGCGCCCCAGAAAACGACCGATTTGACGAAACTGCAGACATTGAACAGTTGAGGGCTGCAAGCGCCGATTCAACGGCGCGCTCCCGGCGTGCAGATCAATCTTTGCGCGTCAGGCGATAACAGCGATGGATGCGCGGATTACGCCGGAAATCCCAGGGCAGCGTGCGTTCCGTCCAGTCCTCGACGTGGAATATGTCCGCAATCTCAGGATCGAGCTTGAAGCGCGTGTAATTGTTGGAAAAGACGATCACGCCTTGCGGTGCGAGCATCTTCGCGGCGAGCGAAAGCAGCCTTTGATGATCGCGTTGGATGTCGAAATCCTCTTCCAGCCGTTTGGAGCGCGAGTGCGTCGGAGGATCGATGAACATCAAGTCATAACGGCGCGTCGTGCCCGCCTGCTCTTCCAGCCACTTCATGGCATCCGCCTGCACGAAGCCGTGCTGCGGGTCGACGAAACCGTTCAGCGCAAGATTGCGCTTCGCCCAGTCCGTGTACGTGCGTGACATGTCGACGGTCGTCGACGCGCTCGCGCCGCCGCCGATCGCATACACCGTCGCGGTTCCCGTGTAAGCAAAAAGATTGAGGAAGCGCTTGCCGCGCGCGAACTCGCCGACGAGCTTGCGCGTGATGCGGTGATCGAGAAACAAGCCCGTATCGAGATAGTCCTGAAAATTCACGTAGAACTTGTAGCCGTGCTCGCGCACGACGTGATGCTCGCGCTCCGCGGCGACCTTTTCGTATTGGCTCGCGCCCTTCTGCTGGCGGCGCTCGCGCAAGTAGATGCGCTCGCGAGGAAGACCGAGCACTTCCGGCACGCTGGCTAGCACTTCGCGCCTGCGCATCCGTGCCGCGGCAACATCGACGGTACGCGGCGCCGCGTATTCCTGCACGACCGCCCAACGCTGCTCCGCCCCATCCGAATACCAATCGATTGCGAACGAGTACTCCGGCATGTCGGCGTCGTAGATCCGATAACAGTCGACCGCTTCCTTGCGGGCCCAGTCCTGCGCGGCCTTCAGATTCTTGCGCAGACGATTCGCGAACATCTGCGCGCCGGGCCGCGCGCGAATTTCGGCATCGCGCTCCTCAGAGCGCTCGCTGCGCTCGCCCATGTACTGCGAAGGCTCGACGTCGAAGCGCAGCAGCCGGCATTCGATCTTGCCGTTGAACAATGTGTGCGTGCGCTTCGCGTTGATGCCGATCGACTTCGCGAGCGGCGGATTGCCGGTGAATATCGCAGCTTTCCAGCCCGTGAATTGCTCACGCAGCTTCTCGCCGAGCGTCGCGTAGAGAACCTTGAGTTGCTCTTGATCGCCGATGCGCTCGCCATACGGCGGATTCGTCACGAGCAGGCCGGCCGGGCCGAGATCATTCGTGAGCTGATGCAATTCGCGCCGCTCGAAATGGACGGCGCCGCGCAACTTGGCGCGTTCGACGTTCTCGATCGCCGCGCGCACGGCTTGCGCATCGCGGTCGAAGCCGCGCATCGCGAGCCTGGCTCCACTCGCCGCTTCGCGCCGTTCGCGCGCTTCATCGCAGAGCCGCGACCAAAGCGCGCGATCGTGTCCGGCCCAGCCGAGAAATCCGAAGTAGCTGCGCAAGGATCCGGGCGCGATGTCGCGCGCCATGAGCGCGGCTTCGATGACCAGCGTGCCGGAGCCGCACAAGGGATCGAGCAGTGCCGCCCCGGCTTCCGCCATGGCCGGCCAACCGCTGCGCATCAGAATCGCGGCCGCGAGATTCTCCTTCAGCGGCGCGGCCACGCCGCGCGCTCGATACGCGCGCCGATGCAGGCTTTCGCCGGAGAGATCGAGGCTCACGGTGACGCGCTCGCGATCGAGCCGCACATCGACGCGCACGCTCGGGCGCTCGACTTCGATCGACGGCCGCTCGCCGCTCTGCTCGCGCAGCCGATCGACGATCGCGTCCTTGGTCTTGAGCGCGCCGAAATGCGTGTGAGTGATTCCCGGCCCGCTGCCCGCGAATTCAACGGCCAGCGTCGCGCGCGGCCCGATGTGACTCGACCAGTCGATTTGCTTCACGCCGCTGTAGAGCGCATCCGCGTCCGCCGCCGAAAACGTGGCGAGCGGCATGAGGATGCGGCTCGCGGTGCGCGACCACAGACATGCTCGGTACGCGCTTTCGAGCGAGCCTTCGAACTGCACCCCGAGCTTGAACTCGCTCGTTTGCGTGGCACCGGCTGTGCGCATTTCGGCAGCGGTGAGATCGGCGACACCGGGGGGACAGGAAGCGAAAAACTGCATGTGCTTGGAGGACAGCCGGGTGGCGAGGGTTCGTGGTCAGGCGCGCGAAGGTATCACCGTCGGCGGAGATCCGCCCGGAGGCGTCCCTTCCCCCGCGAACGCGGGGGAAGGACAGGATGGGGGCCTTCTTCCTTGGAGAGGCTCCCCCTCCCCCGCTGCGCGAGGGAGGGGACCTTAGGACTTGCTAACGGGTTCTTTGTTGTCCGTCGAGGGTCAGGAGCGGCCCGTAGAGCTCGGGGCGACGATCTCGGAACACGCCCCACGCATTGCGGTAATTGCGCAGCTCGTCCAGGTCGAACGTCGCGGTGAGAATCGACTCGCTCGTGCGATCCGCCTGCTGCACGATCGCGCCCGTGTGATCCGCGATGAACGAGGAGCCGTAGTACGTCACCGTCCAGCGCTCGCCGCGCTCCGTGCCGATTCGATTCGATGCGATCAGCGGCATGATGTTCGCGGCTGCGTGCCCTTGCATCGCGCGCTGCCAGTGATCGCGCGAATCGATCGACAGATCCTGCGGCTCCGCGCCGATCGCGGTCGGATAGAACAACAGCTCGGCGCCGAGCAGCGCCATCGCGCGCGCGGACTCCGGGAACCATTGATCCCAGCAGATCCCGACGCCGATCGTGCCGAAGCGCGTGCGCCACACTTTGAAGCCCGTGTCGCCGGGCGAGAAATAGAACTTCTCGTGATAGCCGGGGCTTTCGGGAATGTGCGCCTTGCGATACGTGCCGAGCACCGAGCCATCCGCGTCGACGACGGCGACGGAGTTGTAGAACGCGTTGCCCGCCTTTTCGTACACGCTCGCCGGCAGCACGACGTTCAGCTCTTTCGCGAGCGCCTGAAAGCGCCGCACCGCGGGGCTTTCCTCGATCGAGCGCGCGATCGAGAAATATTCCGGTGAATGGTCCTTGCAGAAGTAAGGCGTCTCGAACAGCTCCTGGATCAGGATGATGTTCGCGCCCTGCGCGGCCGCGGCCCGAATCAGGCGCTCCGCGGTCGCGAGGTTTGCGTCGCGATCGTTCGAGCAGGCGAATTGCGTGGCGGCTACGGTAACTTTCATGTCGATATTTGCTCGCTCGTGGCGGAGGGTGACGATCGAAACGCTGCAGTCGGCGCGGATTGCGAGCGGAGCTGCATCATTGCGGCACTTGTAGCAGCTTCAATCTGGGCGCTCAAAATATCAGGCTCAAAACGTCGGCGGCGTGCTCGCGCTGATGATCTCGCAGGCATCTGGCCCCGGGTTGTGAAACCGATGCGGCACCGAGCTGGGAAAGTAGTAGGCATCGCCGGGTTCGAGAATGCGGGTTTGTCCACCGACTGTGAGCTCGATCCTACCGCGCACGACGACGCCGCCTTCTTCGCCCTTGTGCGTGAGCATGTCGGCGCCCGTGTCCGCGCCCGGACGATAACGCTCGTGCATGATCGTCATCGCGCGATTCGGCCGCTTCGCCGCGACGAGCTTGAGAGAGACATCGCCGTCGCCCAGATCCGTGAGTTCATCGCGCGCATAGAACACCTGCGGCGTCGAGCTCGCATCGAGCGTGAAGAATTCGGCGAGCGACATCGGAATTCCATCGAGGACTTTTTTCAGCGAGCTGATCGAGGGGCTGACGCGATTCTGTTCGATCAGCGAGATTGTGCCGTTCGTCACCCCGGCGCGTTTCGCGAGCTCCCGCTGCGACAAGCCGTACATCATTCGCACCATCTTCAAATGCCCGCCGACGTCGATCATGTGAGTCCTCTTGAATCTTCTCTGACCAGGCAGCCCGGCGGCCCAGCCGCCCTTCAGCTCGCCACGGGTGTTTAGAATAATTGACATCCCCTGCCCCTCTCCACACAAATCGCCCGGTTTCTTGAACGGCCTCGTCGAATTTACTTATCATCCCCGCCCCTCCCGCCCGTAGCGAGCATCGCCATGAGCACCGTTCCAGCACGCGCCGATCTCGAAGCTCTCTGGATGCCCTTCACCGCCAACCGGCAGTTCAAAGCACAGCCGCGGCTCCTCGTCCGCGCCGAAGGCATGCACTACTGGAGCGCCGACGGCCGACAGATTCTCGATGGCGCCGCGGGCCTGTGGTGCGTGAACGCCGGACATGGCCGCAAGGAAATCACCGAAGCGGTGAGCCGCCAGATCGCCACGATGGAATTCGCGCCGGCGTTTCAGATGGGCCATCCGCTCGCGTTCGAGCTTGCGAACCGCCTCGTGAAGATCACGCCGCAGGGCTTCGATCATGTGTTCTTCACGAACTCCGGATCGGAGTCGGTGGATACGGCGCTCAAGATCGCGCTCGCGTATCAGCGCGTGCGCGGTGAGGCTTCGCGGCAGCGGCTGATCGGGCGCGAGAAGGGCTATCACGGCGTCGGCTTCGGCGGTATCTCCGTCGGCGGCATGGTGAACAACCGGAAATTCTTCGGCGCCCTGCTGCCGGGCGTCGATCATCTGCGGCATACGTTCGATCTCGAGCACAACGCCTTCTCGCGCGGCCTGCCCGAGTGGGGCGTGCATCTCGCGGATGATCTCGAACGACTCATCGCGCTGCATGACGCCTCGACGATCGCGGCCGTGATCGTCGAGCCGATCTCCGGATCCGCGGGCGTCGTGCTGCCGCCGCAAGGCTATCTGCAGCGGTTGCGCTCGATCTGCGACAAGCACGGAATCCTGTTGATCTTCGATGAAGTCATCACGGGTTTCGGCCGGCTCGGCGCGCCCTTCGGCGCGCAGTATTTCGGCGTCACGCCGGACATCATCACGGCCGCGAAGGGACTCACGAACGGCGCAATCCCGATGGGCGCGGTGTTCGTGCGCAAGGAAATCTACGACGCCTTCATGCAAGGCCCGCCGAGCGCGATCGAGCTGTTCCACGGCTACACGTATTCGGCGCATCCCGTCGCCTGCGCAGCGGGTATCGCGACTCAGGACATCTACGAGCGCGAGGGGCTGCTCACGCGCGCGGGGCAACTCGCAAAACAATGGGAAGACGCCGTGCACTCGCTGCGCGGCGCACGGCATGTCATCGACATTCGCAATCTCGGGCTCGTGGCGGGCATCGAGCTGCAGCCGCGCGACGGCGCGCCCGCCGCTCGAGGTTACGACGCGCTCGTGAAGGCGTTCGAGAAGGGACTATTGATCCGCGTCACCGGCGACATCATCGCGCTGTCGCCGCCGCTCATCGTCGAGCCGCAGCACATCGATCAGATGGTCACGACACTGCGCGAGGTGCTGCAGTCGATCGAGTGACACAGACGAACAAGCCCGGCGACTTGCGCCGCCGGGCTTCGATCGCGCAAATGTTCGCCGCCCTCACTCGCCCCAGGGCAGCGCCGTGGAGATCGACAGCACGATGCGGTCGTCCGAACCGGCATCGCCCGCGTCGATGGCGATCCACTTCACGCCGAGCGTGAGGTTGCTTGCCGTGTAGCTCACGCCGAGGCCGTAATCGAAGTAACTGTCTTCGACCCCGCCGAAGTACGCCTGCCCGATGCCATCGCCCGTGCTGTAGCCGATGTGCGTGCCGATCGTGAGCGGACCTGCGGGAATGCCCGCATCGCCAAAGAAATAGAACGCCTCGTCATTGTCCTTGTGACCGAACGCGTTGCTGAAATAGAGACCTGCGCTCACGAAGTTGAAGCTGAACTTGCCGTAGATCTCCGCGAAGTTCAGATCCGAGGCGCCGGCGTAGGTGTAGTACGTGATGCCGGCATCCCAACCGAAGTCGCCTGCAGCGCCCTTGAAGCCCGTGTAGAGATCCACTTCGGTCGACGCGGTGTTCGCGATGCGATCGCCGTTGCTGTCGTAGCAGCCTCCCGGCGTGTCGCAGAAGTCATCGATGTTGCTGCCCCACGCGCCCGCGTACCAGCCGCTTTCGTGCGCGTAGTCGATCGACAGCTGCACGGCCGGCTTCTCGCCCGTTTGGCTGAAACCGCGGTAGTCGTAGTCGCTGACGATTGCCGCCGTTCCGGTCACTGCGGAAGCCGTTTCGGTCACGTCGGCAGCATTGACTGCCGCTGCAGTCACCAGCAGCCCGAGCGCGGCCAGGATCCTCGTATTTCGCATGGGTTTCCCCTTTGTGGTTAAGAACAAACAACCATTCCGAGCGTAGCCCTCGGAGTTTAGTGCAGTAAGTTGCAGTCCGTAGTTTTTGCTGTGAAAAAGCAACACCTGCGCCCCGCCTAGGGAAATGCAGCAACCATGCCAACGCGGTCGCGCTCGCGGTCCGGTACGGTTTGCTGCGTGCGCGGACACGGGCGAGGAGCAAAACCCAAGTACGACGCGGGCACGCGCAGCTTCCCTACTGTTGTTTTACGAACCGATCTTCCTGAGGCGTGCGCTCGCGGCTCAGCGGGCGCTCTGTTTGAGGGCAATGGCCCGTTTCAGCCGCACCCTTACGATGCAGGCTCGAAGATCACATAGAGCTTTCGTAGCGGCTTGCGCACATGCCACACGCCGGCGAAGCCGGCGGGGATCACGAACGAGTCACCGGGCCCGAACGTCCAGCGTCGTCCGCTCGTGCTCTCGATGACGACCTCGCCGTCGGTGATGTGGCAGAACTCGTTCTCGGTATAGGAGACGCGCCAGCGCCCCGGCGTGCTTTCCCAGATGCCCGCGAACATCTGGCCGGTGCGATCACTGAAGAAATTGCGTGCGGTGTGTTGAGGATCGCCGTCGAGAACTCGATCGGCAGGAGGACGCGAAACCGTCGTTTCCGCTGCACTCTGCGCGAAGCTGACGATATCGGCGGTCGAGGCGGCTTCCGTCATGACGATGCTCGCAAGGCACACGATGGAGGACTCCCAGTATGAACCTCGTCCGAAGGGAGAGGTTGAGCAAAGCGTGGGGTAGCGCGCGCTCGCGCGCGGTCCCTTCACCCCGGCCCTCTCCCTTCGGGAGAGGGGCACGAAAAGGGCGAGCCGGCGTCTTTGCCGGCTCGCAAACGGGGGTTCAGGTCATTGCGTGCGCGCGACCGACGCTTCGCCGACAGGGCGGATCGACAGGCTCACGCGACGCTCCCATGCGTACGCCTCGACATCGTCCTTCGGCGCGGTCGTGAGATCCTCGCCATGCGCGGAGATCGCGATTTGCGACGGATCCGCACCGCCGCCGATGAGCGCGGCTCGAACCGCTTCCGCACGCAACGCGGAGAGCTTGAGGTTGTCTTCGCTGCGCCCGCGCGGGTCGGCAAAGCCGTGCAGCTGCACTTCGAGCTGCTGATGCGCTGAAAGCAGCTTGCCGATCTCACTGAGCTTCGCGACGACATCCTGGTCCATGTCGGCGCTGCCGGTACGGAACATCACGTCGGCATGGAGACGCTCGGCGAGCGCGCTCAGCATCGCATCGTTCCCCGCGCGCTCGCTCGCTTCGCTGAGCGCGAGGCGCGTTTCGACGAGTTCGTCTTCGAGCGCCTGCGCGTGCTGCTCCGCGCGCTTCGCGGTGCCGACGCTGTCGCCGATGATTCCGCCCACCATCAAGCCGACGAATGCGCCGACCGGGCCGCCGACGATCGCGCCCGTCGCAGCGCCGGTGAGCAGACCCGCGCCCTCTTCTTTCGTGAGCTTGTTTTCGCCCGCGCTTGCGACGTTCGCCGTCAACGCGAGAGCCACTGCACCGACCAACGCTTTCTTGAACATGATTCGCTCCTCGTTTGGTTCTCGTCGTTACTCGCCGTTCGCGAGTGGGGTGACGATCTACCCGTGGGAGCTATTCAAGGCGGAAATCGCGACGCAAACGCGCGCGCAGAATGGCGAGCGGCTTAAAGATCGTGGCGAAAGATGGCAGGCGGCGCCGCGCCTCAGAGGGTGCTGCAGAGATGCCCGCCGTCGACGACGAGCGTTGCGCCCGTCATGTAACGCGAAGCATCGGAGGCGAGCAGCAGCAACGGGCCGTCGAGATCGGCGAGTTCGCCGAGCCGGCGTTGCGGAATGCGCTTGAGCAGCGCGCGGCCCGGCTCGGTATCGAAGAATCCTCGATTGATGTCGGTTGCGAAGTAGCCAGGCGCGATGCCGTTCACGCGGATGCGATAGCGCGCAAGCTCGAGCGCCATCGTGCGAGTGAGCTGCGTGAGCCCTGCTTTGGAGGCTGCATACGGCGCGACGGCGCCGGCTTGCCGGAAGCTCAGAATTGATTCGATGTTGATGATGCTGCCGGCCCGTTGCTGATCGCGCATGCGTCGCGCGACTTCAGTCGCGACCAGAAAGGCGCCCTTCAGATTCACGTTGACGACGGCGTCCCAATCGCTTTCGGTTTGCTCGAGCAGCGGCTTCGAAATCGAGGCGCCGGAGTTGTTCACGAGGATGTCGATGGCGCCGAGCTCGGCTTCAAGGCTTTGAATCGCGCTCGATACCGATGCGGCATCGGTGACATCCAACCGAATCACCGCAGCGGTGCCGCCCTCGGCGCGAATCGCAGCCGCCGTCGCTTCGAGCGCATCGATTCGCCTCGCGCCGAGCCCGACCTTCACGCCCTGCCTCGCGAGAGTTTGCGCGAAATGCCGGCCGAGGCCGCTCGACGCCCCAGTGACCAATGCGACCTTGCCGGGGAGATCGGAAAACAGCTGCATATGGGATCGCCGTGACTCGGGTAGGGGATTTTCCCGTCGCGCGGAGTTTACACGCCGGTTCCGAGCGGGACGCCGTCGTCCGGGATCCGCGGCACTTTGACCTGCGTCACACCGCAGGACCCAGGTACGAAGGAAGATGCGGCGATCTCGGCCGCGCAACCTGACAGGACGCCGCAGGATGAAGACGACAGTGGTGATCAACACGAAGGGCGGCGTCGGCAAGACCACTGTCTCGACGAATCTCGCCAGTTATTTCGCCGCGAATCATCTGGCGACGACCATCATGGACTACGACCCGCAAGGCTCGAGCCTGCATTGGCTCGAGCAGCGCCCCGCAACCCTCGCGAAGATTCATGGCGCGAATGCCTCGCAGCCGACGACCGGATTGCGCAGCTTTCGCATGCACGTCCCGGCGGCCACCGAGCATCTGATCATCGACGCACCGGCCGGTGCATCGAGACTGCTGCAACAAGACATGCTGAAGAACGCCGATCACGTCCTCATTCCGGTCGGCTCCTCCGCGATCGACATTCATGCCACGGCGGGCTTCATCAAGGAGCTGCTGCTTGCCGGGCGCGTGCGCACGCACGGCATTCGAGTCGGCGTCATCGCGAATCGCGCACGCGAAGGCAAGCCGATCTATGCGCCGCTCGAGCGCTTTCTGAATTCGCTGCACATGCCGTTTCTCACGCGCCTGCACGACTCCGAGGCCTACATCAGCGCCGCCGAAACCGGCGTCGGCATTTTCGAAATGGATCCGGCAGTGAGCGAGAAAGAGCGCCGCGAGTTCATGCCGATCGTGGAATGGATCACGGGCACGAACGCCGCCGTGGCGAAGAGCAACGTCATTCAGTTGTCGAGCGCGCGGAAGCTCGGCGGGACGAACAGCACGAGCTGAGCGGCGGGTCGTGGATGGGTTTGGTGGCTAGGGTGGGACTCGAACCCACGACCTCGGCATTATGAGTGCCACGCTCTAACCAGCTGAGCTACCTAGCCAATCTGTGCAGGGCCCCTGGCGGACGCGGTCCGTCCGGAAGGGGCGGGCATTGTCTGGACCGGGCCGGTCAGTGTCAAGGAAGGCGCGCCTGCCCCGCGTTCAGCCCCGGATCGCGAACCGCTCGATGACCTCCTGCGGGATCGCCCGGGCCCGGATCCCCTCAGGATCGACCGGATCGCGCCCCGCCCACACCCGCGTTTCCTGCGCCTGGATCGCGACGCGATCACCCTCCTTCAGCACCCGGTGCGCAATCTTCATGCTCGAGCGGCCGAACGCGGCCATGTAGCTCTCGACCACGATGCGCTCGCCGAATCTCGACGGCACGAAGAACTTGGCCGCGACGTCCACGAGCGGGATACC